>OKSK01001381.1_pt1 | contig 11935 bp, 8 predicted proteins | sample 1606301 | NCBI WGS metagenome assembly OKSK01 (sample SAMEA3879557, study PRJEB24766) | human gut metagenome | biome: human-associated habitat; feature: feces | place: USA | collected 1985/1987
CCAGTCAAAAGTGTCTCCCAGCCATTCCACTGCCAGTTCCACCCAGTGATGCCGGTGGCGGCTGGGCTGATCCACCTCTGCGGTGCTGATGCTGGTGCCGTGGACCCCCTGCTCAAAAAGATGCGCCTCGCAGGCCACGCCCGCCCGCCGCAGGGCCGAGAGCAGCAGCAGCGTGTTCTCCACCGGGACGGTCCTGTCCTCCATCGTATGCCAGACGAAGACCGGCGGTGTGTCGGGCGTGATTTTATCCTCCAGGCCGAAGGCTCTCTGTGCGGCGGCGTCCTCACTGCCCGCCAGCTGGACGAAGCTGCCCCGGTGGGCATACTCCCCCGCCGTGATGACCGGGTAGCCCAGAATGACCGCGTCGGGCCTCTGCTGCGCCGTCTCGCCCGGGATGTCCAGCACTGCGCCGGACAGGGCCAGATGCCCGCCCGCCGAGAAGCCGCAGACCGCTATTCTATCCGGCAGGATATGCCACTCCTCCGCGTGCTGCCGCAGCAGCCCCAGCGCCTCGCTGAGCTGGCGGAGAGGCCGGTAGTCCCGCGCCCCTTTCCCCACGCTGTAGGTCAGCACGGCGGTGTGATAGCCCGCCGCCGCGAACTGCAGGGCCACCGGGTCGCCCTCCCGGGGGCTGACGTGGCTGTATCCTCCGCCGGGCACCACCAGCACCAGAGGCCGCTGCTTCACCGTGGGCATGGCGTCCAGCGACGCCCGCAGGCAGACGGTCAGCGTCCCGCCGCCCTCAAGTTCCAGCTGTATTTGCTGCATCGTTCCGTTTTCCTCCTCTTTTATACAGATCACTCCGGCCCATTATACGGCTTCGGCAGGGCAAAGTAAAGCCAAACGCCGCCCCGCCGGGAAAGTTTTTTGAACTTTTTATGAAAGCTCTTGATTTTTATCTCCTGCCGGTGTATATTAGCACTCGAAAGTTATGAGTGCTAAGTCCCCGTGAGCAGTCAGCTGCTCCGGGTGCTGGCATTGAATCTGATAAAAAGAGGTTTTGTATTATGGCGAAAAAAGAATTTCAGGCCGAAAGCAAAAAGCTGATGGACATGATGATCAACTCCATCTACACCAACAAGGAGATCTTCCTGCGGGAGCTGATCTCCAACGCTTCGGACGCCATCGACAAGCTGTATTATAAGAGCCTGACCGACCCCTCCGTCGGCATGAACAAAGGCGATTTCCGCATCCTGCTCACCCGCGACAAGGACAGCCGCACCCTTACCATCTCCGATAACGGCATCGGCATGACGAAGGAGGAGCTGGAGCAGAACCTCGGCACCATCGCCCACTCCGGCTCCCTCGACTTCAAGAAGGACAACAAGGACGAGAACATCGACATCATCGGCCAGTTCGGCGTCGGCTTCTACTCCGCCTTCATGGTGGCCGACAAGGTGACGGTCATCTCCAAGGCCTACGGCTCCGACGAGGCATGGCAGTGGGAGTCCAGCGGTGCGGACGGCTATGAGCTGGAGCCTGCCCAGAAGGAGACGGCGGGCACCGACATCATCCTCCACATCAAGCCCGACACCGAGACCGACCACTACGACAACTTCCTCGACGAATATGGCATCGTGGCCATCGTCAAGAAGTACAGCGACTATGTCCGCTACCCCATCCAGATGGAGCGGGAGAAGAGCCGTCAGAAGCCCGAACCCGACCCCAAGCCCGAGGACTACAAGCCCGAGTGGGAAACTTACACCGAGCTGGAGACCCTGAACAGCATGGTACCCATCTGGAAGAAACAGAAGAGTGAAGTCACCGACGAGGAGTACGCCAGCTTCTATAAGGATAAGTTCAACGACTACACCGACCCCGCCCGGGTCATCGTCAGCCGCACCGAGGGCACCGCGAACTACAACGCCCTGCTCTTCGTGCCCAGCCACCGCCCCTACGACTTCTACACCAAGGACTACGAGAAGGGTCTGGCCCTCTACGCCTCCGGCGTCCTCATCATGGAGAAGTGCGGCGACCTGCTGCCCGACTACTTCAGCTTCGTCAAGGGCATCGTGGACAGTCAGGACCTGAGCCTGAACATCAGCCGCGAGATGCTGCAGAAGGACAGCCAGCTCAAGCTCATCCACAACGCGCTGGAAAAGAAGATCAAGAACGAGCTGCACGCCATGCTGGCCAACGACCGCGAAAAATACGAGAGCTTCTGGAAGGAGTTTGGCCGTCAGCTGAAGTTCGGCGCTTACTCCGACTACGGGATGCACGCCGAGCTTCTGCGCGACCTGCTGCTGTTCTGGTCTGCCAAGGAGCAGAAGATGGTCACGCTGCAGGAGTACGTCGAGAAGATGCCCGCCGAGCAGAAGTACATCTACTTCGCCGCAGGCGACTCCACCGACCGTCTGGCCAAGCTGCCCGCCGCCGAGCTGGTCATGGACAAGGGCTATGATGTCCTGCTGCTGACCGAGGATGTGGACGAGTTCTGCCTGCAGATCATGCGCACCTATCCCCGCAAGGATGCCGAGGGCAAGGACGGCACCGTGGAGTTCAAGAATGTCAACAGCGGCGACCTCGGCCTCGAGACCGAGGACGAGAAGAAGGCCGCCGAGGAGGCCAACACCGCCAACAAGGCCCTGTTCGACGCCATGAAGGACGCTCTGGACGGCAAGGTCAAGGAGGTCAAGGTCTCCACCCGCCTGAAGGATCACCCCGTCTGCCTGTCTGCCGACGGCCCGCTGTCCATCGAGATGGAGAAAGTCCTCTCCAAGCAGCCCGGCAGCGAGGGCGTCAAGAGCGACAAAGTTCTGGAGCTGAATGTCAACCACCCCGTCTTTGCTGTGCTGAAAGCCGCACAGGAGGCCGGCGATACCGACAAGCTCAAGAAGTACAGCGCCCTGCTCTACGCACAGGCACAGCTCATCGAGGGCCTGCCCGTGGATGACCCCGCCGCCTATGCCGAGGCCGTGTGCAGCCTGATGCAGTAATGCGTTTCCGGCCGGAGGGCTTTGCTCCCTTGCTCTCCGCCCGACATCATACTCTCTTCCCTTAATATCCTTTCACCGAAGTGCCGTGTTCCGCCCTGCCGACGGAACGCGGCCTTTATTTTTTCTCCATATCATCCCTCCGCCTCCGTCGGGGCGCAGCGGGCAGAGGTTTTTGTGCAGTTACACAATGCTTTTTCGGTTTCGAAAAAACTTTTGTCTCAGTTGCATTTTATCCCGGAGCTTCGCTCCGTTCCCCTGTCGGACAGCTCCAGCAGGGCTTTTTTGCAACTTTTCATTCAGATGCAACAATAAGACATGGTTTTTTGGGGGCAAATCCTTTACTATAGGAATAGAAGCGGGTGGTTCCCGCACTACCCAGAAAGTAAAACGTATCTGTCAGGAGGAAGATTCCATGATGAAGTCCATTCCCGTATGGAAGCAGGAGCTGTCCGGCGGCACCCACGCCGCGCGCCTCGCCTCCCTGTATTGCTGCGCACCCGCCGAGACGGCCTCCGAGGCCGCCCGCTACGCCGCCGTGCTGGACGGTCTGGAAAAGACCTTCGGCCCCCACGCCGAGGCCGGTCTTTACAGCGCCCCCGGCCGCACCGAGATCGGCGGCAACCACACCGACCACCAGCATGGCCGTGTGCTGGCCGGCAGCGTGAACATCGACATGATCGCTGCCGCCGCCCCCAACGACAAGGGCCAGCTCCGGGTCCAGAGCGAGGGCTACGACCTGTGCATCATCGACCTCGACGACCTCGAGGCCCGCAAGGAGGAGGAGAACACCACCGCCTCCCTGCTGCGCGGCGAGTGCGCCGCCTTCACCCAGCGGGGCGCAGCGCTCACCGGTCTGGATGTCTACATCTCCTCCAACGTGCCCAAGGGCAGCGGCGTCTCCTCTTCTGCCGCCTTCGAGGTCCTCATCGGCGTCATCCTGAACGACTGCTTCATGGCCGAGAAGGTCTCCCCCATCGCCATCGCCCAGATCGGCCAGTGGGCCGAGAACGTCTACTTCGGCAAGCCCTGCGGCCTGATGGACCAGATGGCCTCCAGCGTGGGCAACATCATCACCATCGACTTCGCCAGCCCCGCCAAGCCGGTCGTCGAGCCGGTGGCCGTAGACTTCTCCAAGGCGGGCCTTGCCCTCTGCATCCTCGACTCCGGCGCAGACCACGCCGACCTGACCGATGAGTACGCTGCCATCCCCGCCGAGTGCCGCGCCGTGGCCGCTGTCTGCGGCGGCGAGGTGCTGCGGGACGTACCCTTCGAGACCTTCCTCGCAAAGCTGCCCGAATGCCGCAGACAGTGCGGCGACCGGGCCGTCCTCCGCGCCTTCCATATCTACGCCGACAACGACCGGGTGGCAAAGCAGGTGGCCGCTCTCCGCGACGACGACTTCGACACCTTCCTCCGCCTCGTGAACGAGTCGGGCCGCAGCAGCTGGGAGTACCTGCAGAACGTCATCCCCGCAGGCTACAAGGAGCATCAGGAGGTGGGCGTCACCATCGCTGCCGCAAAGCACCTGCTGGGCGGCAAGGGTGCAGTCCGCGTCCACGGCGGCGGCTTTGCCGGTACGGTGCAGGCCTTTGTGCCCGTCGAGATGCTGGCCGAGTTCAAGGCCGGCATGGAAGCCATCCTTGGCGAGGGCCGCTGCCACGTCCTCTCCATCCGTCCGGAGGGAGGCGCTGTCCTGTGATCTCCACCGCCATCCAGCAGCTCGTCAACTATGGTCTGGACACCGGGCTTATCCTGCCCGACGACGAGATCTACATCCGCAACCAGCTCCTCATGACCATGCAGCTCGACAGCTTCACCGAGCCGGAGGGTGAGGTCTGCTACGCCGACCTCGAGAGCATCCTGAAGGCTCTGGTGGACGATGCCGTGGCCCGGGGCGTCTGCGACGACAGCCCCACGGCCCGCGACCTCTTCGACACCAAGCTCATGGGCGTGCTGACTCCCCGCCCCAGCATCGTGCGGGCCAACTTTGAGGAGCGGTATGAGACGGACGGCCCGCAGGCCGCCACCGACTGGTTCTACCAGTTCAGTCAGGACACCGACTACATCCGCCGCTACCGCATCAAGCGGGACCTCAAGTGGGTCACCAAGACCCCTTACGGCGACCTTGACATCACCATCAACCTCTCGAAGCCCGAAAAGGACCCCAAGGCCATCGCGGCGGCAAAGCTCGCCCCCCAGAGCGCTTACCCCAAGTGCCAGCTCTGCGTGGAGAACGAGGGCTATGCCGGCCGGCTGAACCATCCCGCCCGCGAGAACCACCGCATCATCCCGCTGACCATCAACGACAGTGCGTGGAATTTCCAGTACAGCCCCTACGTCTACTACAACGAGCACTGCATCGTCTTCAACAGCCAGCACACCCCCATGAAGATCGAGCGTGCCACCTTCCGCAAGCTGCTGGACTTCGTGGCCCTCTTCCCCCACTACTTCGTGGGCAGCAATGCCGACCTGCCCATCGTGGGCGGCAGCATCCTGAGCCACGACCACTTTCAGGGCGGCCACTACGAGTTCGCCATGGCCAAAGCCCCCATTGAGAAGGCATGGGTCTTCCCCGGCTTTGAGGACGTGGAGGCCGGCATCGTCCACTGGCCCATGAGCTGCATCCGGCTGACCTGCGCCGATGACGAACGCCTCGTAGAGCTGGCCGACAAGATCCTGACCGCATGGCGGGGCTACACCGACGAGAGCTGCTTTGTCTACGCCGAGACCGACGGCGAGCCGCACAACACCATCACCCCCATCGCCCGGATGCGGGATGGCCGGTTCCAGCTCGATCTGGTGCTGCGCAACAACATCACCACGCCGGAGCATCCGCTGGGCGTCTACCACCCCCACGCAAAGCTCCACCATATCAAAAAAGAAAACATCGGCCTCATCGAGGTCATGGGTCTCGCCGTCCTGCCCAGCCGCCTGAAGGCAGAGATGGCTGATGTGGAGACCGCTCTCGCGGCCCGCACTCCCGCCGCCGAGTACGGCGAGAGCATCCAGAAGCACGCCGAGTGGGCGATGGACATCCTCGCCCGTCACCCGGAGCTGAACGCCGAAAACGTCCACAGCATCGTACAGGACGAGGTCGGCCACGTCTTCGAGCAGGTGCTCGAGGACGCCGGCGTCTACAAGATGGACGAGGCTGGCCGTGCAGGCTTCGAGCGGTTCCTTTCTACGATTTGATCCAGCAAAAAAGGCTGTTGCTTTTGCCGCAACAGCCTTTTTCTTTATAACTTTTTACTGCCTGCCTAATTGCCAGAACGCCACGGCGCTGGCGGCGGCGACGTTCAGCGAATCGACGCCGTGGGACATGGGGATCTTCACGGTATAGTCGCAGGACGCGATGGTGCTGGCGGCCAGACCGTCGCCCTCAGTGCCCAGCACGATGGCAAGCTTCGGCTCTCTGGCCAGCTGCTCGTCGTCGATGCTCACCGAGCGGTCGCTGAGAGCCATCGCCGCCGTCTTGAAGCCGAGGGCGTGGAGGACGTCCATCCCCTTCTCCGGCCAGTCTGCCGGGCTGTCGCCCAGCTGCCCCCAAGGCACCTGAAACACCGTGCCCATGCTGACTCGGACAGCGCGGCGGCAGAGCGGGTCGCAGCAGGAGGGATTGACGAGGACGGCGTCCATGTTCAGCGCCGCCGCCGAGCGGAAGATCGCCCCCACATTGGTGGAGTCCACGATGCCCTCCAGCACCGCCACCCGGCGGGCGTCCCGGCACAGCTCTTCCACCGGGCGGGGCGCGGGACGGCGGAATGCGCAGAGCACGCCCCGGGTCAGCTCAAAGCCGGTCAGCGCCGCCAGCAGCTCCCGGTCGGCGGTGTACACCGGCGCATCGCCGCAGCGGCTCAGGATGCCCGCCGCCGGGCCGGTGATCTGTCGGCGCTCCATCAGCAGGGACACCGGCTCATAGCCTGCGTCCAGCGCCCGGTCGATGACCTTCGGGCTTTCGGCGATGAAGATGCCTTTCTCCGGTTCGAGGCGATTGCGCAGCTGGTTCTGGGTCAGCCGGGCATAGGGGTCCAGCTCCGGCGCGTGGAAATCCGTGATCTCGATGATGTTGGGCATACAGACAGCCCCTCCTTCTCCTGCAAATGCTGTTTTCTGTGTATTATACCATGAACGCAGTGAAATGGTATAATTGCGCATCCAAAGCCGGTTGCCACGCAGCTCCGCAGGAGCAAGCGGCGAGGCGCTGCGCATAAAACTTATAATATCGCGTTAGCGATATTATACCACAGTCTGCGCCGCATTGCAAAGCATCGTGCCTCCTGCGATACCCGCCCGGAATCGTCATTATTGATAAAAAATATCCCACAGTTTTTGACAAAACGCCAATTTTGCGTTATAGTATGGCATGGAGTTATTCTGGATATAAGGAGGAAGCTTTTATGCCATCTCTCAAACATCACGGACAGATGTCCGAAGCCTTCATCACCGCCCTTTTTCTCTCCGTCTCGGGCGGTCTGCAGGACGTTTATACTTATCTCTTCCGCGGCAAGGTCTTTGCCAACGCCCAGACCGGCAACATCGTGCTGATGTCGGTCCATGCCTTTGCGGGCGAGTGGGGCGAGGCCCTGCGCTATCTGGTCCCCCTGTGCGCCTTTGCGCTGGGCATCTTCGCTGCCGAGTTCATCCGCCTCAAGCTGAGGGAGATGCAGTGGCTCCACTGGCGTCAGCTGGTGGTGCTGTTCGAGATCCTGCTGCTCTTCGTCGTGGGCTTTCTGCCGCAGGAGCTGAACCTGCTGGCCAATTCCATCGTCTCCTTCTCCTGCGCGATGCAGGTGCAGGCCTTCCGCAAGGTGAACGGCTACGCCTTCGCCAGCACCATGTGCATCGGCAACCTGCGCAGCGGCATGGACTCTCTCTGTGCGTGGCTGGTGGGCGGCAACGCCAAGGCCTTCGGCAAGGCGGTGCACTACTTCGCCATCATCTTCCTGTTCGCGCTGGGCGCAGGCATCGGCAGCGTGGCCCTGGTCCCCATGGCAGGCCGGGCCATCTGGCTGTCCTGCCTGCTGCTGGGCGTGAGCTTCTGCCTCATGTTCCTCAAGGAGGACATCGAGGAGCTGGAGCAGCTGGAACAGATGGAAGCCCACAAAAAATAATTGCGCCGAGGCCCCTCATATGCTATACTGTAAAGTGTTTGTGTGACTCTCCGGCCTGCCGCACCACCGGGGTGCCGGAGTTGAAGTTGTAAAAACAGGAAGAGGAGCATTCCATGAAAATAGGCTTTGACAACGCGAAATATCTTCAGATGCAGTCCCAGCACATCCGGGAGCGCATTGCACAGTTCGACAACAAGCTCTACCTCGAGTTTGGCGGCAAGCTGTTCGACGACTACCACGCCTCCCGCGTGCTGCCGGGCTTTGAGCCGGACTCCAAGCTGCAGATGCTGCTGCAGCTCAAGGAGCAGGCCGAGATCGTCATCGTCATCAGCGCACAGGACATCATCAGCAGCAAGGTGCGCGGCGACTACGGCATCACCTACGACCTCGACGTCCTCCGCCTCATCGACGCTTTTCAGGGCATGGGCCTGTTCGTGGGCAGCGTCTGCGTGACCATGTACACCGCCGCCCCCGAAGTCGAAGCCTTTGAGCACAAGCTGAACAGCGTGGGCGTGCGCACCTTCCGCCACTACAAGATCCCGGGCTACCCCAACGATGTGGCCCGCATCGTCAGCGACGAGGGCTACGGCAAGAACGACTACATTGAGACTCAGCGTCCCCTCGTCGTCATCACGGCCCCCGGCCCCGGCAGCGGCAAGATGGCCACCTGCCTGTCCCAGCTCTACCATGAGCACAAGCGGGGCATCAAGGCGGGCTACGCCAAGTTCGAGACCTTCCCCATCTGGAACCTGCCCCTCAAGCACCCGGTCAACCTCGCCTATGAGGCCGCTACCGCCGACCTGAACGACGTGAACATGATCGACCCCTTCCATCTGGAGGCCTACGGCGTCACCACCGTCAACTACAACCGCGACATCGAGATCTTCCCGGTGGTCAACGCGATGTTCGAGCTGATCGCAGGCAAAAGCCCCTACAAGTCCCCCACCGACATGGGCGTGAACATGGCAGGCAACTGCATCGTGGACGACGAGGTCTGCCGCGAGGCATCCCGCAACGAGATCGTCCGCCGCTACTTCAAGGCCCTCTGCGACCAGAAGACCGGCAAGAATGTGGACGGCGAGCTGTTCAAGCTGGAGCTGCTGCTGAATCAGGCCGGTCTGGCCGTCGGCGAGCGCCCGGTGGAAAAGCAGGCCCATGCCGTGGCCGAGCGCACCGACGGCGCGCCCGCCGCCGCCATCGAGCTGCCGGACGGCACCGTCGTCACCGGCAAGACCGGCCCCCTGCTGGGCGCGGCCTCCTCTGCCCTCCTGAATGCCCTCAAGAAGCTGGCCGGCATCGATCAGGAGATCGACCTCGTCTCCGCCCGCGCCATCGAGCCGATCCAGACCCTCAAGACCAACTACCTCGGCAGCCGCAACCCCCGCCTGCACACCGATGAGATCCTCATCGCGCTGTCCAGCTCTGCCGCCGAGAATGAGACTGCCGCCATCGCGCTGCGGCAGCTCTCCAAGCTCAAGGGCTGCGATATGCACTCCACCGTCATCCTGTCCAGCGTGGATATGGACACCGTGAAGAAGCTGGGCATGTATCTGACCTGCGAGCCCGCCTATGAGGAAGCAGACCGGATGTATCATAAGAAATAATTTTCTATCGCTTGCAACGATAATTTGCAGTTTCATAAGGATTCACAAAACGGAGGATTTTAAATGGCTGTTGTACCAGGCCTTTTTGGTATTACACATTCCAACCGAGATTTTTCTTTGAAAGATACCTGGGGAAAGAATCAGTTTAATTCGTCTTTTCCAGCAGCCTTAGCCTGTTATCTTTATTCGAAAGAGTTAAAAGCAGTTTATTATAAAACTGATTCCTCCATGCAAACGGTTATTGAGCATATTGGTATTGAGGATCTCTACAAAGCCGACCCTTTGGGGGACGATACATATTTTGCTTTTGAAACTCAATTCACGCCCTTTCAAAAATATGTCCTTGGCTCTATTCCTCGAAACGATCTTGTAATCATGAACGGCACCCAAAGTGTCAGTTCTTTGGAAATCAAGCTTACTGCGTTGCCTGACAATCCAACCTGTGATTTTTCTGAAGATGCATATGGTTCTGAAATTGTAATTCGTCCGGATACCATCATCTATCTCGCCTGTGCTTTTATTTATGCTTGCAACGATGATCGCAATATTCTACAAAGCATTCTTCAGGATGCTGGTAACGCTGTTATCGACTGGACTTCTGCAAGTTGTGTTCTTCCGCATTTATATGATATCTATCAGGCCATCAAACGACTTGTTTCTATAAGTGCGTCATTCCAATCTCCTGTTGTAATGGAACCTGTATGGAAGACTCGAGGAAAGTCACCTCAGCTTGCTAACGACGGCCTTGATGTTTTTGTTTGGAGCAATTGTGGTCTTCTGAATTTATTTATGCCATCCGAACAGGACTTTATTTCTGTAGGTACAGTAAAAACATTAGATAAAATAAGTCGTCATACTCGCACAATGATTTGGCTCTTCAAAATGCTGAAAGATTATGCTGATACTGGTCATTTCAACGGCTCTAAAATCATTGATGAACTCTCTTACAATACCAAAAATGATAAAGCTTTTTCTTCAAATGGATTACGCACTCATCCCATTATGGCTTGTCCAGAACTCACCCATCCAAGAATCACCAAGGGAGAAATCAAAAATATCATCTTGGGTGGTGGACAAAATTTGTTAAGCCCAGAGCGGAGATTTGATGCCATCATATATAACTCACCTGATTTGTTCAAGGAGGATTTCCTCTAAATGCCTACTGCTATTGATTTATTCTGTGGCTGTGGTGGTCTTTCGCTCGGTTTTCAAAATGCAGGTTTTACAATTTTGCGTGCTTTTGATATCTGGGATAAAGCCATAAATAATTACAACCTCAATTTTTCTCATCCTGCAGAATTGCAAGATATCAATCAGCTATCTCCAGATTACTTGAAGTCATTCTCACCTGACGTAATCATTGGTGGCCCACCATGTCAGGACTATTCTTCTGCCGGAAAACAAGATGAAACACTCGGACGAGCCAATTTAACTTTACGATATACCGAGTTGGTCTGTTCTGTACGTTCTCGCTGGTTCGTCATGGAGAATGTCGATCGAATCTTAAAGTCATCCACATTGCCAAAAGCTTTGGCATTGTTTCGTAACGCTGGCTATGGATTATCTCAAGTTGTTCTGGATGCTTCCAGATGTGGTGTTCCACAAAAAAGAAAACGTTTTTTCTTGATTGGTGAGTTGAATGGCGAAGATTGTGCTTTAGAATTCGCTTTGCAAAATGACCAATCTTCCCATTGCATGACGATTCGTGACTACCTCCAAAATGAATTTGGGGTTGAGTATTATTATCGCCATCCCCGTTCTTACGCCAGACGTGGTATTTTCAGTATTGACGAGCCAAGCCCAACGATTCGGGGGGTCAATCGTCCTCTTCCCCAAAATTACAAAGTGCATCCGGGAGATGCTACACAGAATTTGGATGGTCTGCGCTGTCTAACAACCTTGGAACGAGCACGAATCCAAACTTTTCCTGCCGACTTTCATTTTCAGGGTACCAAAACCGATTTGGAGCAAATGATTGGAAACGCCGTTCCTGTTGATCTCGCTTCCTATGTAGCGAAACACCTTCTCTCCTATATGGAGCATGGCGCATCATATACCCAGCTCCATTTTTGATTAAACAAAAAGCAAGTGCAACGCATTTTTCAGGACAGTTTCCTGTAACAATGGGTTTGCACTTGCTTTTTTGCGTTTCTCTTCTTAGGCTCTTGTCTGTTCCCAGTAGGCTCCCATGCTCTGGCCGGGCTGGTCGGTGACATCATCGTTCAGATAGTCTGCAAGGCCAAATGCTTCCGGCTTCCAGCTGCGGGCAGCATCCACGGTGGGG
>OKSK01001384.1_pt1 | contig 11908 bp, 7 predicted proteins | sample 1606301 | NCBI WGS metagenome assembly OKSK01 (sample SAMEA3879557, study PRJEB24766) | human gut metagenome | biome: human-associated habitat; feature: feces | place: USA | collected 1985/1987
ATTATTACTCACTAAATAAAAATACAATTATGAAGAAGTTAGGATTCCTTTTATTTTTAGTCTTAGGACTAACGGCTTGCGGTGATGACAACAATGATCCCGCTCCAGAACAACATGTAACATGTGCCATATCTTCTCCTACTGAAGGAGCAACGATAGACATAGCTAAAAAGATGACAATCAAAGGAGAAGCAACTGTTGACATTGGTCAAATATCGAATGTTACTCTTAAAATCGGAGACAAACAAATTTCAGAAGTAACTTCTGTTCCATTTAGTTATGAATACACATTCGAAGCCAGTCAAGCCGTAGGAGCACTAAAAATTGAACTGACCGTCAAAGGCGATCAAGGTGCCATGGCGACAAGTGAAGTAAATGTCACACTAAAAAAGACCGAACCAACCCCAGAACCGGAAGAAGGAAAAATGATTGACCCACGAGACAATCATGAATACAAAATTGTTACGATTGGTGAACAAATATGGATGGCAGAGAACTTGGCCTATTTACCATCAGTTAGCAAACCGGAAGCTGCCGCTACTAGTGATGGAGATCCACTCTATTTTGTTTTCAACTATGATGGCGAAGATGTAAATGCAGCTAAAGCCACGAAAGAATATAAAACATACGGAGTCTTGTATAATTGGTATGCCGCTATGAACCAAAAGAATGCAACAGGTGGAGATGCAGAAGCCATACCAAGTGGTATCCAAGGAATCTGTCCTAGCGGATGGCACCTGCCAAGTAAAGCAGAATGGAAAAAGCTAGAAAGTTTTGTTGCTAGTGAATTAGCACCAGTTGAAGGTAACGTATGGACAGATGAGGATGGAAATAAGTACTCTGATAAAGATTGTAAAAACGTCTGGTCAGCATTAACAGGAAAACTTGATACTGACGGTTGGGGAGAATCTGGCATGATAGATGAAAATCCTGACCTTGCTAATGGCCCGCGTGATACCTATGGCTTTAATGTTATACCTGCTGGACAATGCTATCATAGTGGAGGTTTTGAAACACCTAAGTCAAAGAGTAGAACAGATTTTTGGAGTACAGACCAAGCTACTTATGGAGCAGGAACTGTATATTTCAGTAATATGAGCTATGGATTAGGTTATTCTTCTGATAAAGGAGGAATACAAGAAAAACGCGGTCTTTCGGTACGTTGCGTAAAAAATTAGTTATAAACAAGTATTCATCAATTAGTTCATTACAGAATTAATAAATTCTCTCTTAAAGATAAGGGAAGCGTGTCAAGAGATATACTTCCCTTTTTATGTGCCTCTCTACACAGGAAATAGTGAAAATGCAATATGTAATTATGACTATTCTAATTTTATTCTCTCTCTCTTTATAAACCCGACCAGCCTCCTTTTCCGAATTGATTCAGAAAAGGAGGCTTTCTGTTTCAAAATCTATGAAATATCAAGTAACACAAAAAGTTTTGTCCTCATTCAGAACTATCAAGTCCAAAAATTTGTTTACTTTGTAGATTGAACTACTAATAAATTCCATATAATATGGCAAAAAAGAAAGAAAAGAAAGAGAAAAAGGCCGGCAAAAGAATGAGTAAGAAAGAGCTGGCAGCATTATTAATAGACTTTTTCCATGCCAAATCCAGCGAGACCTTGAGTATGAAATATATATTTTCAGAACTGCGTCTCACCACCCATCCGCAGAAAATGCTATGCGTCGATATATTACATGACCTTTTAGCTGACGATTATATTTCCGAAATAGAAAAAGGAAAATTCCGTCTCAACAATCATGGAACGGAGATGACAGGCACTTTCCAACGGAAAAGCAATGGTAAGAATTCATTTATTCCTGAAGGAGGAGGCGAACCGATATTTGTGGCCGAACGCAATTCGGCACATGCCATGAACAATGACAAAGTAAAAATTGCTTTTTATGCCAAACGGAAGAACAGAGAAGCAGAAGGAGAAGTAATAGAAATACTGGAACGTGCAAACGATACTTTCGTCGGCACACTGGAAGTAGCCAAGTCATACGCATTCCTGGTGACAGAGAACCGTACACTTGCCAATGATATTTTCATTCCGAAAGATAAGCTGAAAGGCGGTAAAACCGGAGATAAAGCCATTGTGAAAGTAACCGAATGGCCGGACAAGGCAAAGAATCCTATCGGACAAGTAATAGATATATTAGGTCAGGCTGGTGACAATACCACAGAGATGCACGCTATTCTTGCGGAATTCGGTCTGCCGTATGTATATCCGAAAGCAGTAGAAACAGCAGCAGACAAGATTCCTGCCGAGATTTCAGCAGAAGAGATTGCCAAACGCGAAGATTTCCGTAAGGTAACAACTTTCACCATCGACCCGAAAGATGCCAAAGACTTTGACGACGCACTTTCCATCCGCAAACTGAAAGACGGATTATGGGAAGTGGGTGTACACATTGCCGACGTGACACATTACGTAAAAGAAGGAGGAATCATCGACAAGGAAGCAGAAAAACGAGCAACCTCCGTTTACCTGGTAGACCGTACCATTCCGATGCTTCCCGAACGGCTGTGTAACTTCATTTGTTCACTCCGCCCGAACGAAGAAAAACTAGCTTTCTCCGTTATCTTCGATATTACGGAAAAAGGAGAAGTCAGAGACTCACGCATCGTACATACGGTTATCAACTCCGACCGTCGCTTCACCTACGAAGAGGCACAACAAATCATAGAAACAAAAGAAGGAGACTTCAAAGAAGAAGTACTCACATTAGATACGATTGCCAAAGCACTGCGCGAAAAACGCTTCTCTGCAGGAGCTATCAACTTCGACCGCTACGAAGTGAAGTTCGAAATTGACGAAAAAGGAAAACCAATCAGCGTTTACTTCAAGGAGTCAAAAGATGCCAATAAACTAGTGGAAGAATTCATGTTGCTCGCTAACAAGACCGTAGCAGAAAAGATAGGATGTGTGCCGAAGAACAAGAAAGCCAAAGTGCTTCCTTACCGTATCCACGACCTGCCCGATCCGGAGAAGTTGGAGAACTTGTCACAGTTCATCGCCCGCTTCGGCTACAAAGTGCGTACAAGCGGAACGAAGACGGATATTTCAAAATCCATCAACCACTTGCTGGACGACATACACGGAAAGAAAGAAGAGAACCTGATAGAAACCGTATCCATCCGCGCCATGCAGAAAGCACGTTACTCAACCCATAACATCGGTCACTACGGACTAGCTTTCGAATATTACACTCACTTTACTTCTCCCATCCGCCGTTTCCCGGACATGATGGTACACCGTTTGGTGACGAAGTATATGGACGGAGGACGTAGCGTATCCGAAGCCAAGTACGAAGACCTCTGCGACCACAGCTCGAACATGGAACAAATTGCAGCCAATGCCGAACGTGCTTCCATCAAATATAAACAGGTGGAATTTATGAGCGAACGTCTGGGGCAGATTTACGACGGTGTAATCTCCGGCGTAACCGAGTGGGGACTTTATGTAGAACTGAACGAAAACAAATGTGAAGGTCTGGTCCCTGTTCGTGATCTGGATGATGACTACTACGAATTCGACGAGAAGAACTATTGTCTTCGCGGACGCCGCAAAAATAAAATATACAGTTTGGGAGACGCTATTACTGTTCGGGTAGCTCGTGCCAATCTGGAAAAGAAACAATTGGATTTTGAATTAATAGAAAAGTAAAAGTTTGAATATTCAAACAAACAGAAAAGCTCATTCACCCCTGATAACATTAGTACAGAAATACGATTGATTAGATAAATCTGTGAAAGTAACGAGAAAAAAGTTCGCATAGATTTGTGTAATCAGTCGTAAGTCTGTACTTTAGCGTATCATTTTGATTATTCTTACTATTATAACATTCATATATCCATGAAGACTGTCATTATCGAAGACAAACAACGAATCGAGTCCATTATTCTGCATTGCGATGCCTGTTTTGTGGGCATTACAGATTTAGAAGGTAATCCCTATGTAGTTCCCATGAACTTCGGTTATGAAAATGGTATCATATATCTGCATTCAGGTCCCGAAGGCAGCAAGTTAGAGATGTTGGAACATAATAATAATGTATGCATCACTTTCAGCCTTGGACATAAACTTGTCTACCAACACGAAAAGGTAGCCTGCAGTTACAGTATGCGTTCCGAAAGCGCGATGTGTCGGGGGCAAGTAGAATTCATCGAAGAGATAGACGATAAACGCCGTGCACTGGATATCATCATGCGACATTATACAGACAACGCATTCAGCTATTCCGATCCTGCCGTACGTAACGTAAAAGTGTGGAAAGTAGCCGTCCGGCAGATGACAGGAAAAGTCTTCGGTCTGCGAGCCAACGAAAAGCCATAAAACAGTTTCCGGCTTTCGGCTAATGAATTTAACTTCATGTGCCACACCCGTTTAAGAAACGAATTCAGCATTCAAGAAGCATGACGGAGTATCTACAAGCAAATTTCTCTAAACAAAAGTTTAGAACACTTTTACCCTCACACCCTCATCCTCTGCTTGTATCTCTTTATCCATCGGCATTACAGGTGTGAGGGTAAAGGTGATAGTAAGTGAGGGTAGGCAGTTACCCTCACCCTGTTTCATTCTAAATGTTGTCCTACTTCCTTGTATTACATAGGAAGTGCAACCGGTATATATCTATTATCCCTTCATTATCCATCCGTTAAACCACCGATATAGTTAATTCACCACAGCCGTGGTGAGATCTTCCCACAGCTGTGGTAACTTCTCTTCACGGCCGTGAAGAGAAGTCGTCACGGCCGTGGGAAGCTAACTATATCGGTAGTCTGATGCAAGAAGAGCGGTAACTTAATACAATAATAAAGGGGAGATAAGGTATTCTTCCCTGCTTCATAATATCCATTCTCCCTATACACCAGTACCAAGACAGCCGTTTATAACATGATTATTAGGAAGATTTACTGAATATTCCTTCTAATTTCACACCCCTATTCTGTTGGGATTTTCTAAAGAAACTTTATCTTTGTAATGTCAACAATTAAAAGAATATGGTTCGTTTTAATCTTGTTATCACCTTACTACTAATGATAAATATGGCTGTCAAAGCCGAACTGACCAACCGGATGTTCGATGTCAGGCATGTAGGCTATGCAGAAGGCCTTAGTAGTCAACGTGTTTTTTCGATTGTCGAGGATGGAGACGGTGCAATGTGGATTGCTACAAAAACCGGAATAGACAGATACAACGGTCATACGGTAAAGAACTATGATTTACCGGGCAGTTTCTATTATGGCGATCTTGCCGGACGCAGACTTTACTTATTGTACGACGCACAACAAGGACTGTTTGCCTACGACCATACCGGACGAATTTACCGATACTCCACCATCCTGGATCATTTTGAGCAAGTCCTCCACCTGGGACAATTGATTCAGGAAGAAGTCATCTTGAACAAACTCTGTTTGGATAGTGACGGAACCTGGTGGATGGGGGCGGATAAAGGACTATACAAGCAAGAAGCGGACCATCGTATAGTTGCCGTACTGAAAGGACAATATGTCAACGACATCGCATTTGCCGGCGAGTCGCTTTTTGTGGGCACTTCTAACGGAGTCTGGCAACTGTCACACGCCTTACCGGGTAAGAAACGCCAGCTGCTGGAGGGGTGGAATGTACAAACATTGTTCTGCGACAAACCGAAAAAAGAACTCTGGATAGGCACATTTGGCAGCGGTTTGTCTGTGATGAACCTCGACACTTCCAAAGTGCTTGCGCTGGAGGGACAAGGGAGCACGTTCCTTCATCCGATACGAGCAATTACAGACTATGATGTACATACCATACTCATAGGCGTAGACGGTGGCGGTGTGTATGCGATAGACAAGGACACTAAGAAAGCCCGTTTACTGATGAATACTAAAGATGACACAGATACTTACCTGCGCGGAAACGGCGTATATGCCGTAACCAGAGACGACCAGGGCAACATCTGGATAGGTAGTTATACGGGAGGTGTATCCGTGGCTATCCTGCTGAAACATCCCATTTCGATATTAATACACGAAAAGGGAAATACCCATTCTCTCATCAGCAACAACGTGAATGATATCGAAGAAAACCCGGATGGTAACCAATGGTTCGCTACCGATGATGGAATCAGCATCCGAAACACCCTGTCAGGCACCTGGAAACACGTGCTGAAAGAAATCGTAACCATTTCTCTTTGCACATCCGGAAATGGGAACGTATGGGTAGGAACGTACGGAGACGGAGTGTATCTACTGGATAACAACGGACGCGTGTTACGCCATCTCACCAAGCAACAAGGGCAATTAACCACCAATTATATTTTCTCCGTCAGACAAGACATGGAGGGAGACTTATGGATAGGAGGTCTGGACGGATGCCTGATCATGTTTGAAAAAGAAAAAGGCAGCAGACGGTCTTTCGACGTGAATTGGGTACAATCCATTGAACCTATCGACCGAAACCGGGTAGCGGTGGCTACCGTCAACGGTTTTTTCCTGGTGGACAAACATACAGGGAATATACAGCACTATGCCAATTCCCAGGAATTTCACAATCAGAATGTCAGTGCTTATATCATCTCTATGCTGTTCAATGACGACGGAACCGTGTGGCTGGGAACCGAAGGGGGAGGATTGAATCTATATGATATGAAAAACCGGACGGTAAAGACTTTCACTGTTCAAGAGGGATTGCCGTCCAACGATATATATAGTTTGCAGCGAGACGACAAGAAACGCTTGTGGGTCAGCACCGGAAAAGGAATAGCCTTGATAGACAGCCTGCGCGTGTCGAACCTCAACTATGCGGGCAATATAGACAAGGAATATAACAAATCCTCATTTGCCCGGTTGATGAACGGCGAGTTTGTGTATGGCAGCACGGATGGCGCTGTCTTTATCATGCCACTCGACATCTCAACCGTAGACTACTGGACGCTCCTGCGTTTCACAGGGCTGACGGTTGATTATCAAAACGTCCAGGAAGAAGAATCGTTGAGACCCGCCATCCATGATATGCTTGCCGACCGTGCGGTTCGGCTCGGCTATAAATACAACTCGTTTACCGTTTCTTTTGAATCTATCAACTATCGTTTCCAGCGCGATATTGTCTATCAGCATATTTTAGAGGGGTATGACAATGACTGGAGCAAACCGTCTGCCGAGGGGAAGGCATCCTACACCAAGGTATCGCCGGGCACTTATCTTTTTAAAGTGCGCAGCCTGCGACGCAGCGACGGAAAGACTATCTCCGAAAGCACCTTAGAAGTGAAAGTGAGCCAGCCATGGTGGAACTCGTGGTGGGCTTGGACTATTTACCTATTTATAATAGGCTTCGTTTTCTATTTCATCCTGCGCTATAAGAGCAACCAGCTCCAAAAGAAATACGACGAAGACAAAATACGTTTCTTCATCGACACGGCACACGACATTCGCACGCCGGTAACACTTATCATGGCGCCGCTGGAGGATTTGAACCGGGAACAGGATCTCTCGGACAAAGCCCGTTATTACCTGAATCTGGCCCATGAAAGTACCCGGAAACTCCATTCGCTCATCACACAGTTGCTCGAATTTGAAAAGGTAGACGCCCACAAGCAATCTTCTTCATCGGTTCCGCTTTGTCTGAATGAAGTTTTGCTGAAAGAAGTCTCCGTCTTCCGGTCTTTTTGCGAGAAGAAGCAGTTGACACTGAATCTGACCCAACCCGACGAATCCGTTTTCGTTTCGGCCGACAAACACCTGATAGAGATGTTACTCGACAATCTTCTTTCCAATGCCTGCAAATACACCATGCCCCAGGGAGAAATCAGTCTGGATTTGAAAGCCACGAAACGCAAAGCCATCCTTTCGTTGAAAGATAACGGAATAGGCATACCGAAGAAAGCGAAGAAGCACATCTTCTCCGATATTTACAGAGCCGAAAATGCCCGGCAGTCACAGGAAGAAGGAACCGGATTCGGACTGTTGCAGGTGCAGCGCATTGTAAAGATGCTGCATGGAAAAATCACTTTCTGTTCCGAGGAGGGCAAGGGAACTACTTTCATCGTAACATTGCCGCGAACCACCACCGTAGCCGAACCCGTGTCGCACGAATCATCCCTCGAACACCTTGCCAGCACATCGGATAATAACAGCCACGAAACGGATAAAATAAAAGATCCGGACGACCGGAATACATTACTCATTGTAGAAGACCACGAAACTCTCCGTCACTACCTCCGCCAGACCTTTGAACACCTCTATCGGGTGATTGATGTTGCCGACGGACACGAAGCTATCGCCTGTCTTGCCAATGAATATCCGGACATCATCCTCTCCGACGTCATGATGCCCGGCATACGGGGTGACGAGCTTTGCAGAATGGTCAAGGAAAATCCTGACACATCAGGTATTCCCGTCGTTCTGCTGACGGCAAAGGCTAACCACGAAGCAATAGTGGAAGGATTGAAGAAAGGTGCAGATGATTACATCCCCAAACCATTCAGTACAGAGATACTGAAATTGAAAGTACAAGGATTAATTGACAATCGAAACAGGCAACGGCAGTTTTTCATGCGGCAAGCCATCGCTCAAGTAGAGGCGGGCGGCAAACGTGACGACAATGAAAGCAATGAAAGTATCGACAACAAAAACGTAACGACAGCAAGCGAAACAATGGCCGAGGGCGACCGCCGGTTTATCATGCAAGCTACCCGGTTTGTTCTTGAACATTTGGATGAACCCGATTTCAACATCAATCTCTTATGCCATGAAATGGCAATGAGCCGAACACTATTCTACAGTCGCCTTAAATCACTGACGGGAAAAGGGCCGCAAGAGTTTATTCGTATCATCCGGCTACAAAAAGCTGCCGAACTGCTGAAAAAAGGTAAAAGCGTAACCGATGTCGCCGCCGAAACCGGATTTGTCAACACGAAGTATTTCAGTTCATTGTTCAAGAAACAATTCGGGATGCAGCCAAGTAAATATAGTGGGAAGTAGACAAGCATTCATGTTCGGTTTTGAATTAGAATTAGCTCGTTTCCGGTACAGTAATGAACTGTTTCAGCCTATTCTGACAAGGGTATATTCTCACTGCAATGAGAAAAAGTTCTCATTATAATGAGTATTTCTTCTCATACCTATGAGTATTTTTTCTCATAGTGATAAGTACACTTGAGAATGTTTACGGAAGTTTTTTTGAATTATAATTGTATGAGTTTACCTCATTTCTATACCGAAATGAATTTTCAACTAATCAGAAAAAGAGATACGAAATTAGAACTATATGTCTCTACAATCTATATACCACCACAAAAGCAACATTTATTTCTGTTTTCAACAAGTTTTATTCACATCATTCACTATATTTGCATAGTTTATCTTTCCATTTAATGCAAAAAAGGAGCAAATGACTACAAATTTAAACGAGACCTTTGCTGCCGTACAGGTGGCAAGTCGGGAATTAGCCTTGCTGAATGATGACATCATCAATCAGATTTTAAATGCAGTAGCTGACGCAGCAATTGCAGAAACACCTTTCATTCTTGCAGAGAATGAAAAAGACCTCGCACGGATGGACAAAAATGATCCGAAGTACGACCGGTTGAAATTAACGAAAGAACGTTTAAAAGGCATTGCTGCCGATACACGCAATGTAGCGACACTCCCCTCTCCTTTGGGTAAAGTGTTGAAAGAAAGTGTTCGCCCCAATGGGATGAGATTGACAAAAGTCAGCGTTCCTTTCGGAGTGATAGGAATTATTTATGAAGCCCGTCCGAATGTCAGTTTTGATGTTTTCTCCCTTTGTCTAAAGAGTGGAAATGCCTGCATATTGAAAGGAGGAAGTGATGCCGATTGTTCCAACCGGGCTATCATCAGTGTGATTCACGAAGTATTGAAGAAATTCAATATCAATCCACACATTGTAGAACTACTTCCGGCTGATAGAGAAGCTACGGCAGCATTGCTGAATGCTGTGGGTTACGTAGACCTGATTATCCCCAGAGGCAGCAGCAGCCTGATTCATTTCGTACGCGAGAATGCAAAAATTCCCGTTATTGAAACAGGGGCAGGTATCTGTCACACTTACTTTGATGAATTTGGAGATGTAAACAAGGGGGCAGCTATTATTCACAATGCGAAGACACGCAGGGTTAGCGTATGTAATGCGCTGGACTGCGCCATTATACATGAGAAGAGACTGATCGATCTCCCTATGCTTTGCGAGAAACTAAAAGACAGCCATGTTATTATTTATGCTGACGCACAGGCTTATCAAGCATTAAAAAACCGCTATCCTGCCGAACTTCTGGAACACGCCAAAGCAGAAAGTTTCGGCACAGAGTTTCTGGATTATAAAATGGCTGTCAAGACCGTAAAAAGCTTCGAAGATGCCTTAGGACATATTCAGGAAAACAGCTCCAAACATAGCGAGTGTATTGTTACCGAAAACAAGGAACGTGCAGCCTTATTCACAAAGATTGTGGATGCAGCTTGCGTATACACCAATGTATCTACTGCCTTCACTGACGGAGCGCAATTCGGATTAGGAGCAGAAATCGGAATCAGTACGCAAAAACTACATGCGCGCGGTCCGATGGGACTGGAAGAGATCACCTCTTACAAATGGGTCATCGAAGGAGACGGGCAAACGAGAAGAAATTGAGACGATACCTTTATCGTTAAAAATCAAACAAGGTATTGAACGAAACTAATTGAAAATTAAGAATTAAAAGATAAATGATATGAAGAAATTTACTTGCGTACAGGACATCGGCGATTTAAAATCAGCCCTTGCAGAAGCATTCGAAATTAAAAAAGATCGCTTCAAATATGTAGAACTGGGACGAAACAAGACTTTGATGATGATCTTCTTCAACTCCAGTCTGCGCACCCGCCTTAGCACACAGAAAGCTGCAATCAACTTGGGAATGAATGTAATGGTACTAGATATCAATCAAGGTGCATGGAAATTGGAAACCGAACGTGGCGTAATTATGGATGGCGATAAACCGGAACATATCTTAGAAGCCATTCCGGTGATGGGCTGTTATTGTGATCTCATCGGAGTACGCTCTTTCGCCCGTTTCGAAAACCGCGACTTTGACTATCAGGAAACGATTATCAATCAATTTATCCAATACTCCGGACGTCCCGTCTTTTCGATGGAAGCGGCAACACGCCACCCATTGCAGAGCTTTGCCGATTTAATCACCATTGAGGAATATAAAAAGACGGCACGTCCCAAAGTCGTAATGACTTGGGCGCCACATCCCCGTCCATTGCCACAGGCTGTTCCCAACTCCTTTGCAGAGTGGATGAATGCCACTGACTATGATTTCGTTATCACTCACCCGGAAGGATATGAGCTGGCGCCGCAATTCGTAGGAAATGCCAAAGTAGAATATGATCAGATGAAGGCTTTCGAAGGAGCAGACTTTATATACGCCAAGAACTGGGCTGCCTATACAGGCGACAATTACGGTCAGATATTAAGCAAAGACCGTGAATGGACAGTCAGCGACCGACAGATGGCAGTAACCAACAATGCTTTCTTTATGCACTGCCTACCTGTTCGCAGAAATATGATCGTTACGGATGATGTAATCGAAAGTCCTCAGTCTATCGTTATCCCCGAAGCTGCCAACCGTGAAATCTCGGCTACGGTGGTTTTGAAGAGATTGATTGAGGGATTGGAATAAACGGAACATCTGTGAATGAAACCTTGCTTTTATTCTCGCACCTATGAGAAAAGATTCTCATGCCCTTGAGAAATTTTTCTCATAGGTATGAGAATTTTTTCTCATTGCGGTGAGAACTTTTTCTCATAAGCATGAGAATACATTGAGAATATAGCAACATCTATTTAACTGTATACTAGCACGATAACGATTGCATCCCTTCAGAATTTTATGTAAAGCGCAACCATTTATT
>OKSK01001386.1_pt1 | contig 11898 bp, 10 predicted proteins | sample 1606301 | NCBI WGS metagenome assembly OKSK01 (sample SAMEA3879557, study PRJEB24766) | human gut metagenome | biome: human-associated habitat; feature: feces | place: USA | collected 1985/1987
GCAGACCTTCTCCCTTACGCTGGCCTGATGGAAATATCTGCCAGATGCTGCCGGGGAACGTGTACGTACTCTCACGCTCACTGATGCTTACGTCCTTCATCGTGGAGTTCTGCGTCACGCGGCCACCAGATATGGTGGCCGAGTTCATTTTATGAAGCAGCCCTGAATCAAGGTAAGCCGTCGCGTGAGGGATAAACAGCACCTGCGCCCCGGAAACATAACCGGCAACATCAGCGTACTTGGCTTTCTGGTAGCCACCGTCAAAGTAGGCTCCAAAAGACGGGCACCGAAGGCCCGCCGTTATCTCCATGCGCTTTCCGCCGTCATTCAGGTCAATCAGTAGTCCTCTTGGCATATTATGTCCATTCTCCAAGTACGATACGGCCGCCTCCGGTCAGGTTGATAGTGACACCATTACTGTCTATCACCGTCGCCTTGTTCGGCCCGCTGAAGCCAAAGTTACCCGTTGTGGCGTAAATCGAGCCACGGACGGTCACGTTGTTAAACACGGCATATCCGGACTTGTTGATATGCCATCCGACATTCCCTGTCCCATCCCAGGTTGATGACTGGATGTAGTTGCCAATCTTGGCGTTGCCGATGGTGCCGTCCTGAATCAAGGTTTCCCGGATAAACACCTGCCCGTTCTGGATAACGAACGGCAGTGTAACCGCTCCCCCTGCCTGCGCCATGACGGCGAAGCGATCCGCCAGGAACAGCACCTGCGACTGCATGCCCGATGGAGTGTTTTCTACACCGATCCCCATTCCGGCGGCATACTGTTTTCCGTTCGCGTCCACGGCAACCTTGATGCTGTACATCGCCTTCAGGTCGCCACTAACGCTTGCTATCGCCTGGGCGTTTGTGCTGATTGCTGAAGTGTGCCCGTTGATGGTCGCCGTGATGCCGTTTATCTGCCTGGCCGTGGCCTGCTGGTAATCGGAGAACGTCTGGTTCAGGCTGTTGATGGATGCCTTGTTGCCGTTCACGTCAGTCTGCAAACTCAGCAGCGAACGCGCCGTTGCCTCCTTCTCGTTGACGATCACCTCATCAATGCGGTCCAGCTGCGCGCTGTTACCGGCGACGGATGCAGACAGCGTTTTGCGCGCGGCCACCTGCGCCAGGTTGCCCTGAATAATCGCGATAGCGGAGTTCTTCACTCCCCCCGTCATGCCGTCCACAGACACGCTGATATTATCGATACGCTGACCCAGTGCGGTATCGGCCGTCGCCACTGTCTGCTCAAGCTCGCTCAGAGAAGAAGACACATCTCCGACCGTGCTCGACAGGTTTGTAACGCTGGTCTGAACCTTCCCGATATCCTGGGCGTTTTTGGCGATTTCCTGCGCCTGTTGCGCCAGTTCGTCGTTGGCCTGTTTGATGTCGTCAGCCATGCCAGCAATTTTTTCATTGCTGTCTACCGCGTTCTCGATCAGGTCCTTGAACGTATCGGAGCCTTTCATGTCCTCCAGGATTGCATCGGTGATATCGGATACATCGATGCTGGCCTGCCCGCGCACAAAGTCTGTATACCCTGATTCGTTTCCGCTGCGGTCCACCAACTGCGCGCGGTACCAGAAAATTTGCCCAGCCTTTAGGCCCATCTGCTGATACTTGCGCTGCGGATAGGGTACGTCTGCCAGCAGCATCGCATCGTCTTCCGTCCCTGTCAGGCTGTACTGAATTTCCGTCTTCAGCGTGTCGTCGGTGTTCGCCGGGAATCCCCAGCTCAGCTCGATACCGAAAACCACATTATCAGAAGCGATGAAGCCGACCGGTTTCGGGGGATTGCCCACTTTACCGGTCAGCGTTTTCTCTTCTGAATAGCCCCACCCGGAAGAAATTTCTGCGGCATTGATGGCACGCACGCGAACCAGGTAGCGTCCTGCATAAATCCCCGGAACATCGAATGACGTGGTGGAGCTGCGCGGCACGTTAACCCAGTTCCCTTCGTTGCGGCGCCATTGCGCTTCATAGGCGATAGCGTTCTGCGCCTGGTCCCAGCTCACGCGCATGGTTTCGACGCTAATGTTCTGCTGCACCATGGAAAACGAGCTGATCACGATGTTCGCAGGCGGCGACTGGTTGCCCGGCGGGATCACGCTCACCGGCCGCTGGTCAATGATGGCTCCGGTATCAATGCGATCAAATTTATCCGGATCGTGATTTGCACCGACGATTGTGAACGTGCCGTCATTATTATCAGTTACCGTAATAACGCGATACTGCTGTGCGTAGAGCTCATCAGACTCAATGACCCATACGGCCTCAGCCACAGGCGTTTCACTGTAAGCGGTCGTAACGGTCACTTTATTGCCCGTTATCGACTGAATGGTGCGTGACTGTGAAACACCCGATGGAAGATTGACAATCATCCTGTCGGCTGGCGAAGCATCCGGCGCCCTGTCCAGCGTTAGCACGCGACCATTCACCGCAGAGATACGGCCGCCCAGGTCGCGCCCGGAGAGATTTCGGTCCGCTACGGCGATTACATAGCCAGGCTGTGGAATGTTGCCATCTTCCCCTACATTGAAAGTAACAACGCGATCTTTGTTGTTGGTCAGGATCCCCCATCGCCCTTTTCGGTTCGCCTCCGATTGCCGGGTACAACCAATAGCTGTTATCTCAAGTTGATTAAAACCATAACGCGAAACCAGCGCCTGTTCAAAAACAGGTTCCATCGCATCAGAATAGGCGTTATCGGGATCAGACCAGGATACGAGCGCATTGGTATAACGGTTCTTTGTGGTGCTGCTGGAATAGGTAAACCGGCCATCGATAACGTTCGCATGCGTGTATGTAAAATCAACATCCCTCGGCATGTCCGCCAGCGCCACAATCTGGTCGTCGCCCCAGTAGGTCATCCCGCGGAAGATAGCAGCAAAATCACGCAGGACCGTATAAGCGTCGTTGCGTTCCTGAATGTAGACGTTGCAGGTATAACGTGGTTCGGTGCCACTTCCGCCTTTGCCATCCGGCACCATCTGATCGCAATACTGTGCAACCTGGTAAAGTGTCCATTTGTCTATGTTCGCTGTTGTGAGACGATCCCCAAGCCCGAAACGGTCGCTAACCACCAGGTCGTAGAATATCCACGCGGGGTTATCAGTCCAGGCCCATTTGAATGTCCCAAGCCACGTACCGCTATAAGTTCTTGTTTCCGGCTCGTAAGTATCCGGTACGCGGATGACACGTCCACGTGGTTCACAGGCGATTTGTGGAATAGAGCCATTGAACTGGCTGGAATCAAACTCGATGTACAATAGAGCTGTGTTTGGATAGCGCAGTTTGGCATCGATGACCTCTGTATAACTTTGAAGCGTCATCGTGTCGCCGATTTTGGCACTATTTGCGTCAGCGGTAATCTTGCGCAGTCTGATGGTCCAGGTGCTGCCAGCTTTCGGTAAATCGATACGATGGCTGCGTTCATAACCTGATGTGGTTTTCCCGGTCACATTAGTATCAAGGACCTGTTGCCAGCTACCACCGTCCATCTGAAGCTCCACCACATAGTTGATGGAGTACCCTACTAAATCCCCGTTATCCTGCTGTTTGAAAAGAGATGGCCACTTCAGGCGCAGGCGAACCGCCGAAAGCTGCGTATTGGTGAAGGTATGCGTCCAGGATGTTTCGCTGGATATTTCGGTACTGACGCTGATTTCATTTTCTGTGCCAGGTATCCCCTGAATGTAATCCTGAGCCTGTGTCCCTGGGCGAAACTCCCACACGACACCGCTGAAGTTCTCGGAACCATCAGCGTTTTGTAAAGGTGTGCCGTCAAGATAGATATCCCTCGCAGTCAGCCCACCAGCAAACTCCCCTTCACCGAGAACCATCAGGATTTTCGCTTTCGCAACGGACTGGAGATCATCGGGCTGCTCGACAGGGGTGCGAGAACTCGAGCTGCCGCCTTTACGTCCGGTAATTGTTTTAACCATATCGCGCCCATAAAAAAAGCCACCCGAAGGTGGCCTGATTGACAAATATTTGTTATTGCTGATCTTCTACGTAAATCCCGGCAGAGGCAACAGCGCCGCCGATTCGCCGTTTACCATAGAGAATGGGGACAGGGTTTCCCTGAGAGGTTGTGTTCGTCACGCCACCAAATGCATAGCTGGCGCGGTTATCTGCTGATTGCTTGCTGGCTAGCCCGGTAGTCTGTGGAGAAAGCATCTGGACTACGCCGCCGATCGCCATTGATGCCCCAATCCCCGCCACAGCTCCCCATCCACCAGCAAAAGCAGTCCCACCAATCCCGATCGCGGCCCCTCCCGTGACGAACGCAGCAACAGCGACAAGGGCAACCCCGAGGATTGTCTGAAAAACCCCGGCTCGCTTACTGCCGATGATCACCGGCGCGATACGGATTTCCTCTGTGCTCCTGTCCATACTGAGTTCATCGTTTACGAGGTTTCGTTTCCCGCTGAATACCGCATAAGTTAAACCCCGTTGTTTGCTGGTGTTAAGGAAACGCTCAAAACCCGGCACGATAACGCTCAGGGCGCGGATGGCCTCTTTTGGTGAAGCTACTGATAAACGATATTCACGCCCGAAGGTGGCACCTAGCACGCCGTACAATCGAATTGTGCGGACAGGCTCAACATTGAGTAATGCAGCCATTTTTTCCCCAAAAAAAACTGTCACAGGCGGTTATCAGAAACAGTCTTTAAACCGCAATATTTTCATTGTGCGCTCACGCCAGTAACCGCCATAAGGTACGCGCTGGCTCAGATGCCCATAAAGGTGATGCAGTAGCATGTTGCCTTCCAGCAGAATCCCCGCATGATTCCACTTATCAGCCTGAACCTGCATGATCACCATATCGCCAGGTTTCGGCGGCCCGTCGAATTCACGGAATCCGCACTCGTACCAGCAATCCTGATAGAAGTTGTCCGGATAGTCGTTTTCCCACCAGGGATAATCAACCCGGTAATCGTGGAGTTCGATACCATGCTTTTGCCGGAAATAGCTCATTACCAGCCCCCAGCAGTCAAAGTGACCAAGCACAAACGGACGCTCCAGCAGTGGCAGCTCTCCGCGCGGCTGAATGGTGCGTAAATCCCCCTCGGGCCAGCTCACGATATGCCAGGGTAAAAGCGTTGCGTCGCATTGCGCTTTATCCAGTTCGCTCGGCTGCGTAGTGGCGTCAGGGTGGCTGTGAACGATGGCGATCACCGTACCCCAGTCTTCAGCAGCTGCGTAATCTTCCGGGCAGAGGACAAAATTGTCCTCCGGCGCCGCGGCAAGATTCCGGCACGGGAAATAACGTTCAACACGACTTTTCTGCGCCACCACACCACAGCACTCACGAGGATATTCAGCGGCTGCATGCGCCATAATCGCATCAATGGTTTTCTGACGCATATCAGCTCCTGATTAAAGACGTTCCCGGGAAACCACCAAACGGCAGTTCTTCATTCTCTCCGAAGCGAAGTTTGCACGCCGTGAGCGTGCCGTTACAGACATCAAGCGAGGGATCATCGACAGAATTATTATTGTTATCGAAGTATCTGGTTCCGGCATAATCGCAACCGTCACCGGTTCGGTACTTATTGCGCATGCACCAGGTACACAGGGAATGAAGCTGGCGCGTGGGGATCATCTTACCCTGCAACGACATCGGGCTATCGAGTACGAATTCGATACTTTCGCCCGGAATTTCGCTGCTTTTACCATCAATGAAAAAAACTCGTTTTCTGACCTGTTGCGGATCAGCTGTTGCGTTACCTGCTGGGAAGTTCTTCGCATCGAGATAATGCGAATAAGTGTCATGGATAGTGACTTTCGCCTGTAGCATATCGTCATAAGCAAGGCACAGCGCTGTAATCTTGCTATCGATATCTGCAACCGTGAGTGTTGGCTGGGCACTGTTGCCGTCTGTGGAGGCTTCAAGCCCTTCTATTTGATACGGCCAGGCGGCATATTCCTCCCCCTGCCACCAGATACTTTTCGCCTTCAGCTTTGATTCATCGCCACCAGCGGCAGCGATTTCTTCTTCTATGTGCGGGAGGTTGTATGCGTGAAATCGCAGTACATCATCCACGCCGAACGTAGAGCCATCAACTTCGATAAGCCGGACTTTATTACCGGGCTCAAGGCTTTGATAGTCTGCTGTGATCATGGTGCGTACGCCTGTTTGAATGTTGCGGAAATGGTCAGAACGTTGCTGGATAAGGGCTGTGACTTGATTGATTCGGCCTCAATCCGGTAGAGCCCAGTTTCGCCAACTGGCGATGTCCAGATGAATGACTTTATAACGTGAGAACGAAAGAATTTAAGGGCCTGGAGCATGTCCGTTTTTTTGCCCGTTAGGGTTACAGGCCATGACTGCTTTTCAGGGTTGATGCCTTCCCCTGCAATCTGCTCATAGCCATCGCCAAAGGTTGCAGAGCGGGTTTTATGGCTAAACGTTCCTTCCATTCCCGCCTGTATCTGCGTTCGCCAGGTGAACGTTTCCAGTGCCATGTTTGCTCCATAAAAAAAGCCACCCGAAGGTGGCTTGTGATAATATGAGAAGGAAATTAGCGGGTTTCACAACCAAGCTGAGACTTGTCGATAATCTGCGTGCCTTCAACACGGTAACCATATGTGCCGAACAGAAATGCGTGGTTTAATTGATAAATAACAACATCGCTTAGGCCTACGGAACACTTGTCTTTTTCAATAGCCCGATCCATTGCAGTTTTAACGCTTGGAATGCCCAGCGGGAAAATAACAATTGGAGCTTTGTCTTCACCAGTCACACGTTGACCTTTTTCAAACTTAGCTGCGTTCAAGTTGTAATTTTTAGTACTACCAACGGTCATATCAGCAACACGAACAGTACAGCCAGACAACATTAAAGCCCCAAGAGCTAAAGCCACTACCTTCTTCATTTTAAGTTTCCTTTGATTGCAATCGGAAACATCTTAACATGATGAATAATGTGATAAAACAAACACCATGTCTCTTATCTTGATTTTGTTGCATTCCAGATGAGCCCACCAGGCTGAAGTTGTTTCGCAATACCTGCCCGAACAGATTGATCAATAGTCTGCTTGTAAGCGCGAGAAACAGCATCGTTATTTGCAGAAGTCTGCTGCTGAGAGTTCTGGTTTTGAACAACTACGGACGTTTGAATACTTACCCCACCGGCCGATGATGACTGAAGCCCATACATCGGAGCGTGGCCAACATAACCGCCATTTGCATAACCCTGTGCGCTTCGCATAAGTGAATAGAGGTTTCCAACCCCCAGCGCACTTGTTGCCTCTTTGGTGAAGACGAATTCGCCACCATGCACCACGCCTTTTGGCTGATACTTTCCTCCATCCCCTGTGTAGCCGCCAGTATCGAATTCCGGAACTGCGCCGCCACTAGAAAATCCGAAAAATGAACCAAATGATGTCCCCCCAAACGCAGACTTCATTCCGTTAACCAGCGCCAACTGTGTCAGCATCTGGGCTGTTCCTTTCAAAAAGGTTGTCAGGAAAACTGAGAAGTTAGCTTTTCCAGTGGTAAAAAAGTCTGTAAGAGTGCTGGCCATACCGGTGAATGTATTGCTGGTAAGTGTCTGCACTTGTGAGTAAACATTGGTTGCGGAGTCCTCAAATTCAGCCCAGCCCTTTTTCGCGCCGGTCAACCAGTCGCCACGCAACCTGTCCTCTGCGGCATAGTAATTATTCGCCGCTTTGAGCTGCTTCTGATAACCAACGTCCTCCAGAGAACCGCCGGCGTTCACCCAACCTGCGGCAAGCTGACTTTTCGCGAGTTCACGCTGAGCTAACCGATCGCTCATTCCAGCTCCACCGACCAAAGCAGCCTGCTTCTCTGCCATCTGCGTGACGTATTTCTGCGAGGTATCCATTCGCTTGTTCAGCTGTTCCTGTTCGGTAATCTGATCACCTAACAGGGCTTTCTGCCGTGCCAACTGAAGCACCTGGTCTTTACTCACCAGCAGGGATCGTTCCTGCTTTGTCAGGGAACGTGAACGCGAGGCCTCCTCCAGCACCTGAAATTTTGCTTCAGTCGTCCACAGATCTTTGCGCTGCTGGCTGATAGTGTCGTTCAGCCCTTTATGCTGCTGAAGAGCACGCAACTGCGCCTGAAGCGCCAGCAATTCGGCCTGAGCAGCGTCAGTACTGCGGTCGCCAGCCGATACAGTACCCTGTTTTCCTGTTTTCGTTTTTTTGCCAAACGAAGCGACTGCTTCCCGATCCTCCTGAGTGGTCGCGGCGCTTATCTTGCGGGATGTATCGAGGTACTTGCCTGCGCTAATGTCAGCCGCGTCCCAGTCCTTTTTCAGCTGAGACAAGCTGTTACCATAAGCGCCAGCCATTTGTTCGTTATAGTCCTGCCATCCCTGCAAAGTATCAGTTTTCGCCCAGTCAGGAACGAGATTAATCGCAGCCGCGATAGAAGAAGAAATAATCTGGTTCAGCTTCTGGAAAACTATCGCGACGCTGTAATAAATCGCGTTAAATTCCTTTAGCGTGTTTGATGCCAGCTCAGCTACCCACTGACCGATGCTCTGCATAGCCTCAGACGCCCATCCCTTGATATCAAGCCACAGGCGGCCAAATGGCGTCAGCGAGTCGTAAGCCTGCTCTCCGCGCTCTGCCATCGTGTCGCCAAACAAATCCATAGCTTGAGTAACGGCAGCGGTCTGGTCTTTCTGCTTAACTAACTCGTCAATGTGCTTAAGCTGTGAAACGGTGAGAAAGTTGAATTGCTCATTAAGGTTCTGAAGAGCCTTAACCGGATCCTTATCAATATCCTTATAAACCTTGGTAATGTCCTGAGCCGAAACAATGCCAGTTTCAACTGCCAGCGCCGTCGCTTTGGTAGCTTTCTCAAGCTGTTGCTGAGACATTGAGCCGATACCAACCAACTCTGTCATCAGACTCTGGACAGTGCCCACCGTAGCCCCGGTTGAAGCAGAGATTGACTGGGAGGATGCCATAATCTGTAGCGCTGACGTACCGGCAATGTTTCCGGTGCGGATGATAGCTTTATTGATTTCGTCATAGGCAGTGAAGTAATCAGATCCTGCCTTCGCGGCAAGGAGAACTGCACCGGCCAGACCACCAATCGTTACACGCGCCGGGGTGACCATGGATAACATCGCTTTTAGCGCGTTCCCCACCCCACCAAAGGAATCACGCAGCTGCCCCCCCTGCTGGATAGCAACCATATAAACCGGCATACCGGAGGCCAGTGAGGTCACAATATCCGTCATTTGCATTGGCAGGTAACGCATGGCATTACGGTACTGCCCCGCACTGATAGCTCCAGATTTCCAGGACTCTTCCTGCTCTTTTAGTCGGGCAATCATTGGCGCAGCGCGGTCCGACACGCCAAGCTGGGCCGCCTTCAGTTCGAGTAACTCTGCACGGGTTTTTCCGATTACTGAAACCTGGTCCTCAAGTGAGTCGATAAAAGTTTTGCCTGCGGCAGCTGCCCGTTGTGCTGCCTGTGCCTGCTCAATGCGAGCACGGCCCTCCGCTGTTTCAGATTCCATGACCTGCGCTAGTTTCGCGCGGGTCGTCTCAAGCACGCTGTTGTAACGAGTAAAGTCCTCGTCACCCACCAGACCTTTGCTCCGGAATTTAGCCAGGCTTTCCTGAATGGTATCCAGCTCGTCCAGCGCCTTGTTAACAGGGCTGATTTTATTCAGCAAGTTTTGCAGTTCCTGCCGTTGATGTTTCAGGCTTTCGCTGTTTTTTTTCTGGTTGTCGATCCCGGTGCGGAACGTACTGTTCAGGTCATCCGCTTTACCTGCCGCGGCGGACGCAGACTCCTGAAAGCGATCCAGCGCCTGGTTGCCGCGCTCCAGTTCACTGGTATTTACGCGCAGCGAAATAGTAGCGATGTCGTTATTCATCCAACACCCTCTTTATGCATAATTTTTAGCGCGGTTCGCTCCATTATCTGGAGATCGGAAAATGCGGTTACCTCGTCGTGTACGTTATGCAGACGCATTACCAAGGGAAGGACGTTGTAATCAAGCCCTGTTGCGCCGCCCATCCCCGTGCGCCACTGCGTACTGACGGACTGAAATACCAGAAATGAAGGCCAGACATCTGGCCAGACATCGATGTATTGATCGTCGTAATCATCCGGCGTGAGCCCATATGGTGCCAGCTCTTCCGCAGTGGGCTCAGGCGTATAGAACGCCGAGGCAACCGCTATCAGTTTTTTTCGCGCTGCCCCATCAGTTCGCGATAGTAGGTTTCAGGGATAGCCTTCATTGCCGCCGGATAGTTTTCCAGCAGCACCGAGAGATTTTCCGCGTTGAATGTATCGGGGAGCGCCCAGCCAGAAATAATTTCCATCAGAAAATCAGTGGCGGTTTTGCCTTCCAGTTTTTCCAGATCAGCCAGCTCTTTGAGTGGCTTATGATTAAACGTGAAGGTCAGCACGCCATCCTCATCGCCAGCGCGCGGGATCGAGACGTTGGCCTTAAAAGTTGGTTTGGGCTGAAGGGTGAATTTAGTCGCCATCGTTGCCTCTTAGTGAAAGAAAGCCTCCATGGAGGAGGCTTAGACTATCGTTATGCCTGGCTTATGCCGCGGCGCCTGTGATTTTGTAGAACGTCATTGCTGGCGATTGCAGGTTCAGCACGACGCTTACCGTTTCGACTTCGTTCACCGCCGTGGTCGGCGTGTCGTCAAAAGATGCCGTGGCCGCCCAGTAACGGTTTTCCTTCGCCTTCGGCACGTACATGTACGCTGCGACTGTCTCTTCGTCTTCATCCAGTTGGCGAAGCAGTGGGTATACCGGGAGCGTGGAGTCATGCGCGATCGAGTAAGTCTGAGAGACTGCGGATTTATAGGTATTCAGGTTGCGCTGACGGTTATCGCTGAGGAACTGAATCTGTGTGGTGTTCTGATCGCCACCAGATTTCGATACCTCAGTGATTTGTGGAAGTTCGGTCCATTCCTCAATCTTGCGAATAGAGCCGGAACCGCCGCCCACGGCGTATTTGTTTTTGTTGGTGGTATTGATGTTGCGAAGAGTGACAGCATTCTCCGCAATCGCGTCGATTTTCGCGATAACGTTATCAATACCCGACCAGTTGCAGTTCACGTGAACGATATCGCCGACCGCAATATCGTCCGCGGCGCTGACGGTGATCACCGCGTGCTCAGCATTCGTCGCGCCGGTGAAAGTAATGGCCGGGCCATAGCCCGACGCCAGATAAACATGAGCGCCGTTAGGCAGTGCAAAGCCCATAATGGTTTCTCCTTCAGAAACGGGAAAACCGGCTCAAGGCCGGTCAGTTGTGGGACATCACTGAGGGAATCAGTTGGTGATGTCTGCCCTATAATTCAGGCTGACAGGAACGGAGTAGGACACAGGTGTAGGGACCCCGCGGAATATGCCAGGCGCGCTGCCAATCCAGCAGGTAAAATCTTTGCCTGCAATCTCCAGCCCCTCGGGGAACAATTCCGCTACTCTGCCAGCCAGGGCAACGACGGAGGTACGGCCGGAGCCGGCTGGCGCCACGACATTAATCTGGTACACGCCTGAATAAGTCCGGCAGCGCAATCCGAGATCGATTGTTCTCGGCGTAACAGGCATATCGTGAACGGCCAGGTACATCTCGTTAGCAGGAGGTGTAAACGGCACGTTCTCCCATGCAACCGAAATGCCCTCGGCATCGGCCCAGGTACCCAGTCTGGCGGCCAGTGCAGATGCAATATCAGGAATCACCTGGACACCTCCTTGACAGCTTCCTCAAAGAAGCGTTGAAACTCAGCAGCGGTTATACGGACCATTCCGCCCGGTGCCTGTGTGGAATGCCCCATTTCAAGCGGGTATGCATACGGGACGTTGTTGCAGAAATAAATGGCCTTCATCCCGACTTTGAACAGTGACAGCGTGTAGTTCCCGGCTGCTTTTGTCAGGTCGCCGGTC
>OKSK01001390.1_pt1 | contig 11875 bp, 6 predicted proteins | sample 1606301 | NCBI WGS metagenome assembly OKSK01 (sample SAMEA3879557, study PRJEB24766) | human gut metagenome | biome: human-associated habitat; feature: feces | place: USA | collected 1985/1987
GTAACACATTCGGCGGGAGGTTTCCCGGGATGGATGGCCGCTATACAAAATCCGAATGTCAAGGCTGTCGTTTCATATGAGCCGGGTGGCTATGTGTTTCCCGAGGGGGAGGTGCCCGATCCGATCGCCGGACTTACCGGTGGGGCGACTGGAGTAGCTATTCCTATGGAACAGTTCTTGCGACTTACCCGGATTCCAATCGTAATGTATTTCGGTGATTATATTCCGGAGACTCCATCAGAGAATCTTGGTGGCGAGAATTGGCGTGTACGTCTGCAAATGGGACGTAAATTCGTGGAGGCCATAAATAGGCATGGGGGAAACGCAACCTTAGTTGAGTTGCCCAAGATCGGTATTTATGGTAATACCCATTTCTTGATGCAGGATTTGAATAATGGCCAACTAGCGGATCTGCTGGGCGAATGGTTGGAAAAGAATGATCTTGGCAAATAGCATTGGGAATGGTTCTTTTAAGAACTTGCTGATTTTACATTTTGTTATCGGATTAGATAATCGGTAATATATCCTCCCAAATATGTTTCTTCAAGTCAACGCAGCCATTCTTCTTGAAGGTAATGCCTTCTTTCTCCAATAATCCCCGTTGTTCCGCCCAGTTGGGAGCTAATCTGCCTTGGCTGTTTACCACCCGGTGGCAAGGCAGGTTCAGTTCTTTCGGGACGTTGAACATTGCCTGCCCTACCATACGGGAACATTGTGGCCTTCGGGCGAGCTTGGCTAGCTGCCCGTAGGTAACCACACATCCTTCTGGTATCTCTCTGACGATGTTATAAACTTCCGTATAAAAATCAGCCTTCATTGATTCTGGTTTTTATTTTCGCCCATGCGTGTGTATCGTATAGGGAGGAGTTACGCATTGTCTGATACATCGTCTTGAAACGTGACATCGGGATCGTGAGACTTAATAAGTTGCTTTCCACATATGGTCGGACCGAGGGATCGAAGAAACCAAGGAACGTGCGGTGACCTCCTTGTCTATTTTCGTTGACAGTGAGCGTGATGGTGGAGCTGCAACCGGAACCAAATGGTGTGGAGACGGCATCCGGATTATTGTTGTCGAAAAAGGTCCAAGTAATTAACCCTGACAAGATATCCGGAGTTGCGAGGAACAAAAGCCCCTCTACCTTTTCAAACGAGGTTAATCGATCGATCCTTGCGAAATGGAGGTATCTGATAATCTCGCCTTGCCTGATAGCGGGAAGGGCCTTGAATAAACAGCCTTGTGTCTGCTTTAATTCTCCAAGCAGAGAATCGGAATACCAGAAAGCGATCGGCAATTCCGCCTTTAGAGAAAATGCCTCGTAATAATTGTTGATGAAAGTTTGAATATCCATATGCGATTGATTTAGGTTGATTTATTCTTACCAATCGATTTCCGGGATGCCTTTACCCCGTAAGAAATCATTAGCCTTACTGAAATGCTTACAACCGAAGAAACCATATTCGGCGGAGCGGGGAGATGGATGTACGGTCGTTAGGACCAAATGCTGGCTCGTATCGATAAGGGAAATCTTGGCTTTTGCGTAACTACCCCATAACATGAATACTAGATTTTCCCGTTCGTCGCTTAATTTCTTGATAACGGCGTCCGTGAATGTTTCCCATCCCCTGTTCCGGTGCGAACCTGTTTGGTGGGCACGGACCGTGAGGACGGAATTCATCGGAAATACGCCTTGGCTTACCCAACGATCCAAATTCCCGGAGGAAGGGATCGGTTTCCCAAGATCATCGTAGATCTCTTTGAATATATTCATCAAGGAGCTGGGAATCGCCACGCCATCGGGTACCGAGAAGCAGACCCCGTAGTATTGCCCCGGATTTGGATAGGGGTCTTGTCCCAAGATAACGACTTTTACCTTCTCAAACGGGCATGCGTTAAATATATGGAATATCTGGGACCCGGGAGGAAGTACGTGCGCTTGCTTATATTCGTTTTTGACAAATGTCACCAATTGCTCGAAATAAGGCTTGTCAAATTCTTCTTGCAGACGTTTTCTCCAACTTTCATCTATTCTAACATTCATGGTGTTTTTCTTATTCTTCCACCAAAGGTACGGAGAAAAGCTTAAAATTCGAGGATTTTGTGTAAGTTTGCCTTCCGATTTGAATTTAAATAAGAAAACATGATAAGTTACCTTCAGATAGATAAGCTGACCAAGAGCTTCGGTGATTTGGTTCTTTTCGAGGATATAACGTTCGGAGTCGCACAAGGACAGAAGATCGGGTTGATCGCTAAAAACGGGACGGGTAAGACTACCTTGTTGAATATTATCGGTGGTAAGGAGGATTACGACTCGGGTGAGGTGGTTTTCCGGAAACGGGAAGCATTTATCAGTGAGTTTATTCCTATATTTCAATCGTTCTACTCGTACATTTCGCAGGATAAGGAGCAAGTGGGACTGACTTATGAGTCACACGCAAGAAATGCATCTCTGCTTGAAGTTCTGAAAGAAAGCCGGGCACGGGATAAGATTATGGGTTATTCGCTCCGGGGGATACATAAAGATGAACTCAACATGTTGTTGGGTGACTTTCCTATTAAGAGAGAAGGTTCACAAGGACAGAACAAGACGTACCTGGTTGCACTGAAGCTTGCGCAGTTTGATTTTTTGAAGCGTACGGGAACTACGGTACCTCTGTTGCTGTTGGATGATATCTTTGATAAACTGGATGCTTCGCGGGTAGAGCAGATTGTCAAGCTGGTGGCTGGTGATAACTTCGGACAGATATTTATTACGGATACCAACCGTGAACATCTGGATCGTATTCTGCAGAAGGTAGGCAGCGATTATAAGGTATTCCGCGTAGACCAGGGTGTAATTAATGAAATGGGAGCAGAACAATGAAACGTAACGATGCCGAGCAGATAGGAAAACTGATTCAGCAATTTCTTCGTCAGGAAAGTTTGGAGTCGCCTTTGAATGAGCAGCGTTTGCTGGATGCCTGGCCGCAAATACTGGGACCGACCATTGCCTCATACACTCAGAACTTATATATAAAGAATCAAACATTGTATGTACATCTGACCTCAGCCGCCCTTCGTCAGGAATTGATGATGGCGCGTGAAAAGTTAGTCCGTAGCCTGAACCAGAAAGTGGGGGCGACGGTGATCGTTAATATTATATTCAGATAGAGGATTGAAATATTATTCTGTACTGGAATCCTTTTAATAGAAAAGGCTGTGGCAAAGTATTTATCGCTTCACCACAGCCTTTTCAATTTATATTAATCTCTCTCAGTCCGTTTAAATTTATCTTTTGATAAACTTGGCGGTTTTAACTGCATTTCCGAGAGATACTCTTACCAGATAGCAACCGTCTGCCAGATCTGCAACGTCTGTTTTTGAAATAGTTGATGTTCTGATGTATTTTCCGGTAATGTCATAAATGTCGAGTTTATCACCGGCATTCATTCCCTGCACGTATAGTTCTCCTGATTCATAACGAATATTTACAGCTTCTTCGGAAGTGTTTCGTACGGAAGTGATCTTACTGAAAATAACATCGAAAGTATAATCATCATCAATAGTGAAAATGAATTGATTATCAACTAAATCGTCGAACATTGAATCTCCGTCGAATATAAAATCGTTGAGTTCATAGCCTGTTTCCGGGATGAAAGTTAAGGTGATTTTTGTCTCATCCAAGATGGAAGCGACACCGTTTTCATATGCATTGTTTTCGTCATCCGTGATTTGTACAGTACCGTTGCCGGTGATGTTACAGGTGATACTCCGCCTGGCAGTGGCGTCTTGCATAAACTCAACCGTAATGATAGATTCTTTTTCAAGAATAAATGTGTTGCCTTTAATTTCGGTTCCGTTTACTTTAACGCTTTTTAATTGATATCCTTTATCGGGAATCGCTGTAATGGTCAGTGCAGTACCTTCTTCAATTTGATTCTCTCCGGCAACGAGCGGAATGTCTCCGTTCATGACGGTCAGTGTCCCGTTGGCAACTTCTGCCGGCACCGTGACGGTATAGAACACTGCTGCCGGAACGCGGCCATCGGCTAATGTCGGCACAGCTTCTGTAACGGTGCCACTGATTAAACCGCCGTCCGAAGATTTTGTTCCTGTGTATTCAAAGAAAACGGCTTCTTCATCTGTTTTGTCGGTAACTGTCGCTTTATTAAGGAATGCCCCTTCACTGCTACCGTCAATGCTGTTGAAAGTGTACCACGCTGTTAGGTTAGGCATATCTTGAGGCGTTTGATAGGCTTGTTGAACTTCCGCAGCCGACAAGGCTTTATTGAAAAATTGAAGCTCATCGCAAAGTCCGGAGAATCCCATACCACCGACGAAGAATATACACGGATCATCTGGGAAAAGTTCCAATTTATTGTTCAATTGTATCTCTTCGCCGGTTGATATACCATCTTTATATACGCTGACTTTGTGGGTGTCATTATCATAAATAAGAGTCAGATAGGTCCATGTGTTCAGACTGATACGGGTAGAAAGCGTTTGATCGATTTTGTTGGATGCGCCTGCTATCACTTTCAGTTCTCCGTTTTCTGTAGTACTCAGGATGAGGCTTCCGTTGTAGTTCATATGCACTTGCGGTCCGTGCCCCATGATAACGTTACCTTTATTCTTACCTTCATTTGTAAATTTATCCATGTTTACCCACGATGCAAGAGTGAATGATTTTCCTGTACGGTCCGTATCACTTCCGGAACGATCGCCAAGGATGGTTTCCGGTACTTGCAGGCGATAACCGCTTGTCCCGCTTGTCTGTGAGATTGTAATCGCTTTATTTTCTTCGATGAAAGGATTTTCGATCGGCATTATTTCGTAAAGAACAGGGATATTATCCTTATTCCAAATAATCTTTAGTTGAGAAATATTTTTCAGATTAGCCACTTGGACAGAAGTGCATGCAGCGTCCAGTTCGCCTTTGTTGATCCATTTCCCATTGGCACACACCGTTATTGTCGGTTTGTCTGCTGTAGGTACAAATGTACTGTTATGGAAAATCTGAATTTCATCGATAGAGATGTTCTCAATGAAGCGATAGATTACATATCCGGCATCTTGAGCCTGATAGCCAGCCGCCAAGCTGCGGTCATCCAGCAGAGTGATCGGGTTTCCTTCATTGTCTTCTGCAACAGGAGTGATACGTGAACTCGTTACTTCAAATTCCGTCAATTGGAACCAATTATTACCGCTTATCGATTTAAGATATAAACGCACGTATCTTGCAGATTTTCCACCGGCATTGCAAGTATATATGCTATTGGATATGGCCGAAGCGGTGAACGATTTTACCGTAGTCCAATCTTGAGCATTGTCGGATAACTGGATAAGAGCTTCCCCGGTAGGCATGTCTCCATCGGCAAAATGCAGGGTTATGTCAAAACGGGCAGCGGACGCGCCAAAATCCAATTGAATGTAATCTCCAATTTTTTGTGCACTGCTGCTCCAAAATTTGGTGGAGTAATTGCCGTCTATTACATTTTTTATGTTATAAGTTTGGTAAGTACCCATGTTGGTGGTGGCTTCTAAAGGGACTGAACTCTCGGAAGCCGGCATTCTGAATGAAATTTCATTTATCGGAATGAGCTGGTCGGAATTACTGTTGTTCACAATACGGAAATAAGCCATTTGCTCTGTTGATTCCTCTGTCGGTATAAAGCCGGTCCATTCTTTTCCGTTGATGGAGTATTCTGTTGAAAGATTATCGGTGAGAGATGCCGGTAGAATTCCGGTAGTAACTTCCTTGATTGCATTGAAGAAGATGCCGATATATTCTCCCGGTTTCAGTGTGACGGCATTGAGTCCGGATAGTTTGGTTACATTCTCTTCCGCCTGAATATTGACTTCAGATAGATTTTTTATGTTAGTGATCACTTCCATCTCCCGTGATCTTTCCGGAAGCTGTGGAGCATGGTCACTTAATTTACCGGCAAGGAAATCAATGAACGGATCCAGATATTTGGGGGTGGGTTGCACCTCTTTAAATTCTTCGTAAGAACTTGTTCCTTTACCCTCGAGTACACTCAACTGGAATTTCGGATCTGTATGTATCTTTTGTGCATTGGCTTGGGCTATGGCAAAATCGGTCCATGAAGAAAGGTCGGATTGATTTTTCATCAAAGAGATCGATTTGACTACGATGTCCGTCATCGATTCTACTTTTGCCAGCCAGCAATTAATGTCTTCGTAGAATAAATTATATTCTTTATTTTCACTGTCTTTTAGTGTTTGTAGTACCTTACAAGCCTCATTCGCTTTTTTCATTTCACTCAAAAGTTGCGTTGCATCGGGGATATTCTCTTTGGAATATGCCGATTGAAAAGCTGTGTAGAGCGGCGAGAATTTTTCCCCTTCCGGAGTTCTTGTATCATGGGTAGTGTATGCACTCATCACGCCGATAAATGTTTTAAGGGCTTCGGTTAACTCAGGTTCGGCTACGATAGAAGAAAGAGATGCTTCCCAACTGGCTGACTCATCGAATTTAGCCGGATTCCATGCATAGTCTGCCGAACTGAATAGCGCTATCTTTGAAACCTGCCCTTGATTCATCGGATTTAAAACCAACCCTTGTAGTGAAGAGATCGGAGTTTTATCTTCGATAATCCAACGTGCGGTGAGCCCATGCATATAGAGAAATTCGTCATAATCATCGTTTACCGGATTATTCCACCACATGATGGGATTGCGTCCTATCAAGTCGGCCATACGGTCACAGGCACTCCCCCGGATATTAGAAAAGCAGTCATATCCGGTAAAGGCTACCAGCACATCTTTATGAATGTTTTTGAAAGAGGAGAGGGTAGAGGTTCCATAATTTAATGCATATTGTGTCGGGACGAATAGAAGCGGTCCTACTTTGTCTTCCTCTGACACTCCGGTCTTGTTGAATTTTTCATATAATTTGACTTGAGCTTTATCTGCAAGATCAGACTGGTTGTACGGGTGACCGCTCATATCGTCGATGGATACACCGAAATGCCGTATACCCAATTTGTGCAGGTGATCGAATTTCTCCATGATAGCTTCCACTCCCGGATCCAGATTGCTGAAGTTTATACCTCCTCCTTCGAGTGCCGGATGGATCGACCATATAAAAGCAACATTGCAGGCTTTCGCTTTGCTTGCCAGTTCGCGCAGGTCGTCTTGGGTGATCAGCCCCATGTGGCGTTCTTGGTCGGTTATGGTTGTCGGGTAATCTTCACGCCATTTACCTGCATGGTAAGGATCGGCTTTCGGACCATATACAAACATATTCATTTTGTATCGTTTGCAATAGTCCAACAAGTTAAGCCGGCTTTCTGTGCTATACGGATGTCCATAGAATCCTTCTACAATTCCGCGATATTGAGTATGGGAATAATCCTCGAAAGTGGCAGTTTGCAGGTTGTTTCCGGCAGTTTGTCCTAATATTTGTTCCAGAGTGGCCATGCCATAATAAGCCGATCCGGTATGATCACCTAAGATGATTATATCTCCTTGGGCATGGTGGTTGTTTATTTGTAATAGGTGAGGGTCATATTTATTGTTTGCTGCGGCAAAGACATCTCTTGACAGGGAGTGGCTTGTTGCATAATTGTCGGCTATCTCTTTAGAACCGTTAATGCCGATCAGGATATTCGTTTGATCATCGGTAAGCGTATTACTGACAGTGAAACTAAATCCGGCATCGGTTAATACCTCTTGGACGCGGTTTATGGTAATTTCATTAATACCGGTTTCTTTGACGATATTTACATTTGGGGTCATTTTTATGGTATTTCCGTTCATTGTTACTTTTTGAGGAACGGGATACACACGATATGTTTGCGCATGTAGGGTCATGCTACATAACAACAGAGTAAATAAAAGGATGTTTTTCATTATGGGAACTGTTTTTTTTGAAGAAAAGGCTGTGGCAAAGTATTTATAGCTTTGACACAGCCTTTTCAATTTATGTTAATCTCTCAAAGTGCGTTCAAGCTTATCTTTTAATAAACTTCACGGTTTTGATTGTATTTCCGAGAGATATTCTTACCAAGTAACAACCGTTTGCAAGATCTGTAACATTTGTTGCTGCGAGAGTTGATGTCTCGATATACTTTCCGGTAATGTCATAGATATCAAGTTTGTCACCGGCATTCATTCCTTCAACGTATAGCATTCCCGATTCATAACGAACGCTTACAGCATCTTCTGAAGTGTTTTGGAGTGAAGTGATCTTAGTGAAAACTACGTCGAAAGTATAATCTTCATCAGCAATAAAGTTGAATTGATCATCAATTATATCTTCGAACATGGAATCACCGTCATATTTGAAATCATTCAATTGGTAACCATCTTCAGGAATGAAAGTCAAAGTGATATTAGAACCATCAGGGATAGAAGCTACACCGTTTTCATATACATTGTCTTTAGCATCTGTAATTTTTACAGAACCATTACCAATGATGTTACAAGTTACAGTCCGGCTGATAGTAGTGAATTCTGCTTGAATATCCAGTTCTTCCGAAACAGTAATATTCATTTTTAATGTATTTTGGATTTCTGCAAGTTTGTCAGCTCCGTTGATCGTAAATACACTTAAAGTTGCATTGGCATTAGGAGTTGCGATAACTGTTAATTCTGTACCATATTCTACAGGAGTGCTACTTTCAATATTTACATTGTTCTGTTTTACTGTTAATGTACCGAAATCATTAGAACTGAATGTTACACTGAAAAGTTTTTTAGCAAATACTACATCAATGTTCAGGTCTGTTTGACAATTGGCTATTGTATATACTCCGGCAGCATTTATAGACTCTTTTTGTTCTTCTCCATTAACGATAAAACTGGATATTTCGTAACCTTCGCCAGCAGCTAACACCATTGTGATAGATGTATTTTTTTCAAATTCATCTCCGCTGTTGAATGGATTTTCCGGATCATTCTCATCTATGACTGTGAACGTTCCTACTCCTGAAACGGTATAGTTAATGGTCAGTTTGTCAGTAAATTCAACGCTAACAGTTGATTCTCCATTTACAATGAATGTATTACCTTCAATTTCTGTATCATTTACTTTAATACTTTTCACTTGATAACCTTCAGCAGGAGTTGCTTCAACAGTTAACATGGTGTATTGTGCAACTTCACTACCCGGAGTGATTACATTATTACCGTTCTTGATAACAAATGAACCGTGTTCTGTTTCTGATACATAATTTACTGCGAATTTGGGAAGAATATGGCCATCAACCAAAGTTGCTTGGATAGGAGAGCAAGTATATACATCTCCCCATACAGAAGGGTCATATGCACTTGTCCCGGAAACCAAATTAGCATCACACGTACCTCCGGTACCTTGATTCGGTATATTTTCAATGGAGTTTTCATCAAACTTATAGAACGCAACCAAATTCTCCGGTGCATTGATATAACCGTTCATAGAGGTTGCGATTTCTTCTGTGTTCAGTGTTTTACTCCATACTTGTATTTCATCCACGTCACAAGATGATGAACCGTTACCTGCAAAGAAAATACATTCGTCTGCTAATAAACCGATACCATGAGCTTCTGTTCCATTTTTAGTTGCACTTAAATCTCCTGTGGATAATAACACACCATTTTTGTACAATTTGATTGAACGTGCATCATCATCTACGGCTACTGTTAAGAAAGCCCATTCATTAATATCCAAAGTTACGTCAGATACAATTTCTTGTATTCCGTCACATTGAGATCCGTTAACCCAAGCTCTGGCTTTTAGTACTAATTGGTTGTTAGCGTTGATGCGGACTGCGAATGTTCCTTCGGCACCATAGAATGATTTTTGTGCATGACCAAAGAGGTCGCCTGTACTATTCAGAGGTCTAACCCATGCTGACATCGTGAAATTACGGGCACGATAATCGCCTTTATCTACGATACCATTACTCCAGTTATTATTTGTTCCATTCTTATGTTCTCCTAAAACGAGATCATCAAACCGGAATTGATATTGTGTTTTACCACTATTTGTTGGAATATGTATTGCTTTGGCTGTAGCCTTTGCAGGTTCTTTTGAAAATGCAACTGTGATGGCAACATCTTCTGTTACGGTATAAGTACTTTCTGTCAGTGGTGTATCATTTATTTTCAGATAATCTAAAATATATCCTTCTGCTGGAGTGGCTGTAATCGTTAATTCTGCATCTTTTTCGACTTGGTTGTCTCCGGCTGCAAGTGAAGTATTTCCATTCATAACTGTTAATGTACCATTAGCAACTTCCATAGGTAGTGTTGGAAGAACCGTCATATTACGTCCGTCGGCGAAGGTTGGAGCGAATTCAGTAACTTTACCGGAAACTAATTCATTGCCAGCCCAAACAGTACTTGTAGTATATTTATTGAAAGTTGCTTTAATATCAGCTTTATCACTTGATTTTATTTTGTTTTCAAACTGTCCTGTCGTTCCTTCGGCAATAGAATTGAAATCATATAAGGCTGTTAATCCGTCTATTCCTTTAGGATCATTGTATGCCGTTAATACGTCGTCAGATGTTAAAGCCTTATTGAAATACTGGAATTCATCGCACATTCCGGAGAACATTACTCCACCAACGTAGAAAATAGCAGGATCATCATTAAAAAGATTTAGCTGATGGCCCATTTCCACTGTTTCCAATATCATACCATCTTTGTAAACGCTTACAGATTGAGCATCGTTGTCATATACGATTGTCAGATACATCCAGGTATCAATTGTAATGTCTGCATTCAAATCTCTGCCGGTTATGTTGTTTTCTCCACCTCCCAGATATAATTTTCCGTTTGGCTTGGCACACAAAAAAACGCTTCCATTGTGGTTCATATGTGCTTGGGCACCGTGTCCCATGATTACAGTACCATCTCCTGTTCCTTCATTTTTACTACCGGTTAATTCTGCAAAATTCACCCATGTTGAAATAGTAAATGATTTACCTTTACGATCAGTATCTCCGCCATCACGATCTCCTAAAAGTATTTCAGGAAATTCCAAGCGATAAGCTGTTCCAGAGTAGTTACCTATTTGTGATTTGGGAATCGTTACCGCCTTGTTTTCTTCTCCTACAGCTTTCTTTGCAAAACCAACTGTAATAACTGCATCTTCTGTCACGGTATAAGTGTTTCCGGTTAATGTTACATTATTTACTTCCAAGTAATCCAGTATGTATCCTTCTGCCGGAGTAGCTATGATTGTCAGTTCTGTTCCGTTAGCTACTTCTTCTCCGTTGGTAATATCTTTATCACCGGCTTTAACTGTCAAAGCTCCGTTTACTATTGATTCGGGAAAGTTGATAGTAGAAGTGGTAGCTGTAGATTTAGCTTGAATATCAATACTATAGTCAATTATTGTTCCATTGTTTCCTCCTATTGGGTTTGTAGGACTCGGATTTCCACAAGGATTTTTACTATTCCAGTCTATTTTTAGTCTCAATCGGGTTTTACCGGTTAGAACATCTTCCGGAATTGTAAATACAGGTGCCCCGGTTTTACCTTCACCTGCCTCTACTGTTTCTCCGATACTATTGGTAGACGGACCTTCTCCGGTTGCATTATAGTATGTATACGACACTAATTCATTTTCTTCATTGAAGATACCATCTTGATCGTAATCGATGTATACATAATAATGCATCCATGAAATTTGATTGCGGAAAGTCCATGATATAGTTAATTCGTCTCCTTTTGTCGCAGTGATGGTTGCATCTGTCACATCCAGATATACTTCCGGTTGTGGATTGTTGTTTAAAGTGTTTGAAAAAGGACTGGATACCCCTTTTGATGTAGCACCTGAAATCGTGATTGTTTCTAACCGTCGTTCTGTTGAACTGGTGCGTGAGTTTGCATCAGGGATACAATAAGAGAGTTCGTCTTCACTCAATAGACTGTTTGTTTGCA
>OKSK01001392.1_pt1 | contig 11873 bp, 9 predicted proteins | sample 1606301 | NCBI WGS metagenome assembly OKSK01 (sample SAMEA3879557, study PRJEB24766) | human gut metagenome | biome: human-associated habitat; feature: feces | place: USA | collected 1985/1987
TTACGGATGGCAATAAGCTGGAGTTCGATAAACAGGGGAACTGGAAAGAGATTAACTGTAAATACAGTGCTGTCCCGGCAGGTGTAATTCCGGCTCAAATTCTTAAATATGTGTCTGAGAACTATCCGGATGCCAAAGTATTGAAGATAGAACGGGACAAAAAAGATTATGAGGTGAAACTGTCCAATAGATGGGAATTGAAATTTGACCTGCAATTTAACCTGATCGATATTGACGATTGAATTCCGGAAACGATGAAGATGAAAGTGATATTCGATTCGACAGGAAACATTGTTTGACCTCTGTAATTAAAGAATATAAAGAAAGGGGATGTGTCAATAAGGCATATCCCCTTTCTTGTAATAAAAACTGCGACAATAATCTGCTTTCATTAACAGAAAACAGGTAGTTATCAGATTTATTTTTTTACTTTTGTAGAAACTACATTGTTCGTTGCATTTCCTGGAATTTCAAGAACAGGATTATGTTATTACGAACACAAAAAATAATTTTATGGAACAAAAAACAAACACTCTATCTGTGCCGTACAGCTATGCCCGTTGTTATAACGAGCAATGTCGGCAAGCCGAAAACTGCTTGCGGCGTATGGCAGCTTTGTATGATACGGCCGATTATCCGTTTATCACCATTCTCAATCCGGTTCGCTTTCCGAAAGCGGATGGGAATTGTTCTTATTTTCAAAAAGCGGAGAAGGTGCGTATGGCATGGGGAGTCAAAGGATTACTTTATAAGATCCCCTATGAAGATGCAGTCAGTATTAAACAACAGTTGATCGGACATTTCGGCAAAACCAAATATTACCGTTTTTATCGGGAGGAACGGTATCTCACTCCTAAAGAACAGGCCTATATCCGGCAGGTATTTCGTAATAAAGGGATTACCGAAGAACCGCCTTTTACCCGTTACACGGATGAATATATGTGGTAGATAATGCTCATGACATTCCGAATAAGTAGGAGAAAAGTAGTAGATACGGTCACTTGATTGGTTTCAACGTGTTGAAACCGTTCGTTCCATATGGATGAAACTAATTGTTCCATCTATATGGAACCAAGCGTTTCATTATTATGAAACTAGTCGTTTCAACGTATTGAAACCGACCTTTTCAGTAGACCGAAACGATCGTTGCTTTATTTGAAACGAAAACTCATGTGTATGCAGAAAGAAATGTACGTAGTACAAGCCCTGTGAGTATGGCAATTGTAAAACTGGCCAATGTTCCTATTAAAACATATTCTGTTGTTTTTATTTCCTGTCCTTTACTTAATTCCCCAAAACGGAAGATCGATTTTGCAGCCAATAGAAAACCGATCGCTTCGTTAAATCCTACTAAAATAAAGGTTAAGATAAGGCAGCGTTCCAGATATCCAATCCACTGTCCGGCATTCTGAAGACTGGTAGAGTTCATACCGGGTTCTCTCCATTGCTGGGTGAAAAGGGCCAATAACAAGGAAGTGGGTTTTAATATAAGGAGATAAGCTGTCAGTATCGCCCACCATTTGGGAGAAGTGAATAGAATATCCGACACCTCTGCCATTTCGCTCCATATGCCATAAACACCCATCCACAAAATACAGATAACGAGCAGATGGAGTATTTGGTCGATAATAAATGCGTGAAGACGGTCATTGAAATAGCGGATTTTAATATAGTCTATGATGAGATGGGTGACAAAGATTACTAAAGGGATCATCCAGTTACTCCACATCCCTGCGAATAGATACGCCGTTATGGCTTGCACTAAGCTGTGAGAGAGATGATATGCCCACTTGTGAGCAGTACTAAGCTGTCTTTTCTTTTTCTTTATTATTTGGAAACCTCGTTTGCCATTTGCCATTCCTTTGCTTTGCAGTATGAAATCTGCTAAGAAATGTGCAAAAATCAGGCGAAACAAAAGACCGAAGCTACTTAATTCCATCTGTTTGAATTTTGGCTGTTATTATTTGTTTGCACCTGTCCAGATAAGGCCTGATAAGATATTCTTTACCGGCAATGATACGTTTGCTGATATTTTGTGGAGAGGTATTCAGGTCGGCAGCTATCTCTTTTTGCGTTTTTGAATGAATTAATGAAGCATAGATTGCCTGTGCCTGTGCCACACTCCATTCAGAAACAATATCATCGGCAAATGCCGTACTTACTTTTAATTCGTCATTCATGTTTTGCCAAGGAGTACGTATGGCAAGTTTTCGTTTCCCTAATTCGTCAAATTCCCATCCCGAATTGCGGAAAGCTTCACCATCGGATTCGGTGACGCTCTCTTCTTGTGAGAAGTTCACACTTCCTAATCCTAAGGCCAGGCGTGCATCCCATTTTATTTCACTGCCTTCCGGAGTACTTTTTTGTAGTCCGGCGCGGATAAGTATAGCTATTCTTACTGCTTCATAGGGATTGTCAATAACAATCTGGAAACTGTCCCCACGGAAAATTTCCAGTTTCATTTTACTCCATTTCTCCATTTCGTATACTGTGTTACGAATGGTATCTAAAACCAGTTGTTTGTTTTCCGGCTTTATTCGGGTGGACTGGATAATGTCTCCGGTAATGACTCCTTTTATTTTCATAGGTTTATGATTTTATTCTTCCGGAGCAAAGATAAGACTATTTCTGAGAAAACAACCAAAAACGGTTGATTTTATAAAAACAACCAAAAACGGTTGATTCTTAAAAAACAACCGGAGATGATTGATTCTTTAGTGCATCTGTATGTGGATAAAAATTTTTAAAAGGAAAATTTAAAGAGGCTCTTAATATTACTGCACTCAATTAGGAATTTTTGTTATCCATAAAATCAGCATGTTAAATATACCGGAATTCATTCATTATATTTTATCTTTGTGCCCTTAGAAAATTAAAATATTGAAAGTATGAATTTGTTTATGAATCTCTTGTGGCTCCTGCTTGGAGGCATATTTACGGCTGTTGAGTATTTGATATCCAGTCTTTTGATGATGATAACGATTATCGGTATCCCTTTTGGTCTGCAAACCCTCAAAATGTCTTTGCTGGCATTGTGTCCATTTGGAAAAGAGGTTAGGAGTTGTCCCGATTCGGGAGGTTGCCTTAGTATATTGATGAATATTCTTTGGATATTTTTGGGAGGTATATGGATAAGCCTTTCGCATCTTGCCTTTGGCATCTTGCTGAGTATTACGATTATAGGATTGCCTTTTGGCATACAGCATTTCAAACTGGCCGGATTGGCACTGACCCCATTTGGAAAAGAGATCGTGGATAAATATAAATAATCATGGATGAATGTGGCAGCTAATGGCACTTACATTCATCCATGATTTATTGAATAGACAGAATAACGTAACTTTTGATATTCTGCCATCATTTTGAACCAATATCCTTTTTCTTACTTAAGGGCTTCGATTACTTTAGGCATCATTGTCCAGATGGTGTTTTCATCTTGTGCCGTGAAGAAATTACCGTCAATTTCTGATTTCTCATCTGTTGCTTTACCGTTTTGGATGGCCGGCTTTGCCAGTGGGTGTACAGATAGTTTTTTACCATTGGTAATTCCTGTGAAATCAAACATCATTGCTGCCGCACAATGTCCTATCATTAGTTTTCCTTTATCTCCGAATGCTTTGATAACTTCCATCAGATCGATATTGTATGGTTTGTTTGCATTTTCCTGAAATACGGGAACAGCGTCACCACAAGAAAACACGAGTGCATCATATTCGTCTTCATGGCCTTTTAGATTGGCTATAACATCGTCTGCCCACAAACTGATACCGGAGTTACTCTTTATCTCTTTGGTTTCTGCTACTGCATACACTCTGTACGGAATTTCATTCTCAAAAAATGCTTCCAGATACTGAAACAAACCGAATCCGTTTACCGGATTTACTGCTAATACTGCAACTTTCTTTGCCATAACGTAAAATATTAAGTGAAACAATAGTTATTTTTAGTAAGTTTATTACTTTTGTGTTGCAAATATAGCTTTACTTGTTTATGTAAACAAGAACGTATCTCAGAATAAGGAACTTACATGGAAGTAACCATTGCTGAGCATCAGAAGAATAGAAAAGATTAAAAAAATGAAAAATTTTCATCCTACGGGAAATTGTCCGGTGCGTGACGTACTGAGCAGGCTGGGCGATAAATGGTCGATACTTGTTCTTGTTACTTTGAATGCAAATGGGACAATGCGGTTTAGTGATATTCATAAGACAATTGAAGACATTTCACAACGCATGCTTACCGTTACTCTCAGAACATTGGAAAGCGATGGACTGGTGGAAAGGAGGATTTATGCGGAAGTACCGCCACGTGTAGAATACAACCTTACGGATACCGGACGTAGCTTGATTCCACATGTAGAGGCTTTGGTGGACTGGGCATTGGAACATATGGCTGTTATATTACAAAATAGGGAGAGCAAAGAACCTTTTCGTGTTGTGGAACGATAATAGTCCAATCATCCGGCACAAATATATGGCTTATAAATGCACCGGATGCCGGGTTATTTACAATTACTCTATTGTTACGCGCTGAAACTGGTCTTCAATATAGATTGTAGCTTGGTTGCTTCGGAATTTTAACAGAATATATTCCGGATCTTTCACTCCTTGCGGGAAAAATTTGATAAACCAGTTTTGCCAGTACTTTTCTTTTGATTCCGCATCGTCAATGACTTCCACTTCTCCGGTCAGGACAACACTGTCACCGTCGGAATAATAACATAGTCCTGCTTTCGCGTTTGCACGGAATTCCGTTGTTTTCAGTGATGAAGCACCGGTAGACATCCAGATAGTGGATAATCCTTCTGATGCTATCCGGACAATGGGGACAGGGCGTGGATAACCTTCTGCATTCATTGACGACAAAACTACAACCTCACACTTTTGCAATAAAGAAGCTGCTTTCTCTTTGATCTTTTCCATTTCTTTTAAGTATTTGTTGATTCGAATACCCAATAGGATTCTATATAAGGCCATAGGACAGTACTGGGGAGATATTCTTTATACATGCATTTACATATTGGTTATTGTTCTTCGCGTAATCTCTTTATTTTGGATAGTGCATCGTTATCTGTGCCGATGGAATCGCTTTTTTGAACTTCTTCCCGTTTCCTTTCCATTCTTTTTTTCCGGTTACGGAGTTTCCATTTATTCCAGAAGAATAGCTCATTCCATTTATTGAAATCTTTCTTATACATTACTCCGACACCTTGTGTCGTCAAGTTTGTTTTGGTGTAGTAGTGGTCGTTGGTTTCATTGTATGCTTTCAGACGTACATCTCCCGAACGTGTCAACAACCATTCTGCTTCGAAGTCACCTACAAAGTTTGTATTTGCCATTGGGTTATCTCGATATCCGAAATTTCCATTGATAATCAATCGGTTGTTAAGCAACTGTCCGGAAAGAATTCCTTCCACCTCCATATCCGTCCAGCCTTTTTCTCCGGTACTGAGATTGGTTCCGATATTCCAGTTGTTATTATCGATAATTTGCGATAGCATATTGTTCAACTGTCCCGACAGGGTAGAGGACAGTACGGATGACATCATATCGGAACTTTGCCGTTCGCCGGTATTGTTTTCCATATAGAATTTGCCAATACCCAATAGGTAAAGTATTTGCATGTTCATTTGCTCGTCTGTACTGAGGTAGTTACGCACCAATGCCTGTACTTCATCACGTTCGTTTGGTAACTCGATTCCTAATTTTATGGTAGGGCGTAGAAGAATGCCATTCAGATTCATCATGCAATTTACGCGGACATTGGGCTGTTGGATGATGGTAGAGGCATCCGGTATTAAGTCGTTCAGCGAAGCCGATGGCACAGTGTATGAAGCCTGTATATCTAATGTTGCATCGAGTGGGGGGCCATTGAAAGTGATTGTGCTTCCTTCTTTGATAATGAAGTCTTTGCGTATCACTTCTTGAAGACTGAACTTATAGATACCCTGTTGGATATGATAATTACCGAACATTTTCATGTCTCCTTTATTATAAAACTCCATACGGATGTTACCTGAGCCGCGCCCGCTGATATAATCTCCTGCTACAGGATCCATAATAATTTTCATAGTTGCGTCCGGAGTTGCGTCGACCAAAATGTTGAGACGTATATCGGTTTGTGACTCTTTTTTCTCTATTTTCTGTTGTACCTGCTCATAGAAAGAGACAAGCTGAACAGAATCTTGTATACTGCGTCGTGGTGTTTTATCTACAAATTTAATAAACTGGTTGTTTGTAGCCGAAGCAACGGTTCCTGTACTATATGTAAAGTTTGTATTCCGATTGGTAGTCATGGCTATATTGGCATCCAATCCGTCTTGTGCATTACCTGTGAGAAGCGCGTTACCGGTTGCGTATACCGTTCCGTAAAAAGGAAAATCGGGTGACTCTTGCGTATTCATCACCAGCATGTTATTGACTTGGATATCGAATTGATATTTTATGTTTTTGAAATGTTCGTAATGAAGATATCCGTTTAATTTTCCCTGATGTCCTTCCATGTCGGCGATATGTATATTATCAAATGTAATGCCTTCCGGAGCCAAACGTATCGTGTCTTTAAGGGCAAATGACGTGTTGAGTATATCGAATTTCATAGAAGCGTCTGTCATCACTGCACCATCCAATGTCAAACCTTTGAATTTGCCATAAAAATGGACTTTACCGCTGGCACGTCCCCGGACATCTTGCGCTATTGATCGCATATAATGCTCCAGGAATTTGATATTCAGGTTGTTTGCGTCAATATTGAGATCCAGTCCGCTTGTCGGTTTGATGGGATAAATGAATCCGTTTACATGAGTCTTGGAAATATCTTTTTCTTGGATGTGTGCATCGAGATAAATACCTTTCTTCTCATTATCCCAGGCGCCATAGATATCCAGGTCACCCAATAATCCTCCGTTTAGGGTAAAGTTCATAATGGATAGACGTGTGTCGAGCACCGGTTTTTTCAATACGCCGCTGGCATAAGCCATACCTGTGGCATCTCCTTCGAAATTCACATCGTCCGAGATGCGTGCGATATCAAATACATAACCGATATTAATATCTTTCAAGTTTACTTTTACCGTGTCTTCCGGGTTGTCTGAGATGTGTCCGTCAATGCGTATATAACGGTCGGCATGGCTGAAGTAGAAGTCATTGATATCGATTTTACCCGAATCCACCACTACTTGTGAGGGGTGTACCTGCCAAATGGTATCATTTAAAATTACATCTGTCGGTTTTATGTCTACCAAGGCTTTCAATAAAGGCTTTTCACCTTCTGTACGCAGGAATTGTGCCATAGCAGCCAGTTGCCCGCTATAGGTGACGGCGGCATTGTTTCCCCAATTTATGGTTGTGTTAACTTGATCATCTTTGGCTTGTGCTTCTAAAGAGATATTGACAGCTCCGTTCTTTTTTTGGCTGGTAAAACGTACTTTTCCCATGAACTGATCGGATGGGTTCTCGCAAAGCAGTAATCCTGATTCCAAGAAATTGTTTTTGTATTGTAAACGTGGGAAATATCCTTCTACCCGAATACGCCGCATCCGGTCATTGACATATCCCTTTATAGTGGAATGGGTATATATCTTTAAAGGAATATCAAAAATGCTCGATAAAATATCTACATTGAAAATATGAATGTCGAAACTGAAATTGTTATCTGTTTCGATCTGTTTTTTAGGAGGCAGAATGAGTGAGGGGATGTAACTGCGCATGATATTCATAATACTTGCCGGCAATGTAGGATATAGAAAACGCCCCTCTACATTGGCCGTCATAAACTCCGAGGTCAGTGCGAGTTTATTGATACCTGCTTCCTGCGTTGCTGCTACATGAAGGTTTTTCATGAAATACTCTTTCTCCGGAGCGGTAAACTGTAAACTGTCTATGTCGATATCTCCATTCATCTGATCGATGGAACCGCCTTTGAAATTTGCTGTGACTTTTACAGAGAATTCGGTATCCTCATATTTTTGTGTCAGATTCAGTTCGTGTGGGCGAAGATTCTTAATGGAAGCTTGAAAGTCGAAAGTCGGAATTTTCTCCACCAAATTGATACTGCCATTTACTGCCACTGAACCGTTTTCGTCATTTAGTTCCGCTTTCCCATTGAATCCGCCATGTTTGTACTCTCCGTCGAGTGTTATATTTTCATATTTATAGTTACTGTATTCGATGGCTGCTATCAGTCCTTTCAGTATGATGGATGGCCGTTGTCTGTCATAATGAGCACCTTTTACATCAAGATTGAATGTAACTTCTCCCAATTTGTTGTTATTAAGCAGTTTGCCCAGCTTGAAATCAATCGTCTTAATGGCTCCCGAATATGCGAACAGACCTTTCTCTTTATCCGAACTGAGTTTAAGGTCGGTCTTGACTGTCCCTATGTCTGTATGAAATAAGCCGTATGTAACAAGGTCAGTGAAGTATCCGGATATTTCACCTCGGAAAGATAGGTTGCCCAAGCGTTCTAATATAGGAGGGACCCCGTTATATTCTTTGTTTAAGTTGCGTACGAGGAATCCGATACCGTTGCTGTTGGCCGACAGTTTGGAGAGGTTACCGAAAATGAAAGCGTCTTGCGGATGTGACAGATCTTGCAAAGAAACATCTCCTTCTACTTGAAACTGATTTCCGGCATTAATGGCCAGTTTGGAGCAGTTTAACTGATTGATTGTGCCGTTTACATCCAAATCCAACTCTATTTTCTCTTTGAAATTGGATAATGCAGGAACAAATGGTGAAATATCTTTTAGTGTGACATAAGAAGGTAGTGTTCGGAAAGTGAACCGGACATTATCGGTGAATTGTTTAAATGCTCCTAAGCTATCATAATCGAGGTGTATGGTATCCATTTTTAAAGAAGTACCGGGCAGGTCGATAGAAAAATTGTCTATAGACATTTTTTGGGCGTTGGCTACCAGCTTTAAACTTAACTTCTTGAGCTCAAATCCGGATTGCTCATCCACACTTAATCGTTTAATGGAGGCATTGATCGAATCGTTTTGTAACGCTTTCAGCGAAATATTAGCTATGATATTTTGTAATCGTACATGTTTGGAGTTGAATTTTCCCGGAGTTTCTTTTTCGGAAAATACATCATATGCCAATTTGCCGCGTCGAATCAATATGGAATTAATGCGCAGGTCGATATTTTTCTCTTTTTTAATTGTATCCTGCGATGCAAATGCATCAAGAACGAATTTAAAGTTAGGAGGTGAGTCTGGTGTTTTTTTGTTCAGGTTGATATTGAAGCCGAATAGTTGTACACTGCTGATTGTGATTTTTCCCTTGAAAAGGGGAAGTATTTCAAATTTGGCAGAAAGACGGGCAACTTTCAACATTTCTTTTCCCGATTGGTCATCGAGCAATACGTCATCTATGATGATACGGTTCAGTAATCCCATATCTATTCTTCCAATGGTCAACTCGGTACCCATAATATGAGAGAGCTCTTTTGCTACAAATACAGCAGACTTTTGCTGAACAAATGGTATGTTCAACAAAAGAATTACTCCGATATATACTCCCAGTACGATACCGAGCACCCAACGTACAGTCTTTTTCAGCGTTCTGATAAGCGGTTACTTTTATTTAGCGAACAAAAATATAAAATAGTTCGTTATGAATCCTACTTTTATCATTACTTTTGCACCGTTTTAATATCAAAAAACTATGAGTACGATAATATTGGGAATCGAGTCTTCTTGTGATGATACGTCGGCAGCCGTTATCAAGGATGGATATTTGCTGTCGAATGTAGTCTCCAGCCAGGCCGTTCATGAAGCGTATGGCGGTGTGGTACCCGAACTTGCTTCACGTGCGCATCAGCAAAATATTGTTCCGGTTGTACATGAGGCATTGAAGCGGGCAGGGGTGACAAAGGAGGAATTGAGTGCTGTGGCCTTTACTCGTGGTCCGGGATTAATGGGATCACTGCTTGTGGGAGTTTCTTTCGCAAAAGGGTTTGCACGTTCGTTAGATATACCGATGATTGATGTTAATCATCTGACAGGTCATGTATTAGCTCATTTTATTAAAGTGGAGGGTGAAGAAAATAAACAACCAGGTTTCCCTTTTCTTTGTCTGCTGGTTTCGGGTGGAAATTCTCAGATTGTGTTAGTGAAAGCCTACAATGATATGGAGATTTTGGGGCAGACAATCGATGATGCAGCCGGTGAAGCCATTGATAAATGTTCGAAAGTAATGGGGCTTGGTTATCCGGGAGGTCCGATTATCGATAAGTTGGCTCGTCAAGGAAATCCCAAAGCATTTACTTTTAGCAAACCTCATATTCCGGGATTGGACTATAGCTTTAGTGGATTGAAAACTTCGTTTCTCTATTCGCTCCGTGATTGGATGAAGGACGATCCGGACTTTATTGAACATCATAAAGTTGATCTTGCCGCTTCGCTGGAGGCAACCATTGTGGATATTCTAATGGATAAACTTCGCAAGGCTGCAAAACAATATAAAATAAACGAAGTGGCTGTAGCCGGTGGCGTGTCTGCTAACAATGGATTGAGGAATGCTTTTCGTGAACATGCTGAAAAGTACGGTTGGAAGATATTCATTCCGAAATTCAGTTATACTACCGATAATGCGGCTATGATTGCAATTACCGGATATATGAAGTATCTGGATAAGGATTTCTGTTCAATGGAACTACCGGCATATTCGCGCGTTACCTTATAATATATAGTGAAGTATGTTTGCAGAAATTATCACAATTGGTGATGAGCTTCTTATAGGGCAAGTTACGGATACAAATTCCGCATGGATGGGGCGTGAGTTGAATAAAGCCGGTATTGAGGTAATTCGGGTTGTTTCGGTCCGTGATCGTGCGGAAGAAATAACCGAAGCCGTAGACGATGCGATGAAAAGGGTTGATATCGTACTTGTGACCGGTGGTTTGGGACCTACTAAAGACGATATAACCAAACAGACGTTGTGCACTTATTTTGGAACGGAACTGGTTTTTAGCGAAGAAGTATTTGAAAATGTGAAGCGGGTATTGGCAGGAAGAATCCCGATGAATGCATTGAATAGGAGCCAGGCAATGGTTCCAAAAGATTGCATTGTGATAAATAATAGGGTAGGCAGTGCTTCTGTCAGCTGGTTTGAAAGAGATGATAAAGTATTGGTTTCTATGCCGGGAGTGCCACAGGAAATGACTACTGTAATGAGTGAAGAAATTATTCCCCGTTTGCGCGAGAAGTTTGACACGGATATAATTATACATAAGACATTTACCGTAAAGAATTATCCGGAATCGGTTTTGGCAGAAAAGCTGGAATCGTGGGAAGTGGCTTTACCGGAATGTATAAAGTTGGCCTATTTACCGAAACCCGGCATCATCCGGTTACGATTGACAGGACGTGGAAAACAGAAAGAGGAAGTACGGATGTTGATGGATATGGAAGCAGGTAAATTGGAGGAGCTTTTAGGGGATGATATCTTTGATGAAGACGATACGCCTTTAGAGATCCTTGTAGGAAACTTGCTGAAAAAGAAGAATCTGACCGTATCCACCGCAGAAAGCTGTACCGGAGGAAGTATTGCTGCACGATTAACTTCTATCCCGGGAAGCTCCGAATATTTTAAAGGTGCTGTTGTGGCCTATTCCAATGAAATTAAAGAGGCATTGCTACATGTGTCGACTAAAACTCTTGAGAAAAGAGGTGCTGTAAGCGAAGAAACAGTAGTCGAAATGGTAAAAGGGGCGATGGAAACGCTAAAAACAGACTGTGCGGTTTCAACTTCGGGAATAGCAGGTCCCGGGGGTGGAACAAGGGAAAAACCGGTAGGCACTGTTTGGATTGCTGCTGCTTATAAAAATGAAATTCGAACAATGAAGCAAGAGACCGATCGGGGAAGAGA
>OKSK01001398.1_pt1 | contig 11838 bp, 11 predicted proteins | sample 1606301 | NCBI WGS metagenome assembly OKSK01 (sample SAMEA3879557, study PRJEB24766) | human gut metagenome | biome: human-associated habitat; feature: feces | place: USA | collected 1985/1987
AGAATAAGAAACTATTTCTCACCTACCACCCCGCCCTTTGGGCACCCCTCCTCCCGAGAGGTTGTGTAAAAAGTCAAAATCAAGCGTTCTTTGACATATTTGTATAAAAAGGATTTTATATCTTTGATCTCCTAATAATAAGATTAAAATTATGGGCTATATTCAACCTTTAGATCGTAATCAACTGACTCTTCCTGAGTCTTTAGATTCTTATATTTCTAGTGAGAACCCTGTTCGTCTAATTGATAGTTTTGTCGATCAGTTTATCAAATTACACCCTGATCTTTCAGCCTATAAAGGCAATAGTCCTACGGGACGTTCAGCTTATAGCTTCGGTACCTTACTCAAACTCTATTTGTACGGCTATCTGAACAGCATAAGCTCTTCCCGTAAACTGGAACGTGAGACTTTGCGTAATATGGAGTTGATCTGGCTTTTGGGGAATCTCCATCCTGCCATAAGACCATTGCTGATTTCCGTTCTCAACAAACTTCGGGCATTCATGAGTGTTGCCTTGATTTCCGCCGTTTTTTGGTCAGGTCAGGTTATATTTCAGGCAGACTGGTAGCTGTTGACGGTAGTAAAATCAAAGCCAATGTTAATCGTGACGGTCTTACTCTGGATGGTATCAACCGGCAGTTAGCCTTATTGGACACCCGTTTAGAGAAATATTTGCATCAGCTTAATGAAAATGATCTGGTGGAAACCGCCCATGAACAATTATCCGAACTATCGGATGAACTCGGTGTAGAGAGTTCCCTACTGGAAAAGATAGCCCGTTTAAGCCGACAGGTTGAAGAGCTTTAGGCCGAAAAACAGCGTATGCTGGATGAAGGTTCTAAAAGGAGCTTTCCCGCTGATCCCGAATCTCGTCTGATGAAGACCCGTAACGGCTTCGTTCCGGCTTACAATGTTCAATCTGTGATAGATTCCCAACACCATCTGATAGGTGCGATGCAGGTTACCGACCATCCGAATGACTTTGAAGATCTTCAACCTTCGATTCATGCCATGCAGGAAGAACTTCAAATAGAAGTATCCCAAGCCGTTGCCGATACAGGTTATGCCAATGAAGAACAAATCCTGTCACTTGAAGAGGATGGCAAAGAAATTGCCGTTCCTTTTAATGAAGGGGACCATTCTCCCAAAGAAGATCCGGAACACGGAATCTTTTTCACTTATGATGCGCTCAATGACTGCTATATATGCTCTCAGGAAAAGACGTTACCCATTAAAGACAGGCAGGTTCGTAAACATGGAAAACTTTATAGAAAGTATCAGGGAAGAGACTGCAAGCATTGTCCCCTGATAAAGTTCTGTACCCAATCTAAAAAAGGGCGGATAATCTACCGAAGGGCGGATGCGGAACCTATACGACAGTACATGAAGAAGTGCAAGGGGATGAAATACAAAGCACTTATACAGTTACGAAAAACATTAGTAGAACATCCCTTCGGAACCATTAAATACTGGATGGGCCAAATTCCACTGTTGCTCAGAGGAAAAGAAAAGGTACAAGCTGAAATTGACTTGTATGCCACATGCTATAACCTGAAAAGGGTCACTAACATTCAAAGCATACAGGTGCTGTTACAACAAGTGCATGAATGGACTCTAAAATAGAAACCATAGCTGTCATTTACCAAAGGGCAAAATAGAAATAACAGAATCATGAGATAAAGATGATTTCCTTTTTAATACAATATGTCAAAGAACGATTGATTTTGACTTTTTACACAACCTCCCAGGAGGAGGGGAATTGAGATACTCTATTTACTCTACCTATTTACCTCATAACCGAAAAGAAAGAAATTAATTCCGCCAACGGGTTACATAATATGTTTTTCGGCTACAGAGATATCTTTTATTCTTTTTTCGTATCTTTGGCCCTCATTATTCAAAAAAACGACTCAACATGATACAGTTATTCCATCGCATGATTTCCGCCGCCCTCGGCATTTCCGAGAAGCAAATCGGCCATACACTTGATTTATTGGAAGACGGAGCTACCATTCCCTTCATCAGTCGCTACCGCAAAGAAGCTACCGGCGGACTGGATGAAGTGCAAATTGAAGCCATCAAAACACACTATGAGAAGCTGAACGAAACAGCCAAACGGAAAGAGACCATCATCAACACCATCAGCGAGCAGGGGAAAATGACTCCCGAACTGCAAAAACGTATTGATGAAACATGGGACAGCACCATTCTTGAAGACATCTACCTACCCTATAAACCCAAACGCCGCACACGTGCGGAAGTAGCCCGCCAGAAAGGGCTGGAACCACTCGCGACATTACTGATGCTGCAACGGGAACCCAACCCCGAGAAACGTGCGGAAGCATACGTCAAAGGAGAAGTGAAAGATGCCGAAGACGCACTGAAAGGGGCACGGGACATCATTGCCGAACAGGTCAGCGAAGACGAACAGGCACGCAACACCGTGCGTTTTGCCTTCTCCCGGCAAGCCGTCATCACCGCCAAAGTAGTGAAAGGAAAAGAAACTGAAGCAGATAAATACCGGGATTATTTCGAATTCAGTAAACCACTGAAGAAATGTACCTCGCACCAGTTGCTCGCCATCCGTCGTGCCGAAGCCGAAGGTCTGCTGAAAGTCAGCATAAGTCCTGATGACGAGGAATGTGTAGAGCGTCTGGAACGCCGCTTTGTCCGTAGCAACAACGCTTGCGGAGAACAAGTGGCGGAGGCCGTACAAGATGCCTACAAACGCCTGTTGAAGTCGTCCATCGAAACTGAGTTTGCCGCACAAAGCAAGGAGCAGGCCGATGAAGAAGCTATCCGGGTATTCGTCCAGAACCTGCGCCAGCTATTGCTCGCTTCTCCGCTGGGACAAAAACGGGTAATGGGCATTGATCCGGGCTTCCGTACAGGCTGTAAGGTAATATGCCTGGACGCACAAGGCAATCTGCTCCACAATGAGAACATCTATCCGCATGCTCCGGTGCACAGAACCGCAGAGGCTGTATCCAAAATACAAAAAATGGTGGAAGCTTATCAGATAGAAGCCATCGCCGTAGGCAACGGAACCGCAAGTCGTGAAACCGAAGATTTTCTGAAACATCAAACTTTCAGACAGGACATTCAGGTATTTGTGGTGAGCGAACAGGGCGCCTCTATCTATTCCGCATCCAAAATTGCCCGGGATGAGTTCCCTGAATACGACGTCACGGTACGTGGAGCCGTATCTATTGCCCGCCGCCTGATGGACCCATTGGCGGAATTAGTGAAAATAGATCCGAAGTCCATTGGCGTGGGACAATACCAGCATGATGTGGATCAGACGAAATTAAAAAAATCACTGGATCTGACCGTAGAAAGCTGCGTAAATCTGGTTGGTGTAAATCTGAATACGGCAAGTAGCCACCTGCTGACGTATATTTCCGGTTTAGGCCCTCAACTGGCACAAAACATCGTGAACTATCGTGCGGAAAACGGTGCATTTACCTCCCGCAAGCAACTGATGAAAGTACCGCGTATGGGAGCCAAAGCATTTGAGCAATGCGCCGGTTTCCTTCGTATTCCACAGGCTGAAAACCCCTTGGATAATACGGCCGTACACCCTGAGAGTTATTGCATCGTAGAGCAGATGGCAAAAGACCTGGGATGCAGCGTAGCAGAACTTATCGCCAGCAAGGAGCTCCGCCTGAAAATAAAACCGGAGAAATACCTCACTCCTACCGTGGGTATGCCGACATTAAAAGATATTCTGCAAGAATTGGAAAAACCCGGACGCGACCCGAGAGGTCCGATAAAGATTTTCGAGTTCGACAAGAATGTACGCACCATCAACGACCTGCGCGAAGGTATGGAACTCCCCGGTATCGTAGGCAATATCACCAACTTTGGCGCATTTGTCGACATAGGTATCAAAGAGAATGGTCTGATCCATCTTTCGCAGCTGGCCGACCGTTTCGTTTCAGACCCGAATGAGATTGTCTCTATTCACCAGCATGTCCGGGTCAGGGTGCTGAGTGTGGATATGGACCGCAAGCGGATTGCCTTGAAGCTGATTTCAGAATAATCGCAATAGCAATAATCATCAACGCGGTGCACAGGACAGAACCTTCGAACCCGAATGCACCGCCGTTGATGATATTCTCTTCCGGTAATTCTAAAGACAATAAAGTACCGCCCAATCGTCCTCCGCTTACTTCGAAACCAAGAATCGGACCTTGCAGCCAATTCCAGAAAAGATGAAGAGCGATAGGAAACCATAAATTACGCGTATATATGTAGGTAGAACCTATTAAAATCCCTGCCAACAAAATATTCAGAAAAGCAATCAGAGAAAAGTTGGGATTAAAAATATGCATCAGGGAAAACAATGCAGACGAAAGAAACAATGCCACAAAACGATTGACACCTGCGGTCAGCAAATGCCCCAGGACAAAACCGCGAAAGGCAATCTCTTCTGCAAGGGCAACCAGCAACATTAATATCCAAGACAGCAGAAAATCGTACGCGCTAAAGTGTACGGCAGCAATTTCAACCTCTCCCAGCCCATATAATATTCCAAATCCGACAGCATAGATAGCCAAAGCAACGAATGTACCCCAGAAGATGTCCTTAGCCCGCCCTTTCAGGGATAAGCCCAAGTCTGTAATCGGAAGGTGGTCCCAATTCTTCAGCAGAACCCAGGCCGCCAGGAAAGTTCCCGCCAGAAAGCTACTTTGCATGACAACTTCTTTCAAAATTCCATCTATCTTAAAAAAAGAGACCGCTTTGATGCAAACAGCCCCCAATACTCCGGCAAATCCCAGCATCAAAAGTATATAAACGATAACTTTTGCTGCAACAACCAGATAAATGACAAGTTTCGACTCTTGCGGGGCAATATTTATATTTTCGTTCATTGATTCCATATCCTTAGTTTCTATATGTTAATACCCCAGCAAAAATACCTATAAAATTAAAAATAGAAAGCAAATTCCTGCAAAAAGCGTATATTTGTCTAAACATATCTATTACTGTCATGAAACTAAAACGAACATTAGCCACTATAATGCTGGCTGCATGTACTTACGCAGCAGTTGCACAAAATGCAGGCACACCAGCTAATAATAAAACTTTTTTTGTAGCCAAGCCCGGCACTCTGGTATCCATGCTCACTGAGGATGAAGCCAACAGCGTCACCCATCTTACATTGACCGGAAAACTAAACGCCATTGACTTCAAACATCTGCGCGATGAATTCAAGAATCTGAAAGTGCTGGATATCTCCAACGCATCCATCAGTACATACGCAGGTAAAAGCGGCACTTACCCCGACCGTTTCTATATTTATCCGCCCAACTGTGTACCGGCTTATGCATTCTGCCAGCAGACCAGCGACAGTACTTTCACCGGAAAAGCAACTCTCCAGAAAATTATTCTTTCAGAGAAAATCAAGAACATAGAAGACGCGGCCTTCAAGGGTTGCGAAAATCTGAAAATATGCCAGTTGAGAAAGAAGACTGCTCCCAACCTGTTACCGGCCGCTTTGGCGGATAGCATAACGGCCATTTTCGTTCCGTTGGGTAGCAGCGACTCCTACCGTGGCAAGAAGCATTGGGACACCTTTGCCGTGATAGAGGGAGAACCTGTAGAGGCTTTCGTACAAGTAAGCTTAATGGGAAGTCTTGCCAGTGAATTAGTGGCTGCGGGCTTGCAACCGAAAGATGTGAATTTCCTGACCGTAGAAGGGAAACTGGACGAAGCTGACTTCACCGTAATACGTGATTATATGCCCAATCTTGTGGCTGTTGATCTGAGCAAAAGTAACACTACGGTTATTCCCGAATATACATTTACCCAGAAAAAATATCTGTTACGCATCCAGCTTCCCAAAGGTTTGAAAAGCATCGGACAACGTGCATTCAGTGGATGCGGTCGCTTGTGCGGTACGCTTGAATTGCCAGCCGGAGTGACTGCCATCGAATATGGCGCGTTTATGGGATGTGACAACCTGCGTTATGTAGTAGCTACAGGAAACAAGATTACGACTTTGGGGGATAGCCTGTTCGGAGAGGACGGGAGGAATAAGCTGATTTATAAATAAGCATGGGGAGAGTGAATGGGAAAATATTTCTATCGGAGTATGAAAAAGCCGGGGTTAGTGCTCCGGCTTTTCTGTTTACAGACTTCCTATTGTTTTTACGATTTCGACTCTCAATCCCAGCGCATTCATTATTCGGTAGAATGTGCCTACGCTCGGATTTATTGAACCATTTTCAATACGGGAAATGTAAGATTTGGTAGCGTTAATTCGCTTTGCAAGTTCTAATTGAGTTACCTTTGCCTCTTTTCTTGCATCAAGCAGTATTTGTCCGGTATAAAAAGCGTATGCTTCTTCATCGAACTTAGCGCGTTCGGGGGTTCCCGGTGCTCCGAACTCTTTTTCAAGTTCAGCACTAATGTCTGTTATCATACTGTTTTTTGTACTCATAATATTCCTCCATCAATTTAAATGCTTTTTCTGTTTCTGATTTCGGCGTTTTTTGTGTCTTCTTTTGAAAACCGTTAAATAGAACTACTATTTGCCCTTCATCAAAAATGAAAAAGATACGATAAATGTTACTATTGTATTCTATACGCAACTCATATAATCCGTCTCGTATAGATTTTATAAATTTCACCGGTACACGGTCGTCAGTTTCAAGTAACGAAAGCACATATTTGACTTTCTGAATTTCTTTCTCTGTAAGGGTAGCAAGGAACTCTTTATAATAATGACCGTATGCTACAACTCTTCTTCTCATAGTACAAAAATAATAAATGTTTCAATATAGTACAACTTTAACCGACTTTTTCTTCGATTTCAACCACTATTTTCTTTAGCTCCTTTATTCGCAAAGCAAAAAAGAAGAACTATCTGATCATAAGAACGCTTAATCACCTAAAAACATCGCCTTGCAATATTCGGTTATTGCAAGGCGACATTTTTTTATTGAAAGAGCAGATATTTACTGTGCGTACATCTTAGCTCTTAATTCCTTAATATGGTCAGAAGTGATGTATTCATCATATTCCATCATCTTATCAATAATACCGTTCGGAGTCAGCTCGATAATACGGTTGGCAACGGTCTGTATGAACTCGTGGTCATGAGAAGAGAACAGGATATTCCCTCTATACGTCTTCAGGTTATTATTGAATGCCTGGATGGACTCCAAATCAAGATGATTGGTAGGAGTATCTAAAATCAGACAGTTGGCATTGCGCAACTGCATACGGGCAATCATACAACGCATCTTTTCACCTCCCGACAGCACACTTGCTTTCTTCAAAACCTCTTCACCGGAGAACAGCATACGCCCCAGGAAACTCTTCATATAAACTTCATTTCCTTCGCCAAACTGACTCAACCAGTCCACCAGATTCAGATCCGTATTGAAATACTGAGTATTGTCCAGCGGCAAGTATGCAGTGGTAATAGTGACACCCCAACTGAAAGTTCCTGCATCCGGCTTCATTTCTTCATTTATAATCTCAAACAATGAAGTCATGGCACGGGGATCGCGGGAAAGGAATACCACCTTATCCCCTTTCTCTATATTGAAGTTTACATCGCGGAAAAGCACAGTGCCGTCTTCCAAAGTTTTGGTCAGCCCGGAAACTTCCAGAATCTGATTGCCCGGTTCACGTTCGGGAGTAAAGATAATGCCCGGATACTTACGCGAAGAAGGCTTGATTTCTTCCACATTCAGTTTCTCCAACATCTTCTTACGGCTGGTAGTCTGCTTGCTCTTCGCCACATTGGCACTGAAACGGCGAATAAATTCTTCCAACTCTTTCTTCTTCTCTTCTGCCTTAGCCTTCTGGTTCTGCTGCTGGCGCAATGCTAACTGGCTTGATTCGTACCAGAAACTATAGTTACCGGCAAACAGGTTAATCTTACCGTAGTCAATGTCTACCGTGTGCGTGCAGACAGAGTCAAGGAAGTGACGGTCGTGACTCACAACCAACACCGTATGTTCAAAATTAGCCAGATAATCTTCCAGCCACATCACGGTTTCCATATCCAGGTCATTGGTAGGCTCATCCAGCAACAAGTTATCCGGATTACCGAACAAAGCCTGTGCCAGCATCACACGTACCTTCTCCTTACCGCTGAGGTCACCCATCAGCATGTAATGCTTATCTTCTTTAATGCCCAGACCGCTCAACAGAGCAGCCGCATCGCTTTCTGCATTCCAGCCGTCCAGTTCCGCAAATCTTTCTTCCAATTCAGACACCTTCAAACCGTCTTCATCCGTGAAATCTTCTTTGGCATAAAGCACTTCGCGCTGCTTCATGATATCCCACAACACTGTATGCCCCATCATCACGGTGTCCATTACCGTAAGTGCATCCCACTTAAAGTGGTCCTGGCTTAATACGGAGAGGCGTTCGCCCGGACCTAACATAATAGAACCGGTCGTAGGGTCCAAATCACCGGATATGGCACGCAGGAAGGTAGATTTTCCGGCACCGTTGGCACCGATAATACCATAGCAGTTTCCACTTGTAAACTTCAAGTTTACATCATTAAATAACACCCTTTTTCCAAACTGTACGGAAACATTAGAGACTGTAATCATTGATTTATTTACTATTTATCGATTTACAATTTATACGAATGAATCGCTTTTTATTCACCACAGAGTGGCACAGAGTTTCACTGAGTCAAATTGAAATCAAATAAATAAGGCTCTGTGAGACTCTGTGCCACTCTGTGGTGAAAACTTCATTTGCGGGTGCAAAGATAGGCATTTTTCCATGAATACTCGTAGAAATGCGCTGTCAATCTGACATAAAAGTATTACCTTTGCGGCGTTTTAGACAAATGCTGCCTATTTGGCAAAGTTTTTGTTAGTAGAGCGATATACTAACTTAAACCCTTGACAGCAATGAAAACAAATCCTTTTTACAAGTATAATAAAAATAGAAATATGGACCCGAAAGAAAAAGAAAACATCAACGAAGAAGAGTTAATGTCCGAAGCTACGCAGGATGAAGCCGCGGAAAATGAAGAGATTCAAGAGGAGGACGCACAGGACAGTGCAGCTCCGGCAGAAGAGGAAAAGCTTGCCCAGGAACTGGAAGAAGCAAACAAAGTGATAGAAGAGCAGAAAGATAAGTATCTGCGCCTCTCCGCCGAGTTTGACAACTACCGCAAACGCACCATGAAGGAAAAGGCCGAGCTGATTCTGAACGGTGCCGAAAAAACCATCAGCAGCATTCTTCCTATTGTAGACGACTTCGAACGCGCCCTGAAAAACATGGAAACTGCCACAGACGTAGCTGCCGTGAAAGAAGGAGTGGAATTGATTTATAATAAGTTCATGTCTGTATTGGGACAGGACGGCGTGAAGGTGATTGAGACCAAAGACAAACCTCTTGACACCGATTTTCACGAAGCAATTGCCGTTATCCCTGCACCGGACAAATCCTTGAAGGGAAAAATTCTGGATTGCGTACAGACCGGCTACACGCTAAACGACAAAGTAATCCGCCATGCCAAAGTGGTGGTAGGAGAATAACATAATATATATGGAAAAAAGAGATTACTACGAAGTACTGGAAGTCGAAAAGACAGCATCGGTAGAAGAAATTAAGAAAGCCTACCGCAAAAAAGCCATTCAATATCATCCTGACAAGAACCCGGGTGACAAAGTGGCGGAAGAAAAATTTAAAGAAGCGGCAGAAGCCTACGATGTACTAAGCAATGCGGACAAGCGTGCCCGTTATGACCAGTTCGGTCATGCCGGAATGAGTGGCGCTGCCGGAAACGGTGGACCGTTCGGTGGTTTCAGCGAGGGCATGTCTATGGATGATATCTTCTCTATGTTCGGAGATATTTTCGGTGGACGTGGCGGTGGCTTCGGAGGCGGATTCAGTGGTTTCGGAGGCGGATTCGGCGGTGGAAGTTCACAGCGCCCGCGTTTCCGTGGTTCGGATTTGCGCGTAAAAGTAAAACTGAATCTGAAAGAGATTTCGACCGGAGTAGAAAAGAAATTCAAACTGAAAAAGTACGTTGCATGTGATCACTGTCATGGTTCAGGGGCTGAGGGTAACGGCGGTTCGGAAACCTGCTCGACCTGTAAAGGTAGCGGTACGGTAATCCGTAACCAACAGACTATTCTTGGCACGATGCAGACACGTGCCACCTGTCCGACTTGTGGCGGTGAAGGCAAAATCATCAAGAATAAGTGTAAGGTATGTGCCGGAGAAGGTATCGTTTACGGCGAAGAAGTGGTAAGCGTAAATATTCCTAAAGGCGTAATGGAAGGCATGCAGCTTTCTATGAGCGGCAAAGGAAATGCCGGAAAACACAACGGCGTTCCGGGCGACTTACTGATTCTTGTAGAAGAAGAACAAGACAAAGAACTGATTCGCGACGAAAATGACTTGATTTACAACCTGCTTCTCAGCTTCCCGACAGCCGCTTTAGGTGGTGCGGTAGAAATACCAACCATTGACGGAAAGGTGAAAGTAAAGATCGAATCGGGTACACAGCCGGGCAAAGTGCTCCGCCTACGCGGAAAAGGTCTGCCAAGTGTAAACGGATACGGTACGGGAGATTTATTGGTAAATGTCAGCGTATATGTACCGGAAGCGCTTAACAAAGATGAGAAAAAAGCACTTGAAGAAATGGAAAGCTCGGATAACTTCAAGCCCAATACTTCGATTAAGGAAAAGATTTTCAAGAAGTTCAAGAGTTTGTTTGACTAAACTGACTTTAAACTGAAAATGGATTCATGTCGGAGGGGTTATGAGTTAAATGATAATTCCAATATTAAGTAAATAGAGTATCTCAATTCCCCTCCTCCTGGGAGGAGGGGTGCCCAAAGGGCGGGGTGGTAGGTAAAGCAAGAAATACCTATGAACCATATAAATAAGGAATTATTTTCTCACCTACCACCTCCCCCTTCGGGTACTCCTCCTCCCAGGAGGAGGAGAATTAAGATAGTATTACTTGATCATTTGATTCATTACTAATACGTTTTAAACGATACAGTTTTTTTATAATTGAAAGATTCTTTGTGTTATAAAAGAAAAAACGTCAAAACTAACCCCATTCATCTGGTAGCATAGTATAGTTTTACTATCTTTGCCGATACTTAATTCTATGAGTAGAATAGGTAACCTGATGATAATTGATATAACTGATGAGACTAAAAACAATTCTGCTAACTACAGTGGCTACAGGCACCTTGATGTGTGAACCTGTGATGGCATATGCTGTAGATTCTACACCCGATTCTATGGGATGGTTCCGAAAGAAAAAGAAGAGTGAACCAAACGACAGTGTTAAATCCAAAAACGAGTACGAGAAACTGACCGGAGACGGTAGCATCATTCACCGTGGTATGTTCAATGTGTACCAGAAAAAGAACGACTATTATTTTGAGGTACCGGTGAACTTACTGGGTAGGGATATGTTGGTAGTGAACAAGCTTCAACGCGTTCCTTCCGAACTGAACGAGGCCGGAGTGAACCGTGGTACGAATTATGAAAACCAAATGGTACGCTTCGAACAGGATAAGGCGACGAATAAGTTGCTTATCCGTCAAAGCCGCCCTCTCCCCCTCGCTCCTGCCGGAGACGCAATCAGCCAGTCAGTACGTGACAACTACATCTCGCCGTTGATAGCCGGCTTCAAGATTGAGGCATTCAATAATGACTCTACGACAATGGTTATCAAGGTGAATGAGATTTATGATGGAACGGAGACGAGTATCAACAACGTATTTACCAATATTAATCTGGGAACGTCTTCCATCAAAAACCTTTCACGTATTCTGGCTCAGTAGATTTTTAGTGGGGATAGCCATATAAATTTGCTATGCGGAAAAG
>OKSK01001444.1_pt1 | contig 11572 bp, 9 predicted proteins | sample 1606301 | NCBI WGS metagenome assembly OKSK01 (sample SAMEA3879557, study PRJEB24766) | human gut metagenome | biome: human-associated habitat; feature: feces | place: USA | collected 1985/1987
CTTCATCGTGCTTTTCATTTTTCTGGGGAACCCTCAGCCCACAGGGAGAGGGTGAAAAACGAACGGGCCAACAGGCCCGTTTTTTACTGACTGTCTTTCTGGATCTTCTTAATGATGTTGGTGGTTGAACACCCGTCCTCAAAGTTGAGCACCATTACTTCACCACCATTCGCCCAGACCTCTTCGCTACCTGCGATTTGCTCTGGTTTGTAATCACCGCCCTTCACCAGCAGGTCAGGCAAAATTCCGGCAATCAGGCGCTGCGGGGTGTCTTCTTCAAATGAGACCACCCAGTCCACCGCTTCCAGCGCGCCGAGCACTATCATGCGCTGCTCCAGCGGGTTAACCGGACGCGTTTCACCCTTCAGACGTTTGGTTGAGGCATCGCTGTTGACCGCCACAATCAGGCGGTCGCCCAGCTTGCGCGCATTCGCCAGATACGACACGTGGCCCGCATGCAGGATGTCGAACACGCCGTTCGTCATCACCACTTTTTCACCACGTTTGCGCGCGGCGGCAACGGCCACTTTCAGCTCGTCTTCGGTCATGACGCCAAAGCCGGTATCCGCACGCCCACGCACCGCGTTTTCCAGCTCAATTGGCGAAACGGTGGAGGTCCCGAGTTTACCGACGACCACACCCGCCGCGGCGTTCGCGAAGTAGCATGCTTCTTCCAGGGAGTTACCCGCCGCCAGCGTCGCCGCCAGCACGCCAATCACCGTATCACCGGCACCGGTCACGTCGTACACTTCCTGCGCCTGGGTTGGCATATGCAGCGGCGCCTTGCCCGGTTGCAGCAGCGTCATGCCCTGCTCGGAACGGGTCACCAGCAGCGCAGACAGCTCGAAATCAGCGATGATTTTCATGCCGCGCTCAACCAGCTCTTCTTCAGTTTTGCACTTGCCCGCCACCGCTTCGAACTCAGAGAGGTTGGGCGTCAGCAGGGTTGCGCCGCGATAGCGCTCGAAATCGGTGCCTTTCGGGTCGATCAGCACCGGAACGCTGGCTTTGCGCGCCAGCTGGATCATGGTCTGCACGCTCGCCAGCGCGCCTTTGGCATAATCAGACAGCACCAGCGCGCCAATATTGCCCAACGCCTGGTTAATGCGCTCGTGCAGCGGCTCGGGATCAACGCCTTCGAACCCTTCTTCAAAGTCGAGGCGGATTAGCTGCTGGTTACGCGACAGCACGCGAAGCTTGGTGATGGTTGGGTGGGTCGGAACAGAAACGAAGTCACACTTCACATTCACGTCCGCCAGCGACTTGCTCAGCGCACGCGCCGCATCGTCAATGCCGGTCAGGCCAACCAGACGCGAATGTGCGCCCAGAGAGGCTATGTTCATCGCCACGTTTGCCGCGCCACCGGGACGCTCTTCAATGGTGTCGACCTTTACCACCGGTACCGGTGCTTCCGGAGAGATGCGGCTGGTCGGCCCATACCAGTAGCGATCCAGCATCACATCACCGACTACCATAACTCCAGCACGTTCAAACTCTGGCAGTGTTACTTTCATTCCTGACTCCAGAAAGATTCACAATTTGCGCGCGATAATATCACACTTGTTTTGTTACGCACGGTTCCACTAGCCACTTCTGCCAGCTTGTAGTCACCTGCGCGCGTTCGTCGGCGAAACAGTCCAGCGCCACATGGCCCGGCTGTTCCTGTAATGCCAGATGGTGCAACTCATCACGCAGTGTGGTGTAGGCGCGGGTTAAGGCCTGCGCCTCCTGCTCATCCATAATGTCGTTCTGCGCCAGCAGTTCCAGTATGCGCACGTTATCCGACCAGCGGGTCAGCTTCGGTTTATCGTGCGCGTGCAGCAGCACCAGGTACTGAGTGATAAACTCAATATCGGTAATCCCGCCTTCATCGGCTTTGATATCAAAGCGATCGCGATGTTTGTTGCCAAGGTGCGCGCGCATCTTCTCCCGCATTTCCCGCACTTCGGTTTGCAGCGTACTGCCCTCGCGCGGGGTCGTCATGACCGCCTTGCGGATCGCATCGAACTGCGTTTTGAGCTGCGGATCGCCATACACCACGCGGGCGCGCACCAGCGCCTGATGCTCCCACGTCCAGGCTTCGTTCTTCTGATAGTCGGCGAAAGCCTCCGTCGAGGTGACCAGCATGCCTGCCGCGCCGGACGGGCGCAGACGCGCATCCACTTCATACAGAATGCCGGATGAGGTGCGAGTGCTGAACAGGTGCATGATGCGCTGGGCCAGGCGCAGGTAGAACTGCCGTCCGTCAATCTCACGTTCGCCGTCGGTCATGACGTCTGCCGGACAGTCGTGGAGGAAAATCAGATCCAGATCGGAGCTGTAGCCCAGTTCCCAGCCGCCCAGCTTGCCGTACCCCACCACCGCAAAACCGCGGCCTTCACGGTCAGCAAGGTGCTTCGGCTGGCCGTAGCGGGCTACCATTTGCACCCACGCCTGGTGGACAACCGCGTCGATGATCGCTTCCGCCAGCCAGGTTAAGTGATCGCTCACTTTCATTACCGGCAGGGTACCGGCGATATCTGCCGCCGCCACGCGCAGCATCTGTGCCTGCTTAAACTGACGCAGCGCCTCAAGCTGTTGCTCTTCGTCCTCTTCCGGCACGCGCAGCAGATACTGACGCAGCTCGTCGCGGTAGGCATCCGTCGCCGTCGGCTGATAGAGGGTATTCGGGTCGAGCAGTTCGTCCAGCAGCAGCGGATAACGCGCCAGCTTGTTCGCCACCATCGGCGAGGCGGCGCAGAGGGAAATCAGGTGCTTCAGCGCGCCGGGAAACTCGCTTAACAGCTCAAGGTAAGTGGTACGCGTGACGATCCCGCTCAGCAGCGGCATCATGCGCGACAGCGGCACCGGCGCATCGTCGCGTGAGCAGACATCGCTCAGCAGATGCGGCATCAGATGATCCAGCACCTGACGACCGCGTGGGCCGATAGCGCGTTTGTTCAGTTCGAGGCGGAAATCGGCAATCAGCGCCACCACGCGATGGCGGGCATCGTCGCTTAAGTGCGCCAGCACCGGCGTGGTGTCATCTTCCTGGAGCGCGTCCTGCCACAGTTCGCGCCAGTGCTCGGAGAGCGCATCGTCCTGCGATTCAGTTTCGTCGTCGCCGATCAGATCGTTAAAGATGCGGCGCACGCCCGCCATATGCGCTTCCAGCCGTTGCGTCAGCGCCGCCCAGTCATCCACCCGCATCCCCCAGGCCAGACGCGCCCGGTTCAGCTCATCGCCCGGCAACGTCTGGGTCTGTTCGTCGTTGATACTTTGCAGCAAATTTTCCAGACGACGCAGGAAGAGATAAGAGTCACGCAGCGTTTGCGCGTCGCCTTCCGGCAGCAGATGCAGCTGATCGATAGCGCTTAGCGTCGGCAGCAGCGAGCGGGATTGCAGAGAAGGTTCACGCCCGCCGCGTATCAGCTGGAAGACCTGGACGATAAATTCGATCTCACGAATACCGCCAGCACCGAGCTTGATGTTGTCTTTCAGGCCACGGCGACGCACCTCGCGGGCAATCATCCCTTTCATATTTCGCAGGGACTGGATAACGCTGAAGTCGATGTAGCGGCGGAACACGAACGGGCGCAGCATGGCGCGCAGCTCGTTGGCGTAGGCATCGTCGCTGTCGCCCATGATCCGCGCTTTGACCATCGCGTAACGCTCCCAGTCGCGACCCTGCTCCTGGTAGTAATCTTCCAGCGCGGCAAAGCTCAGCACCAGTGGCCCGCTGTCGCCAAACGGACGCAGGCGCATGTCCACGCGGTAAACAAAACCATCCTGCGTGGGCTGATCCAGCGCCTTAATCAGCCGCTGCCCCAGACGAGTAAAGAACTGGGCATTGTCCAGCTCGCGACGGCCGCCGCGCGTGGAGCCGTTCTCGGGCCAGGCAAAAATCAGATCGATGTCTGAGGAGAAGTTCAGCTCGCAGCCGCCCAGCTTGCCCATCCCCAGGATCAACAGTGGCTGAGGAACCCCTTCCTCGCTGCACGGCGTGCCCCACTCTTTACAGCAGGCGGCGTAGAGCCAGTCCCGCGCGGCGACGATCAGCGTCTGCGCCAGCTCGCTCAACTGCTGCAAGGTGCTCTCTTCACTCACCAGCTCCAGCGCCTGCGCCCAGGCAATGCGTACCATCACCCGGCGGCGGAACTGACGCAGAACGCGCATCAGCGTGGCTTCGTCTGCCACCTCTGCCAGCGCGGTTTGCAGCCAGCCAGCATAATGCCGCCACTCGTCAGCCTGCGGCGGCGCGCTTTCCAGCTCTGCCAGCCAGTCCGGGTTAGCGCTGACGCTCTCCTGCACAAAATCACTGAACGTGAGCACGCTTTTCGCCTGCTCGCTTAACGATGACGCGGGTAACGACTCAGGCAGGCGTTCGCAAACGGTCTGCCAGTGCTGCTGTAACTGCGAAGAAAGCGGCATATCAGGGGTTCCTTGCCAGAATTAACGTTTTCCGCTGTGCAGCCAGTACGGATCCTGCGAAATGGCCTCGTTGCGGAAATGCTCGATCTCAATCTGCTGACGGGTCTCGATGGCATGCTTAAGCCCCTGCCAGTTCTCCAGCCAGGCCTGCGCCTTCACGCCCTCATACGCACCCGACAGCAGCAACATGCTGTCGATGTTACGCGCCAGGCGGGGAAGCTGATCGCCATACTGGTCGCCCAGCGGATGCGCAAAGGTGGTTCTCAGTTCGGCCGCGTGACGGGAGAGGTGGATATCCGCAAAACGTTTGAAGTTTTCCGCAATTTTGGCCTGCCCTTTCGCATCGAGGAAGGTGCGCCAGCCGCGCGTCACCAGAAATTCGGTCAGCGCCAGTTTCGCGCTGGCGTTTTGCGGGCTGTAGATCGCCGTTTGTGCCGACACGTCGGAAAGCATCAGCGTTTCGGTTTGAGTGAGCAAATCACGTAAGTGAGTGCTGGCTTTACGCGGTACAATGCCGCCAAAGAGCGTCAGGGTATGACGTACCAGCCCCATAGCGGCCAGCACCTGTTTTTTGGCATTTTTCACGTTACGCGCCCACAGCTCCTCGTGGAACTGCCACTGAGAGAGTGCCAGCTCCAGCGCCGCTTCCATCCCCTGCTCAACGGAGGCTTTCGGCACAACGCGCAGAATCGGGGTTTCTCGCAGCACGCGCGGCGCATTCCCGGCGGCCAGGTGATAGCCGCGTGCCGCTTTACTCAGGCTGCCCTGACGCAGTCCAGGCTGGTTCACCAGCTTGCGCGCCAGCTTCAGCACATCGCTCGCGTCGCCTTCAAGCAGTTCGAGTTCCAATTCGCAGATCGGCTCCTGCTCTTCACCAGCCTTAATTTCACCCCGATCAAACGCGATCTCAATGCGGCTCTTACCTTCCGTCACCAGCCATTTCTCGCGCCAGAAATCGGTGCTGAACAGCGGTTGCGCCTCTGCCGACAGCGTTGCGGGCAGCATCCCTTCCGGCCACACTTCCGCCGGAAAACGATCCAGCTCAAGTTCTGGCTTACTGATGTCGATATTGTATTCCGGACGCTGGTGTAAACCGCCCACCACGCGACCGGCGATTTTCATCGTCATCTCGTAGCGCCCGTTCGCACCCCGGATGCGCAGGCCCATATCATGGTTGCGCAGCCAGTTGTCCGGCGTTTCGTAATAGATGTTGAGCAGCTGTACGGGTTCATGGTGCTCGCCGGACAGCGTATTCAGATGCTGGCGGAGCGCGTCAGCGCTGTCTTTTTCGACGATAAACTTTAATTCGATCTCTTGTGCCATAGCCTTGTACTTTTGCGTGCGTCACAGACGCGTCGATGAAGGCGAACTTCCTCGCCATTTGTTTGTCAGTACATAGTATTTTGCGCCAAATTGCCACGCAATGAGCAATTTGACGGGCGTAAAAGTTTAAAGCGGTGGAAATCATGACACAGATGATTCCGATTGATGATGAATCCTTTGCGTAGCGACACTGATACCACTACTATCGTTCCACTTTTTATGAAAATAACGACTGATATGCTTAAATTACGCCTGATTGGACTTACTTTACTCGCTTTTAGCGCCGCAACCGCGGTCCACGCTGAAGAGAAACGTTACGTTTCTGATGAACTGAATACCTGGGTACGCAGCGGCCCTGGAGACAATTATCGCCTCGTGGGTACGGTAAATGCCGGCGAGGAAGTGACCCTGCTGCAAACTAACGCAGACACCAATTACGGTCAGGTTCGTGACAGCTCTGGCCGCACCTCATGGATCCCGCTGAAAGAGCTGAGCACGGTGCCAAGCCTGCGCACCCGCGTGCCGGATCTGGAAAATCAGGTGAAAACCCTGACTGACAAGCTGAACAACATCGACGGCACCTGGAACCAGCGCACCGCAGAGATGCAGCAGAAAGTGGCGCAAAGCGACAGCGTGATCGCCGGTCTGAAAGATGAAAATCAGAAGCTGAAAAATGAGCTGATCGTCGCGCAGAAGAAAGTGAACGCCGCGAATCTACAGCTGGATGACAAACAACGCACCATCATCATGCAGTGGTTTATGTATGGCGGCGGAGTGCTGGGCGTCGGTCTGGTGCTGGGTCTGGTGCTTCCTCACCTTATCCCAAGCCGTAAACGTAAAGACCGCTGGATGAACTAACTCGTCTTCTCTGCCACACTTACGTATCATCTTGCGAAAAGAGAAAACGGGAGTGTTGGCGTGAAGAGTTATCTGGTCGGTGGTGCGGTACGTGATGCGTTATTAGGTCTGCCGGTCAAAGATAAAGACTGGGTCGTGGTCGGTGCCACGCCCGAAGCGATGATTGACGCGGGCTACCAGCAGGTAGGCCGCGATTTTCCTGTGTTCCTCCATCCGAAAAGCCGGGAAGAGTACGCCCTGGCGCGAACCGAACGGAAATCCGGTTCCGGTTATACCGGCTTCACCTGCTATGCCGCGCCGGATGTGACGCTGGAGCAGGACTTACTGCGCCGCGATCTCACCATTAATGCCCTGGCGCAGGACGAAAACGGCCATATTATCGACGTCTACGGCGGCCAGAACGATCTGCGCGACCGTCTTTTACGCCATATTTCCCCCGCCTTTTCTGAAGATCCGTTACGCGTACTGCGCGTGGCGCGTTTTGCCGCCCGTTATGCCCATCTCAGCTTCCGCATCGCCGACGAGACGATGGCGCTGATGACGGCCATGACCGACGCGGGCGAGCTGGAACACCTGACGCCAGAACGCGTCTGGAAAGAGACCGAAAACGCCCTGACTACCCGTAATCCGCAGATCTTTTTCCAGGTTCTGCGCGACTGCGGGGCGCTGAAAGTGCTGTTCCCGGAAATAGATGCGCTGTTTGGCGTGCCCGCCCCGGCGAAATGGCACCCTGAAATTGATACCGGCATTCACACCCTGATGACGCTGAGCATGGCCGCTATGCTCAGTCCTGAAGTGGACGTGCGCTTTTCCACTCTCTGCCATGACCTCGGCAAAGGGTTAACGCCAAAGGAATTGTGGCCACGCCATCACGGGCACGGTCCGGCTGGCGTAAAGCTGGTTGAAGGGCTTTGCCAGCGCCTGCGCGTGCCGAATGACATTCGCGATCTGGCAAAGCTGGTCGCCGAGTTCCACGACCTGATCCACACCTTCCCGATCCTGAAACCCGCCACCATCGTCAGGCTGTTTGATAACATCGACGCCTGGCGCAAGCCGCAGCGCGTGGAGCAGATCGCGCTCACCAGCGAGGCTGACGTGCGCGGGCGTACCGGGTTTGAAGCGTCCGATTATCCGCAGGGTCGTTTGCTGCGTGAGGCGTGGGACATAGCGAAAGCGGTGCCAACGAAAGAGGTGGTGGAGGCAGGGTTTAAAGGCCCGGAGATCCGCGAAGAGCTGACGAAGCGGCGGATTGATGCGGTTGCGGCGTGGAAGGAAAAACGTTGCCCTCAGCCGAAAGACTGAGGGCGGTCGGTCATCAGAAGAAGACCACGTACACGGCAGCCGCGACGATAAAGCGGTAGATCGCGAACGGAATAAACGAAATACGCTTAATCAGTTGCAGGAAGGTTTTGATGGCGATCAGCGCCACAATGAAGGCGGTGATAAAGCCCACGGCGAACATCGGAATGTCACCCACAGTCAGGAAGCCGATGCTTTTGTAGAGATCCAGCGCGGTGGCGCCCACCATCATCGGCACCGCCAGCAGGAACGAGAACTCAGACGCCGCGTAACGGCTCACGCCCATCAGCATCCCGCCGGAAATGGTTGCCCCTGAACGGGAGAAGCCCGGCCACAGCGCCAGACACTGGAAGCAGCCAATCATAAACGCCTGACGATACGTCATATCGTCCAGGCCTTCCGCACGCGGGGTTTTTGGCTTCAGCACTTCGGCGGCAATCAGCAGGAAGCCGCCGACAACCAGCGCGTACATCACGTTAATCGGGTTGAAGAGCGATTTAATGGTGTCGTGGAACACCAGCCCCAGCACCACTGCCGGGATCATCCCGAGCAGAATATGAATCAGCGTCAGACGCCCCTTGCCCTCTCCTTCACGCTGCGGCAAACGCCCGAAGTGGATGCCGATCAGACCAAACAGACGACGCCAGAACATCACAACCACCGCCAGGATAGAGCCCAGCTGAATCACCACCTCAAACGTCTTTGCGGTATCGCCTTCAAAGCCCAACAGATGGCCAACGATAATCATATGGCCCGTACTGGACACCGGCAAAAACTCCGTCAATCCTTCGACCACACCCAGTATTGCCGCCACCAGCAGCGAGTGCATATCGCTCATCTATAAACCCCTAAAAAGATATAAAAAAACGGTCGCCACAACGGCTACCGTGAAACATACAGCTCTAAGACCGATATAACCTAAAATGGTTTAGCTATTATGACGTTAAATATTTCCTTTCAGATTTGTGCCACGCTCGATAATCACGCCCACGTTGGCGGCGCGCGCCACCGCGCCCGGCTTGCTTAGCTTAATGCGCACCCACGGGGAGTTAAATTTGCTCAGCAGCAGGTCTGCCACCTCTTCCGCCACGCGTTCTACCAGCGCAAATCGTTGCCCTTCCACATGGCCGATGACCGTTTCACTGATGTCGGCGTAGCTCAGACAATCATTCACATCATCGCTTTTCGCTGACTTGCGGTTATCCCAGCCCATTTCGATATCGAACACCAGTTTCTGCTCGATGGTCTGTTCCCAGTCGTAAACACCAATTGTGGTGATTACCGAAAGTTGCTCTATAAATACAATATCCATCACGACCTGCCTGCTTTTTGGCTAAACCGGATACCACTTCCGGCGAATTATGCGTATTATCCACAGATGCTGAGAATACAGATACATTTTCAAAACGGAACAGCGTTATGAGTGCAATCGCGCCTGGAATGATTATCCTCGCCTACCTTTGCGGCTCAATCTCCAGCGCCATTCTGGTCTGCCGCATCGCCGGGTTGCCTGACCCGCGTGAAAGTGGTTCCGGGAATCCGGGGGCGACCAATGTACTACGAATTGGCGGCAAGGGAGCAGCCGTAGCGGTTTTGATTTTTGACGTTCTGAAAGGAATGCTTCCCGTCTGGGGCGCGTATGCGCTCGGCGTCACACCCTTCTGGCTGGGGCTGATAGCCATCGCCGCCTGCGTCGGCCACATCTGGCCTGTTTTCTTTGGTTTTAAAGGCGGTAAAGGCGTGGCCACTGCGTTTGGCGCGATTGCGCCGATCGGCTGGGATCTCACCGGCGTGATGGCGGGCACCTGGCTGCTGACCATCCTGCTGAGCGGTTATTCGTCGCTGGGCGCCATCGTCAGCGCACTGATCGCCCCGTTCTATGTCTGGTGGTTTAAACCGCAGTTTACCTTCCCGGTGTCGATGCTCTCGTGTCTGATCCTGTTGCGCCATCACGACAACATTCAACGCCTGTGGCGTCGTCAGGAAACGAAGATCTGGACGAAGCTCAGACGTAAAAAGAAAGACGCTCAGTAAACCGTTCGTTATGCCTTATAACCAAATGTGATTTTTGTCACCTTCTGCCTGTGGTAACTGTTAGAGACACAACACAACCACACAAAAAGAAAATGGCAGAAATCACAGATTCAACTCCCCTTCCAGCGGCAGGAAACACCCCGGATGGCGATATCAAGTGGGTACGCAGCGCATCGGACGTTTCACGTCTCGTTAATGACGGCTCTCAGGGCCGGGCCAATGCCCGCATCGTGGTCGGTATCGCGCTCGGGGGAATTTTTCTCGATGCCTACGATCTCGGCGCGCTGGCATTCGGCATCAAAGACATCACCCGCGAATTTAACCTGACGCCCGCCGGTACCGGCATGGTGGCTTCAGCCATTACGTTTGGCGCGATTGTCGGGGCGCTGCTCGGCGGCTATCTTACGGATAAAATCGGGCGCTACCGCGTCTTTATGGCCGACATGGTATTCTTTGTCGTTGCCGCTATCGCCTGTGCGCTGGCCCCGAACGAATATGTGCTGGCGGGCGCGCGCTTTGTGATGGGTCTTGGCGTTGGGATCGACCTTCCCGTCGCGATGGCGTTTCTCAGCGAGTTCGCCAGACTGAAAGGCCCGGGGAATAAAGCCTCCAGCGTCGCGATGTGGTGTCCCACCTGGTATGCGGCCATCAGCATCTCTTATCTTCTGGTGCTCTTCTTTTACGCCGTGCTGCCGGAAAGCCACAGCGACTGGCTCTGGCGTCTGATCCTTGGCTTTGGCGCGGTGCCCGCGCTGGTGATTATCGCCATCCGCAGCCGCTATATGAGCGAATCCCCGGTCTGGGCGGCGAATCAGGGCAATCTGAAGGAGGCGGCGTCTATCCTGCGGCAGTCTTACAACATTAATGCCCACGTACCGCAGGATGCGCTCGACCAGCCCGCGCCTGTTGTGAACAAGGCAAAATGGTCGAACTACCTGAACCTGTTCCGCGGTATCTATCTGCGGCGTACCACGCTCGCCACGCTGCTGTCGGTCGTCTCCTCGTTCGCCTATAACGCCGTAGCCTTTGGCCTGCCGGTGATCATGAACCCAATCATGCTCATCCCGTTCAATCTGGTGCCGCTGGTGCTGGTCACCGTGCAGTATTTGGCGATGAAAATTGGTGCGGTCGCCGTCACCACCGGGGTGTTTATCCCCTGGACGCTGCCGCCGGTCATCAGCGGCTTTATTGTCACCGGGCACCTGAGCGGCAGCGTGATGCAGCTGATCAACCTGCTGATTGGCGCCATGCTGTACCTGCCTTTCATGCGTATCCTGGATAAACAGTACCGCGCGGCGGAAATAGCCAGCGTTACGCAAACCGACACCACCCTTGCAAAACAGGAGTAAAGCATGTGGGGAATTATCGCAACCTGGCGAATGGCGCTTGAAGGGGTAACGGAATCCGCGTCTGCCCTGGCTGCGGGCAAACCTGTCGCTGCGGCGGTAGTGGATGCCGTCGCCGCCGTCGAGGAGCATGTGGGCGATCGCCTGTCGCTCATCGATATCAATATGGCATGCCCCGCCCGCAAGGTTGTTACCAAGGGCGAGGGCTCGGCGCTCATGCGCACGCCCGACCTTGCGGAGAAGATCGTTGAGGCCACGGTGGGCGCGGCGCACGTGCCCGTGACCGTAAAGATCCGCAAGGG
>OKSK01001454.1_pt1 | contig 11505 bp, 6 predicted proteins | sample 1606301 | NCBI WGS metagenome assembly OKSK01 (sample SAMEA3879557, study PRJEB24766) | human gut metagenome | biome: human-associated habitat; feature: feces | place: USA | collected 1985/1987
GACAGTATCGTTTAATATTGAATACCGTACCAACTGGGGAGAAGAAGTAAGGATTTCCGGCTTATTTCCGGAATCAATTCCTTTACACACCACCGATGGTATCTATTGGACGGCAGAACTTGAGCTTGAAGTCCCTCAAGAAGGGATGACTATCAATTATAGCTATCAGATAGAGCAAAACGGAATAGTTATCCGCAAGGAATGGGACAGTTTTTCGAGATCTATTTTCTTATCAGGTAGTTCCAGGAAGATATACAGAATCAATGATTGCTGGAAAAATATCCCGGAACAACTGTATCTTTATAGTTCTGCTTTTACAGAAGCCTTACTGGCACATCCTGAAAAAGAGAATATCCCGCAAAGATATAAGAAGGGACTGGTTATCAAGGCCTACGCCCCACGTATCAACAAAGATTATTGCCTGGCAATTTGTGGCAACCAGAAATCATTAGGTCACTGGGACCCGGAGAAAGCGGTGCTGATGAGTGACACCAATTTCCCGGAATGGCAGATAGAACTGGACGCCAGCAAACTAAAATATCCGCTGGAATATAAATTCATCCTCTACAACAAACAGGAAAAGAAAGCAGACTGCTGGGAGAAAAACCCTAACCGCTATCTGGCAGACCCGGAACTGAAGACCAACGAAACGCTCGTGATTTCCGACCGATATGTTTATTTCGACATTCCCGCATGGAAAGGGGCAGGAATCGCTATACCCGTATTTTCTTTAAAATCAGAGAAAAGTTTCGGAGTAGGTGATTTCGGCGACTTGAAACGTATGGTAGACTGGGCAGTAAATACTCGCCAGAAAGTTATTCAGATTTTACCGGTCAACGACACCACCATGACTCATGCATGGACGGACTCTTATCCTTATAACAGCATTTCTATTTATGCTTTCCATCCGATGTATGCGGATATCAGGCAAATGGGAACTCTGAAAGATAAAGAAGCGGTATCGAAATTCAGCAAGAAGCAAAAGGAACTGAACAGCCTCCCTGCTATTGACTACGAAGCGGTCAACCAAACTAAATGGGAGTTTTTCAACTTACTGTTCCGACAGGAAGGAGAAAAGGTATTGGCTTCCAAAGGTTTCAAAGATTTCTTTGAAACGAACAAGGAATGGCTGCAACCTTATGCAGTCTTTAGTTATCTGCGCGATGCCTACAAAACGCCCAATTTCCGCCAATGGCCGAGACACTCTGTTTACCAAGCGGAAGATATAGAAAAAATGTGCCAACCGGGAACAGCAGATTATCCTCACATCTCGTTGTATTATTATATCCAGTATCATTTGCATCTGCAATTGTTGTCTGCAACCGAATATGCCCGCCAACACGGTGTCGTATTAAAGGGGGATATTCCGATTGGTATCAGCCGCAACAGCGTGGAAGCCTGGACAGAACCCCATTACTTCAATCTCGACGGACAAGCGGGTGCTCCGCCCGATGATTTCTCGATCAACGGGCAAAACTGGGGATTCCCCACATACAACTGGAATGTCATGGAAAAAGACGGATACCGCTGGTGGATGAAGCGTTTTCAGAAAATGGCGGAATACTTTGATGCTTACCGGATCGATCATATCCTCGGTTTCTTCCGTATTTGGGAAATACCGATGCACGCTGTACACGGATTGTTAGGTCAGTTTGATCCTTCTTTACCGATGAGCCGGGAAGAAATCGAAAGTTATGGTCTAACGTTCCGGGATGAATATCTGCTACCATTCATCCATGAATCTTTCCTCGGACAGTTGTTCGGACCGCATACCCATTTAGTCAAACAAGATTTCCTTGAATCGGTTGATAACTCCGGACTTTATCGGATGAAACCGGGATTCGAAACACAACGGGAGGTAGAGCAATTCTTCGCCGGTAGAAATGATGAAGATAGTGTGTGGATTCGGGAAGGGCTTTATTCATTAATCAGCAACGTCTTATTTGTTGCGGATAAGAAAGAGGAAGGTAAATACCACCCGCGCATCGGTGTGCAACGGGATTTCGTATTCCGGTCGCTGAACGAAGAAGAGAAAAATGCGTTTAACAGACTATACGACCAGTATTATTATCACCGGCACAACGAGTTCTGGTATCAACAGGCTATGAAGAAGTTACCTCAACTGACACAATCAACCCGCATGTTGGTTTGTGGAGAAGATTTGGGGATGATTCCTGCTTGTGTGTCATCGGTGATGAATGATCTCCGGATTCTTAGTCTGGAAATTCAGCGAATGCCTAAGAATCCGATGCATGAATTCGGGCATTTAAATGAATATCCGTACCGGTCTGTTTGCACAATCTCCACTCACGATATGTCTACGTTGCGTGGCTGGTGGGAAGAAGATTATCAACAGACCCAACGTTACTATAATGCAACGTTAGGACATTATGGAGTTGCACCGACAATTGCCACCCCGGAGTTGTGCGAGGAAATCGTACGCAACCATCTCAACAGTAATTCCATTCTCTGTATCTTGTCTTTCCAGGATTGGTTATCGATAGACGGGAAATGGAGAAATCCGAATGTGGCGGAAGAGCGAATTAATGTTCCATCCAATCCACGAAACTACTGGAGATACCGGATGCATCTCACTCTGGAACAGTTGATGAAAGCAAAAACACTCAATGATAAGATTAGCGAATTGATTAAATACACAGGAAGAGATCCGAATAAATAGAATAAAAGGTACAAGTAACTTTCAAAAAGGATATTTTCCGGACACTACCGACGCGGATAACACTAGATTAAGAACGCTAAAAATCTATGTGATCCGCGTCATTCGTTTTTCAAGGATATATTGATAACAGAAGTAAAATAAGGAGTTTCAAAACATAGTCAACCATTTTTTTCGCAATAATATCATTACTATATATCATACTTTTTCGCTTTTCGCATCATTCGTTTATTTTTTCAATGTTCCTCTTTTTATTCCGATTTATAAAGTATCTTTGCGCCGAAAAAGAGAAATTAAAAGAGATAATGGAAGGCAACCAGAGCAGACGTATTGATTTTGTGGACTTAACCAAAGGAGTCTGCATTATCCTTGTGGTAATGGCACACGTTGGAGGGGCCTTCGAACAACTGGATACGAATTCGATGTTATCCTGTTTCCGCATGCCGCTTTACTTCTTTATCTCGGGAGTGTTTTTCAAATCATACGAAGGCCTGCTCGGATTCATCCTACGAAAAATAAACAAATTGATTATTCCTTTTCTTTTCTTCTATCTAAGTGCATTTCTAATGAAATACATTGTTTGGAAGATTGCTCCAGGAGTGTTTCAACTGCCTGTGTCGTGGAATGAACTCTTGGTTGTATTTCATGGACACGACCTTATCAAGTTCAATCCACCGATCTGGTTTCTACTCGCATTATTCAATTGCAACATCCTATTTTATCTAATTCACTTTCTGCGCGAAAAGCATCTGCCTGCCATGTTCGCTGTGACAATCCTGATTGGTTGCGCAGGATTTTATCTCGGAAAATTACAGATAGAGTTACCCCTGTATATAGATGTTTCCATGACTGCCCTCCCCTTCTATGTGGCCGGTTTCTGGATCCGACGGTATAATTTCTTTCTATATCCCAGCCATCGTTTCGACAAACTGATACCGGTTTTTGTTGTATTGGCACTGGTAGTAATGTACTTTACCGCTACCACATTGGGTATGCGTACCAACAATTATACGGGAAATATTTTTCAAGTATATATCGCTGCGTTTGCAGGAATATTTATGATTATGTTACTTTGCAAAAAAGTGAAAAAGATAAAGGTTGTTTCTTACTTGGGACGATATTCAATCATCACCTTGAGTATTCATGGACCGATACTTCATTTTTTAGGTCCATTAGTCAGCCGTTATATTCACAATAGTTGGGCACAGGCAAGCGCACTTCTGCTTATAACATTAAGCATCTGCCTTCTGCTCACACCCGTCTTTCTTAAAGTGATTCCACAAATGGTTGCACAGAAAGACCTGTTAAAAGTCAAACAAGATCACACTAAAAAGACAGTATATGAAGATAAACAGTAGCTATATCCTTTTGAAGGAAATTCGTTGTTACGCCTATCATGGAGTCGCACCGCAAGAAAATCTGATTGGAAATGAATATCTCATTGACCTGAAACTGAAAGTAGATATCAGCAAAGCTGCCCAGACAGATGAAGTTACCGACACCGTCAACTATGCCGAAGTACATCAAGTGATAAAAAATGAAATGGCTGTTCCCTCGAAATTGCTGGAACACGTTAGCGGACGGATTATACAAAAACTCTTTGACCAATTCCCCTGTATTGAAGAAATCGAACTCCGGCTTTCCAAACGAAACCCACCGATGGGAGCAGATATAGAGTCCGCAGGAATTGAGCTACACTGCAGCAAGAAATAAGATAATCACAGCTAGAAATGAAACATAAATGACGAAATGCAGATAATACGATATTAATAAAGTAATCCGTATCATCTGCATTCCTTTTTTAAGCAAGATCTGCTTCTATTTTCACAGCCGTAAACTACCGGCTTATTTTCTCTTCTTTTTTCTTCTATTTACCGATTCGACAGCTTCCGTCACCACAGGTTTATCCTGGAAACGTTTTGTATAGCTGGAATAGTCCGGATGAATGCGTTCGTAATCAGGATCCATAAATAACGGACTGGAAATAATATGATCCGCCGTAGAACGGTTACAACAGAAAACAATATTTTCTACACCGGCCAAACGGGTTAATGCTTTTACATCCGTATCATGCGGTTGCAGTGTCATAGGGTCAGTAAAGAAGAAAAGATAATCAATCTGACCGTCTACAATGCGCGATCCCATTTGCTGGTCACCTCCCAGGGGACCGGATTTTAGAATCGTAAAATCCCATTCCTCATCCGGATGTTTCTCCTTCAGTGCTTTCAATATTAAGGTACCGGTAGTACCTGTACAATAGAATTTATTTCCCATTAATAGTTCCGAATTCCATAATACCCATTCGATGAGATCTTTCTTCATGGCATCATGTGCTACCAGCCCGATGCCTCTCCTTACTTTTGGTTCCATTTTGTTATCCTTTTAAATCCGACAATTGAGAGAATCGTTTGCATCCCCTCGCATAAAACTGCCACAAGATACTACTTTTTGTCCGTTCAGGTATCGGATTCAAAGTTTTTTTTCTCATATTCTCTTCACGGGATAAAGAAAACGACGGACATAATCGTTTATACTCTTTCCGCGCACGCATCACAGCACTAGCATTATCCCAGTGCCCTTGCAACAAGAAATTGAACGCCGCCAGATAATCGAGACAAGTCCGGATACGCATCACTTTATTTAACTCCTCCTGTGGAAGATTCTTATAGAGCATGACAAGATTATTACGGAAATTAAGAAAAGTCTTATGAGGATTCTCTTTTTTAAGAGTAGCTCCCCCCACATGATAGACAATGCTTTGAGGTATACAGACAATCTCACGATTCCGTGAACGGAGTCGCCAGCACAAATCTATTTCTTCCATGTGAGCAAAGAAACGTCCATCCAATCCCCCGACATTCACATAATCAGTGCGCCGGATAAACAACGCTGCCCCCGTGGCCCAGAAAACAGGAATTACCGTATCATACTGGCCTTCGTCTTTCTCCACAACTCCCATAATACGCCCCCTACAAAAAGGATAACCGTATTTATCAATAAAGCCACCGGCTGCCCCGGCATATTCGAAATATTCTTTTTGCCGCTGGCTTCGTATCTTCGGCTGACAAGCAGCTACCTCCGGATGCTTATCAAGATAAGCAATCATTGGTTCCAACCAATGTTCCGTCACCTCGACATCCGAATTCAAAAGAACTACATATTCTGCGTCGACCTGCTGCAATGCTAAATTATATCCATCCGCAAAGCCATAATTCTGATCGAGTACAATCGTTCTGACAGAAGGAAATTCCTGTTGAAGCAAAGTAACGGAAGCGTCCGTAGAACCATTGTCAGCCACACAGACCTCGATCCCCTCCCCTTCCGAATACCGGACGACGGACGGAAGAAAAGTACGGAGCATATCACATCCGTTCCAATTTAAAATTACAACTGAAACTTTCATTGTTATTCCTTCTTCTTGTTCAATTCTTTCTCTTCTAATCGGTCAGCTTCTTCACGAGTCATTTTCCAACGTTTATGAGACCACAACCAATATGCCGGTTCTTTACGAATCGTCTGTTCTAATCTATGAGCAAACATTTCCGTGATTTCTCCTTCTCTTGTTTCTTTCGGTGTTTCCGTCATCAACTTGAACTCCGCTTCACAGTATCCTCTGCGATTCTTACTAAGTTCACAATAGAAAACAGGGAAATTCATCATTTTGGCAATTCGCTCCGCACCATTCAGAAAAGCAGTTTCCTGTCCTAAAAAGGTAGTCCAATATTTATCATATCCACTGGGCCATTGATCAGTAATCAAACCGACTACCATCTTTTTTCCATCATGTTTGAGCTTAATAATTTCACGGGCTGTAGAATGTTTCGGAATATTATACCCCCCGAAACGAGAACGAATACGTTTAAACAACTCATCCAAATATTTATCCCTCAACGGTTTATAAACCTGTACGGGAACATCCCCCGGTTTCATGATTGCTCCCATGCCTATCAACCACTCATAATTGGCATAATGAGGAATCATTACTATAATACCTCCATACTTTTCTGTCAGTTCAAGATATTGTTCCGTATTCTTATAAGTCATTCTCTCACAAAGTTCTTCGGCAGACATATGCAACAATTTCAAATCTTCAAGCATATAATCCGACAAATAGCGATAAAACTCGCGTTCTATCTGTAATCTCTCCGCATCAGTTTTTTCCGGAAATGATCTCAATAGATTTCCCCGAACTACTTTCCGACGATATTTTCCAACACGATACATCAGCAGATAATTTAAATCCGAAAGCATATATAAAACCCGGAACGGAAGAGCTGAAAACAGCCACATTCCACTGTATACCAACCAATAGATAAGTTTTGATCTCATAACTTATATCATAATTGTACCTTTAAGTGCTGTCATCTCCTCATTAAACTCTCCCAGACGTACATTAACCACCTGATTATCCAGCGAGTCATCACTTTCCACCTCTACACGAATATAATTCTCCGTAAATCCGTGCATCGGAGCACCAGCTTTCGATTTTTCCATCAACACCGGCATTGTCTGCCCGATATGACGTGCATAAAAAGCCTGTGTCTTTTGGTCCGATAGTGCCAACAGACGCTGACTACGCTGATGCTTCTCTTCCGGAGAAACCACATATTCTATTTTTAAGGCTTGCGTTCCGGGACGTTCGGAATAGCTAAACACATGCAACTGCGTCACATCCAGACCATCAATAAACTGATAAGCCTGTTCAAAGTATTCGGATGTTTCTCCGCGGGTTCCCACAATCACGTCCACTCCGATAAAAGCATCCGGCATCACCTCTTTTATCTTCTTCACTTTCGAAGCAAAAAGAGCAGTGTCGTAACGACGGCGCATTAACTGCAAAACTTCATCGCAACCTGATTGCAAAGGGATATGAAAATGAGGCATAAAACTGCGGGAATGAGACACAAACTCGATAATCTCATCAGTCAACAGATTGGGTTCTATGGAAGAGATACGATAACGTTCGATTCCCTCTACCTGATCCAATGCTTTTACCAGATCAAAGAAACTCTCTCCTGTTGTTTTACCAAAATCTCCGATATTCACTCCGGTCAGAACGATTTCTTTTCCACCTTCAGCCGCTGCCTGCCGGGCCTGCTCAACCATGGAAGCAATAGTCCCGTTACGACTTCGCCCGCGGGCGAAAGGAATCGTGCAATATGAACAGAAGTAATCGCATCCATCCTGCACCTTCAAGAAGAAACGAGTACGGTCTCCCCGTGAACACGAGGGAGAAAACGAACGGATATCTTTGGTTGTAGTGGTGATAGCCTCTCCTTTTTCATGCTTTTGGAGGTCGCCCAGATATTGAAGTAACTCTCCCTTCTGTTCCGCTCCCAGCACTACATCTACTCCATCTATCTTTGCCACGTCACCGGGCTTCAATTGCGCATAACATCCGGTCACTACCACAAAAGCATCGGGATGCTGCTTTACCAAGCGGTGGATGGCTTGCCGACATTTCTTATCCGCCATCTCTGTCACCGAACAGGTATTTACCACACAGATATCTGCTTTCTCTCCTTTGCGCGCAGTCCGGACTCCTGCTTCACGCAGGATTTTACCGATAGTTGAAGTCTCTGAAAAATTTAATTTGCAGCCTAAAGTATAATAAACGGCTGTCTTATTTTGAAATACAGTGGTATCTATCATAAGCTGTTATAAACACATTAACTTTGCAAAGTTACACATTATTATCAGTAAAACACTTTAGGATACGAAAGTTTATTCCTATTTTTGCACAATTCACTAAAAAACGTGCAATGATTAAAGAGAATTTCATTAAACTATACGAAAATAGTTTTCGTGAGAATTGGGATCTGCCTTGTTATACTGATTATGGAGAAGATACCCAATACACATACGGTGAGGTAGCTGAAAAAATCGCCCGTTTACATCTGTTATTCAAACATTGTAGCCTTCGCAGAGGAGATAAGATTTCAGTTATCGGCAAAAATAACGCTCATTGGTGCATCGCCTATATGGCAACGATCACATACGGAGCGATCATTGTCCCTATCCTTCAAGATTTTACGCCTAATGACGTTCATCATATCGTCAATCATTCCGAATCTGTATTCCTGTTCACCAGTGACAGCATTTGGGAGAATCTGGAAGAGGAAAAATTAACGGGACTACGGGGAGTATTCTCATTGACTGATTTCCGGTGTCTTTATCAACGTGATGGGGAAACCATACAGAAGTTTCTGAAAAATACCGATAAAGAGATGCATGCTTTGTATCCGAAAGGATTTACCCGTGAAGATGTTCAGTACACCACTTTATCCAATGACAAGGTGATGCTGTTAAATTACACTTCCGGAACCACCGGTTTCAGTAAGGGTGTGATGCTGACAGGAAACAATCTTGCCGGCAATGTCACTTTCGGTATTCGTACCGAACTCCTTAAAAAAGGGGATAAAGTGCTTTCTTTCCTTCCCCTCGCCCACGCATACGGTTGCGCATTCGACTTTCTGACAGCAACCGCTGTCGGCACCCATGTCACTTTGCTTGGAAAAACGCCTTCTCCTAAAATTATAATGAAGGCTTTTGAGGAAGTGAAACCCAACCTTATTATTACTGTCCCGCTAGTGATTGAAAAGATATATAAGAATATTATCCAGCCACTCATTAATAAAAAAGGTATGAAGTGGGCACTCAATATCCCTCTGCTCGACACCCAAATCTACAACCAGATACGTAAAAGACTGATTGATGCACTGGGAGGACGGTTTAAAGAGATCATTATCGGTGGCGCCGCTATGGATAAGGAAGTAGAAGAATTCTTCTACAAAATCAAATTCCCTTTTACTATCGGTTATGGAATGACAGAATGCGGGCCTATCATTTGCTCAAGCCACTGGCAAGATTTAAAGAAAGCCTCCTGTGGAAAAGCAGCCAGCCGCATGGAAGTAAAAATAGATTCTCCCGATCCAAACACGCATGCCGGTGAGATTATTTGCAGGGGAACCAATCTCATGTTGGGTTATTATAAAAATCCCGAAGCTACCGCTCAAATCATAGATAAAGACGGGTGGTTGCATACCGGAGATTTGGGTACAATGGACAATCAAGGTTATGTTACGATACGCGGTCGTAGCAAAAATCTGTTACTAAACTCCAGTGGGCACAATATCTATCCCGAAGAGATAGAGAGCAAGCTGAATAACATGCTATATGTCTCAGAATCATTGATCGTGTTACAAAACGATAAGTTAGTGGCACTGATATATCCGGACTTTGATGAAGCTTTTGCCAATGGTCTGCAACAACCGGACATTGAAAAAGCGATGGAAAACAACCGTATCGAGTTAAATCTTCAGCTACCATCGTACAGTCAGATAACCAAAGTCAAAATTCACTTCGAGGAATTTGAAAAAACAGCAAAGAAAAGTATCAAGCGATTTATGTATCAAGAGGCGAAAGGGTAATTCTTCCTTTCGTCTCTTTTTTAGTTTTATTTTATCTTCTCATAATAAGGTAAACGGTTCAAAGGAACATCCGTGTCAATTACTTTCGGACCTTTAAAAATTTGCCCTCTCTCATCTTTCCATTTACCTTTGGGCAGCTTCACCGTACGTTTTACTCCGGGAGTCACCATAGGAGCTACCAGATACTTGTCCCCCAACATATATTGATCTTTACAGTCCGTAAAGCCCTGATGGGGATACTCATACTCCATGGAGCGAACAATCGGCTCACCCGTTTCCGCTGCGCGTTTGGCCAACTCCAGAATATACCCGCTCATTTTCTGATGCAAATGGGCGTAATGTGCACAAATATCAGCATTCTCTTTACTTAAAATCCTCCAAGGAGCTACAGAAAATTGCATCATAGGCATTAACGCATGTACCTGGCAAGAACGTACAATCAGTTCTTCATCAAACTCTTTTACATTGAGGAAAGCACTGTACTGCCCGCCCCCAATCATATCGGGACATGTATAATAATACCCCAGCAAACCGGCAGCCAACATATCCGGTATTAACATTCGTGTAGCATTCCATGAGTAATCCTTATCACCCAAACGCTGAACCAACGCCTGACCTCCAAGCTTCCAGCATGCCCGCAATTCATTGTAAGGAAAACTCAAACCTAACGCTGCCCATTTTTCCATAAAGGTATTAGGAGTGGCATCCTTATCATAAAAATCATATTCTCCGGGCGTCATATAACTGATATCCGCACCATCGAATTTAAAACCGTCTATTCCGTATTTCTCCTGATTGGCACGAAGTTGCTGTTTCAGATACTCCATAGCTTCCGGATTAGTAGTGTCATAGCAGGCACTGAAGCCATTCCACCAATGGATAATGGCAGGCTGCCCCGTATCCTTCTTCTTCAAGAGATACCCTTTCTTTTCCAATATCCGAAATTCCGGACTATCTGCCGATACATAAGGCGCTATCCATAACATCACTTTAAATCCCATCCGGTGCAGCTCATCCGTCATCCCTTTCGGATCCGGAAACCTCTCGGTTTTGAAGTCAAAGTTACCATAATATCTCTGCCAGTTATCATCTACCATAAACACCCCCTGAGGAAATCCGTTCTCCACAGCTTTATGGGCATAATTCATAATGTCTTCCTGATTTTGATCATACATCAGCTCAATCCAGGTATTATATTGCGGAAGAGAAAAGAAAGTAGGTTCCGGAATCTTTCCCGAAGGTGGAAAATGTTTAGCCGATGCAGCCAGCAAAGCCTCTTTCAGCGTAGTTCCGGCCTTCACCGGCTCTATCTTTTCCGAGTCTGAATAAATAATCAGCTGCCCATCCTTTACTTCAAAACAAAACGGATTTTCGGCCCAGATATACCTGCCCTCCGAA
>OKSK01001456.1_pt1 | contig 11488 bp, 3 predicted proteins | sample 1606301 | NCBI WGS metagenome assembly OKSK01 (sample SAMEA3879557, study PRJEB24766) | human gut metagenome | biome: human-associated habitat; feature: feces | place: USA | collected 1985/1987
TGCCTTATCCGCAGGCTTTGGAGCTGCAGGCTTCGGTGCAGCCGGCTTTTTGGGAGTGCCTTCTTTCTTTTTCGGAGAAAGCTGGATAGTCATACGCTTACCCTCTAAAACAGGCATTTGATCTACTTTTGCGTAATCTTCCAAATCATTGGCAAAACGCAACAACAGCACTTCACCCTGTTCTTTAAAAAGAATGGAACGCCCTTTAAAGAAAACATAAGCTTTCACTTTGTCCCCGTCTTCAAGAAACCCTTTAGCATGTTTCAACTTAAAGTTGTAATCATGATCATCCGTTTGAGGTCCGAAACGTATTTCCTTTACGTTCACTTTCACCTGTTTCGCTTTTTGTTCTTTCTGACGTTTCTTTAGTTGATAAAGAAATTTTGAATAGTCAATAATACGGCAAACCGGGGGTTGTGCATTAGGGGAAATTTCTACGAGGTCTAACCCTTTTTCTTCCGCCATTTTTAATGCCTGGGAAATAGGATATACCATAGGTTCCACTTCGTCGCTTACAATGCGAACTTCCTTGGCGCGAATCTGCTCATTGATTCTGTACTGCCCTTTTAAGCTGTCATTCTTCATCAAATAACCTTTACTTCCGAATTGTTTTTTATTGTCTACCAAAATTTGTTTATTTATTAATTGGGCGCAAAGTTACCATTTATTTATCATATTTTGAACTTCTTCGTTCAAAATTTTAGCAAAATCTTCAAATTTCATGGTACCTTTATCACCTTCGCCTTGTCTACGAACTGAAACTTCTCCATTTTCTGCCTCTTTCTCACCGACAATCAGCATATAAGGAATACGTTTCATCTCATTATCACGTATCTTACGGCCGATCTTTTCGTTACGATCGTCAACGATCGCACGAATTTCATGTGTCTTCAGATACATTTTCACCTGTTCGGCATAATCATTGAATTTTTCACTGATCGGCAGGATAGCAACCTGGTCCGGAGTTAACCACAATGGGAATTTACCTGCAGTATGCTCTATCAACACTGCTACAAAACGCTCCATTGACCCGAACGGTGCACGGTGAATCATCACCGGACGATGTTTCTGGTTATCAGAACCCATATATTCAAGTTCAAAACGTTCCGGTAAATTATAATCCACTTGAATCGTTCCCAACTGCCAACGACGGCCAATGGCATCTTTCACCATAAAATCAAGTTTCGGGCCATAGAAAGCAGCTTCGCCATATTCTATCTTCGCCTTCAAGCCTTTTTCTTCACAAGCTTCAATAATAGCCTGCTCTGCCTTTTCCCAGTTTTCATCGCTACCGATGTACTTTTCGCGATTCACTTTGTCACGCAAGGATATCTGTGCCTCAAAATTAGTGAAATCCATGGAACGGAACACGATCGAAATAATATCCATCACCCGAAGGAATTCACCCTTCACCTGATCGGGACGACAAAAAATATGCGCATCATCCTGTGTAAAGCTACGTACACGGGTCAAGCCGTGAAGCTCGCCGCTTTGTTCATAACGGCACACCGTACCGAACTCAGCAATACGCAAAGGCAGATCCTTGTAAGATCTTGGGAAGTTCTTATAGATTTCGCAGTGATGCGGACAGTTCATCGGTTTCAGGAAATACTCCTCTCCTTCTTCCGGAGTATGGATCGGCTGGAAAGCATCCTTACCGTATTTAGCATAGTGACCGGAAGTTACATACAATAACTTATTGCCGATAGGCGGAGTTATTACCTCCTGATAATCATAACGGGTCTGAATGCGGCGCAAGAATTCCTGTAAACGCAAACGAAGCGCTGTTCCCTTCGGCAACCACATCGGCAAACCTTTTCCTACTGTTTCGGAGAACATAAAGAGTTGCATTTCTTTACCAATCTTACGATGGTCGCGCTTCTTTGCTTCCTCCAGCAATACCAGATATTCATCCAGCATTTTCTTTTTCGGGAAAGTAATACCATAAATACGAGTCAGCATCTTACGATCTTCATGACCACGCCAGTAAGCGCCTGCTACAGAAGTCAGCTTTATGGCTTTGATAGGTGCTGTCGTCATTAAGTGAGGGCCACGACAAAGATCGGTAAACGCCCCTTGTGTATAAGTAGTGATATGTCCGTCTTCCAATTCAGAGATCAACTCGCATTTATAAGTTTCGCCACGGTCACCAAACATTTTCAAAGCATCGTTTTTAGCGATGTCTGCACGAACTACGGCCTCTTTCTTAGCTGCCAGTTCAGCCATCCTGGCTTCTATGGCAGGCAGATCGGATTCCTTAATGATCGCTTCTCCCGGATCGACATCGTAGTAAAATCCATTCTCAATAGCCGGTCCGATACCAAATTGTATCCCCGGATAAAGTTCCTGCAATGCTTCGGCCAGCAAGTGGGCACTTGTATGCCAGAAAGCATGTTTACCTTCCTCGTCCTCCCATTTATAAAGCACAATAGAGGCATCCTCATTGATAGGACGGCCTAAATCATAAATCTCACCATTCACGCCACAAGCCAGTACATCCTGAGCCAGACGCGAACTGATACTTTCTGCAATCTGCAGACCGTTCACTCCTTCGCTATATTCACGAACAGAGCCATCGGGAAATGTTATCTTTATCATAATGTGATGTTATATTTTTCTTTTTAGCACGCAAAAATAACTAATTCTTTTTGAGTTTTCTATTATTTATCAAAAAAATGTTATTCGCCCTGATCGGTGAAGCGCTTGATTATATTGTATGCCGAAACAATTCCCAACTCTCCGGCCTTACTCAAATCGGTGATACCTTGTTTATTATTCCCAAGGAATATATGGGTCAGCCCACGGTTAAAGTAAGCGTCGGCAAAGTCATGATTCAAGTCAATAGCCTTGTCATAATCAACCAATGCAGCCCTATAGTCTTTCAACATGGCCAACACATTGGCACGATTATAGTAAGCATATACAAAGTCCGGAGCCAATGCAATAACTTTATCCAAATCGGCTTTCACAACATCATAATCTATTACACCAATTTCCTTCGAGCCATCCCCGCCTTGTTTTGCATTTGCAGCCTCCTCTGCTTTCTGATACTCCAACTGCTTACAACGTACTAAAGACCGCATAAAGTAAGCCGGGAAAAATTTATCGTCAAGTAAGATAGCCTGCGTCAAATCATCCATTGAGCTCGCAAAGTCCTGTACCAGATAAAAATCGAGTGCACGGGCAAAACGCTTCGCAGCACTTTTCTCATCTTCCACAATTGCCGATGTATGTGCATCGATCAAGGCAAAATGGAATTTAACCTGCTCTTCTGTCAGTGGCGCTTCCATATTAGTTATACGCAAACGTTTTGGAAAGATCCCCGACTGGTTCAATTCATCAATAAACGTATGATAATTCACAGAGCGTTTTACATCGCTCATCTTTTCATAATAAGTAAGTGCAAACAACGGTTCCGGCTTAATCGTCACGTTACGATCCTGTACCCGTCCCCTATAATCGCTCTTGTATTGACGTTCCTGTTCGGAATCGTCGGCAATTACTATCTTCCGATAGTTATTCATATTCTTATCCGACTTTTTACGTGTCTTGCCTTCATCCTCCTCATTATCATCCTCCTTGTTTTGATCATTCTGTGCCACATCATTTTTCGAAACGCCATTCTGACGATCCAACTGCGCTTTCATTACCTTAAACTCATCCGCCTCGGCTCCTTTACGGTCTCCAATTTTTTTACGCGCTTCAGCACGCTGGTAATAACCGGCCAAGAAGTTAGGATATTGGTTGATCACAGTCGTATAGTCTTCTATCGCCCCACGATAATCTCCGGTCTGCGCACGTAGCAAACCTCTATTAAATGTAGCCATCATGTTATCGGGCTCCATCTCGAGCACAAAGTTGAAATCTTCAATCGCACGATTATCATCACCTACCTGAGCACGCAACAGACCACGGTTATAATGTCCGATAAAATTATTAGGATCGATATCCAATGCCAGATCATAATCACTCATGGCACCTCTCAAATTATTCTGATGAAAACGAGCCAACGCACGATTTATATAATTTCCGGCATTCCGTGCACTCAGGCGAATTGCTTGATTAAAGTCCGCTTCCGCCTCGGCATACTTGGATTGTTGCAATTGGACAATTGCCCGGGAAGACCATGCATCCGGATCGTATTTATCCAATTCGATAGCCGTATTGAAATCTTTTAACGCCCTAATAGTGTCTTGTTGTTTCAGTGCAACCTCTCCCCGCATCAGATAAGCGCGTGTATATTTAGGAGAGATTGTAAGCAGCTTTTCCAAATCATCTTCCGCAGCCTTGTAATCTTTCTTTTGAATATGGCACAAGGTCAGATTATGCCAAAGTGTAATATTCTCCGGCGCGTAATGCAAAGCTTTTTTATAATCTTCAATCGCCCCATCGTATTTATTTTGACGAATACGTGCCAAGCCACGAATCTGATAAGCCCCCACTACAAAAGGATTACGTTCGATCGCTTTATCACAATCAGCTTCCGCACCTTGAAAATCATCCAGATTTATTTTTGCCAATCCCCTGAAAAAATAAGGTTCATACAGATAAGGCTTTGCATTAATCACCTGGTTAAAATATTGAATAGAAAGCACATAATCCTCAAAATAAAGAGCATTACGGGCTATCATCATTACCCGTTCCGTATTTATCTGAGCACATACCAGTGTAGGTAGCAGCAGAAGAGCTACTAATATCTTTTTTATCATTGGCTTTTGAATATACTTAATAAATGAAACAAAAGTAATGCTTTTCGTCTATTATACAGGGATATCAGATAACTTTTTATATTTTTTGAGCATTTGATGCGACATAAAAACTACTTCAATATGAATTTAAAACAAACTCTCTACTTGTCAATATGACAAGTAGAGGCAAACTGTATTTTTTCGAGTTTGCAATACAAGAAGATTTCATGGAAAGCAGCACATCAAGCCAAGCAACTGTATATCAATCATATAAACAAGTATTTCCTAAAGAAGAAGGGTCTATTTTCTCTAATACAAGAAAGCGTTATTAAGACTGTGTTAAATAGTATTCTTTGGCAATAAGAATACTATTTCTTGCACTTAAAGAATTAATGTTTTGTAGAACAGGAATTAATACTTGGAAAAGGTGATTAACAATGTTAAAAAAGAGACAATTGCCCCAAAGAAGATTATATCCGTTTGATACGGTCGAAACTTAAGTAAAAAAAGATCCCTGTTTCAACACCGAAGCAGGGATCTTTTTTTGAATAGAAGTTTTTTGAGTTTATTTTTTTATAAACCGTCGGGTAGTCACTTTGTCTTCGGATACAATCTTCAATAGATAGATGCCGGTGGAATAACTGCTACACGAAATGTTAGCTTCCGAGCTTGCTGTTTCTTCCATATAAAGCAATTGACCGTTTAAACTGACAATGTAAATTTTATTTTTATTTCCATTACCTTCGGGCATGTTTTTGATATATAACATATCCGTTACGGGTGAAGGATATATAAGAGTATTGTCTTCCTTTTCCAGTTCGTTTATCGAGGTCAGCCCATCTGCAGTGACGGTTATTTCCTTGTACACATTAGAACCATCGATCGCACTTGCCCGTACAGTTATTGAACCGTTTTTATCGCCTTTGGCAGTCAGTATTCCGTTCTGGTTGACAGTTGCAATGTCATTACCCGATACTATTGTCCAGTTGACCGCCCTGAATGTAGCATTTAACGGATAGATATCGGCAGTCAGATGGATGCTGGTTTGTTCCGGTGAAAGGGTTGGTTCTTCTGTTGAATGAACGATAATATCTTCTGCAAAAATTACATTGGCTGCACCGTCAGTACTGACAATATTTGAGCGTACGGTTGCTTTGCCGGCTCTGCTTTGTCGGCCGGTTTGCATCGGCTTCCAATTGTCTTCGTATTTGGCATCAAAGTCCAATGCATAGCAGAGGGTACCTGCAGGAGCATTGGCATCGGAATAGGAAGTGGCGTTACCCGAAACTTCTGCTATAACGGTCAGATCATTCGGGGTAGTACCTCTTAATATACGGTATGTTTCGATGATAGCTCCTTCGTATTGACTCCAAGTGATGTTCCACCCATTGCCTGCACCTTTGTTTATCATGACATGTACACCTTGGTGAGGCGTGCCGGGAGTGGTTTCTGCACCATAATTGGTTTGCAATGTCAGACGATAGCGCGATGCTTGAACTTGCGGGTTGGATGTCATATCTACAAAGCTCGTTTGCGAAACAGGGACGGTAGCTAATAAATAGAAGTCATTGTACTTGCTTCCTTCTTTGTAGATGTTTACATTGCTGACAAATGCAGGGATTGCAGTCGGGTACTGCCAGGATATGCTGTATTTTCCGGTGGCAGGATCTACTGTAATCAGGTTGATTTCCTGTCGGGACAGTTCGTCTGCGACTGTAATACTCTTGTCACAAGTAGCGATGCCGCAAGGAGTAGAAACAGACAGGCGCAATACGAAATTGCCGGTGCTCATAAAGGTTGCTTTTGCTTGGTTGCTGTTTCCGTTGCGTACGATGCGAACCGGTGGAACTCTGTATTCGCCCAGTGCTTTGAAATCACTTCCGTCTTTGCTGACTTCCCATGAATATTCGTAGTCGCCTTCCGGCAAAGTCATCGGTGTTTCGGCAACGAGCAGTGCTTGCGAAGGGATAGAGAATTCCGGGTTGATGGCGGGAGCTACCCAAATTTCGGCAGTAGACGTTACCCCGTCGGAAGTAGCGGATATCTGTTTCTTGCCTTCCGTATCCCAAACTACCTCATATTGTATTTCTTTACCATAGTCCGTATAGAATATCTGTTTTCCTCCGCCCCAATCCCAGGTAATGCCGGATGCGCTGGCGTTGCCGGTATAGGCGACTATGGCAGATGTTCCTGCGCAAACGGATAACGGCAGTCGCATCTGCGGATTGGATTCTACCGTCAGCAGATAGGGTTCGGAGAAAGGAGAAGTAGCGTTCCATCCGTCAATAGCCTGTACCTGTATTTCATAAGTTCCGGTAGACATTGCAGAGAGCGGAATAGAATAAGTGGTGGCATTGGTGTAGATGAAATCGGTAATCACTGCCGCATCGGCATTGAGATCGTTCATCGGAGAAATGATATAGGCACCTTCTCCTGTCTGTCCCTGTTTCTTAACGCTGATATTATAGCGCATCAATGTATATGGCGTTTCTGCATCTTTGGCCGCATCCCACTTTATGACGGCAAAATCTTCGGTTTGTGTTCCGCGAATATTTGACGGGGCTTCGGGGCGGGTATTGCTAACAGTAGAAAGATTTTTGTAATATTGGTCAGAAGCCCATTGATTCGATTCTACAAAATCGGGCACTCCGTCTCTATCGACATCAATTTCAATGTATTTATCTGATCCATCAATCCCAATTCCGTTGTAGTCGGAACGGTTGTCTCCATAGTTAATGAACTTGGTTTGTAAATCATCGTAAAAATAGAGAATGGAACCGTTATATCTGGAAAGAAGCGACAAATCCAGATATCCGTTATTGTCAAAATCGAATATTTTCCCGATTTCCAGTCCATCCAAATCCATTGGTAATGTGATTTCTTTCACCTCTTTAAAATCTTCATTCTTATTATTTAGAAGAATGAGGATTGTGTTGTCATTTTTCTGGATGAGCAGATCGGGATAGCCGTCATTATTCATATCGGCAACGGCAGAAATTATTATTCGGTCTTCTATAATTTCCTCGGGAACAATTATGGGGCATCGACGGAAGCTGCCATCTCCATTATTAAAATGTATTACGTATTCATATTCGTTATTACCCAGATATGACTTTCCGATGAAATCATAAAATCCATCTTTATTAAAGTCGGCAGTGATGTTGTTATAACTATTAAGAATCTCAATTTCGGTAAAATCTATATCGTTTCCGGTATTCATAAACAGATAACTGCCGTCCGAAAAGAAATCCATATAGCCATCATGATTAAAGTCCATGGTTTTTAATTCATACCATATATCTGTGACGGAATTTACATCATGAATTTCTTCGGTGAGAATCTTATCTCCCTGATTGGTATAATGGCGGTTAGTTGGCTTGGTGCCATCATAATAGCTATAGCTACGAATAACAATATCAGCCAAGCCATCTCTGTTAAGATCTGTAATGTATGATTTGTCATTGAAAGATAGATTCGTGTTATATATTTTTTTCACTTTGGTGTAGTTGCCTTTCCCGTCATTCTCATATATTCCGTTGTCAGTGAGTAACTCCAGCATTCCGTCATTGTCAATGTCTATGGCACCTTCGGTAGTTGTTTTCGGTGACATTGATAGCTTTTCCATAACTAACCTATTGGCAAAGATAAATATTGTCTGGTCAGTAACAGCCGTTACGTTTCCTTGTGTATCCACCGTTTGCAGCGAAATACGTTTCTCGCCGGGAGTTGTAAACCGTATCTGGTAGACAGAACCATTATTACTTTCGGAAATGATGGTTGCATCTGCCATATCCCACTTATACTCTAAAGAAGGATCTTTAGGGGCAAGCAAGGCCAAGGTTATTGTATCGCATACCGTTCTCTCGTCGGATAAGCGGAATCCGGAACCGGATTGTGACTTTTCAAATATCGTTTCCTCCGACCACATAGAACCTTTATGCATCGGGTCAATGGTTTGTATAGCGATATAATATTTTCCGGCATTCCATCCCGAGGCATCCAAGATACGGTCAAGGTTATACCCCATGTTACCATCCAATAGATTTAACCGCATTCCGTTTTCTGTGGCGTGGGCGTAGTAAATATCTCCCTTACCCGGCTTGGTACCGATGCGTAAGGCGTAAGTTAAATCAACGGAAGAGGATTCTGTGTCTTTTCCGGGTTGCCAGCTTATCTTTAAGAATCCTGTGGAAGGTTCAAACAAGTAGGAAGGTTTTTCCGGCTTTTGCGGAGCCTGATTAGCAGTAATATCAGGCAAAAGATCTTTTACAGAGTATACCATCGATGTCTCTTTTCCTTGATCGTTGTAATATTGGCTCATTATGTCGTAGTAACCATCATTGTCGATGTCTGCCGCTTGAATACGATAGTCGTTTTTAGACTCTGTCAGGTGGATAAGAGGAGTAGGCTGAAGTTCGAATTGCATTCTATTATTGCCTTTCAGTAGTAATACATCATTGACTACGTCGGAGTACTTCTTTGGCGCATATTGGGCCACAATATCATAATATCCGTCATGGTCGATATCTGCACAAGCTTTAAATGCCAGTTCCTCGTCAAAAGCCGTTTCGTGCATTTTGAATTTACCTTTTCCGTCGTTTTCCATAATGACAAGATAGGCTGCTCCATTAGAATCCAGATAACTGAACGGCAACAAGATGTCTATATCTCCGTCTTTATCAAAGTCATAGCACCATACTTGCTGATCCATACTCAGATTACTGATGAGTTGTTGTGTCTTCTCTGTTCCATCTGATTGGTATACATGTGCAGTAACGGTTTTACTGGCAGGCTCATAAACGATATAATCTAATCGTTGGTCGTTGTTTAAGTCTCTAAAGTAAATGGCACCTCCCATTGGCAATCCCACATATTTATCTTTTGCTACATACAATAGGATTTCTCCGGTACCGGTGTTTACGATATCCGGATAGCCGTCTTTGTTGAAATCGATATTGCTTGTCTGATAGCCCATGCTGCCGGTGTATTCTCCTTTTCCGCCGATAAACATGTCTTTTCCGCTAAGGAATGCATCGTTTCTGTCTTGAACAACCACTCCGCTATAATTTCCGTTTTGTGACCATTCGTCATTTGTTTTGTCGCGGTTGAGATATTCATCTTGCGTTAATATCTCTAATTGGTGAATTTCGAACGAGCCATCTATCAGTTGTACGGCAACTTTAGAATGGGGTAACAAGAAATCCGTTAATCCATCATTATTGTAATCGCAGGGGACAAAAATTTCTCCGGACTTTCCGGTTATACGGGATGTTCCCCAAGATTCAAATATTTGAGAATCTTTGTTTTCACCTTGTTCATTGTTTGTGTAGACTTTGTAGTCAAAAGAATGATTCTCATCGTTACCTCGTAATATGCCTCCACAATAGTCAATGGTTTTGTCGTTGTTTATATTGCAAGGCATCAGGCTGCTAATGTTCTCCGGAAAATCTTCATATTTCTGCGCCCTGCCGTTTATTAATTTGTATTTCCCAAAAGATTTCCAATAATTACCGTACTCTTCTTGTCCGAAACAGAATTCCATTTGTCCGTCTCTGTCTTCGTCATACCAGTAATTCAAGTCGAATTGCATAGCATTGTTGGTTGTTCCGGCAAAGAATTTGCTGATTACTACTGTAGGTGTTTTCCCTTTTTTGTTGACTACTGCCTTGAAGCCGGGTATCATTTTGTATGTACCTGTAGGTAAAGTTCCCAGATCGACCGTAGCTATTCCATTGACCGTAGTAATGGGAATTTCTTTGTTTATGTTATTTTTATCTATGAAGTATAGTTCTATGTTTTCCATGGAAGAACTGGCTATTTTAAAGGAAGCCATTCCTTTACTACCATTTTTACTTATTGCTAAAGAAACTTCCGGCAACCAGCAAAAGGCTGTTTGGCCGGCTTCGCATTCTTCTCCCGATAGAGTATAGGTGTCATCGCTGACAGTCCAGTTCAAGTCATTACTAAAACCGTTTATTGTTAGTGCACCTATTTTTACGGAAGGTACTATATTGTTTATTCTTAAATAATGAATGTCTTTTGACAGGGGAGTATTACTTGTGGACTCTGTATTAGTTGAGTTGAGCAGATCGTACGTTTCCCCGTCTATACTTCCATAAATATTGAGATGACCGCTTTTCCCAGTGATAAGTAATGAACCGCCTTTCTCTGGCAAGGTAATTTTTGGGGATAGTAGATCGATTCTGCTGCCACTGATGATTGGGGCTATAGAACCCCATTCTCCTTTTGTCAGTTTCCAACCGCGAGCTTGTGGCTCTAAAGTATAAGGGAATTGTGAGATCGGGCTTATATCAGTAGTTCCCGCTTCACCGACAATCAGATCTTTTACCGAAACTACTCCACGGGGAGTTTTTGTAAATCTGAATTGGCGGCATTCCTCGTTTAGATTGAAAGTGACTGTTTTTTCTTCTTCATCACAGAAACTACTGAAAAGAATATTTCCTTGCTCATCAAGCGTCTCAAAGGTAAAATATCCTCCTGTAAATGTTATTTCCGGTTGATTGAGCGATGAAAAATCAAAAAGTGGTGAGATGGCATAGGTGTAAGATTCTCCTCCCCCAAACCCATAGACCGGTTTGCCCATGGAGGAGGTGACAATCCAGTCATACCCTTCTTCTAAAGTCCATTTACTATAAGATTCGGGGGACAGTTCATAAGGGAATTCATTAATCACATTCTGTCCCTGCACCGATTCGATATTGTAACCGCTTCCCAATAGAAGTAGAAACAACCATGTGGTAATTTGTTCTTTCATAAGCTTAAGAAAAAATTAGTAATAT
>OKSK01001463.1_pt1 | contig 11482 bp, 18 predicted proteins | sample 1606301 | NCBI WGS metagenome assembly OKSK01 (sample SAMEA3879557, study PRJEB24766) | human gut metagenome | biome: human-associated habitat; feature: feces | place: USA | collected 1985/1987
AAACAAAGCGTTTGCACATTACCGCTGGTAATGGCCCGATCCCTATAACGAGGAGGATAAAAAAGTGGGCAGACAATTTCCGCTTGAAAAAACAAGAAACATCGGCATCATGGCTCATATTGATGCTGGTAAAACTACTACGACTGAACGTATTCTGTTCTACACCGGTAGGGTTCATAAAATCGGTGAGACCCATGATGGCGGCGCTACCATGGACTGGATGGTTCAAGAGCAGGAACGTGGTATTACTATTACTTCTGCTGCTACCACCTGTCAATGGGATGGACACCGCATCAACATCATTGATACGCCAGTATTCTGCGCTAAAGGCGGCGTTGAACCTCAGTCTGAAACAGTATGGCGTCAGGCTGACAAATATGGCGTACCGCGTATGGCGTATGTAAATAAAATGGATATTACCGGCGCTGACTTCTACAATGTAGTACAAATGATGAAAGATCGTTTGAATGCCAATGCTGTACCTATCCAATTACCGATTGGTTTCGAAGATACCTTCCAGGGTATGGTCGATCTGATCAAAATGAAAGCTATCGTTTACAGCGACGCTCTGGGTAAAGAAGAAGAATTTGTTGATATTCCGGCCGATATGGTTGAAAAAGCCAACGAATACCGTCAAGCTTTAATGGAAGCTGTAGCTGAAAGCGATGACGAGCTGATGATGAAATATCTGGAAGGCGAAGAGCTGACGGAAGAAGAAGTTATGGCTGGTATCCGCAAACAAACTATTGCTTGCAAAATGACTCCTGTCTGCTGCGGTTCTTCTTATAAAAACAAAGGCGTACAGCCTTTGCTGGATGCTGTTGTAGCGTTCATGCCTGCTCCTACTGATATTCCTCATATCAAAGGCGTAAATCCTGAAACCGGCGAAGAAGACGAACGTCCGTCGTGCGACAGCGAGCCGTTCTCTGCACTGGCTTTCAAAATTATGACTGACCCGTTTGTTGGTAAACTTGCTTTCTTCCGTGTGTACTCCGGTACTCTCGGCTCCGGTTCTTACGTTTACAACTCTACCAAAGGTAAGAGAGAGCGTATTGGCCGTATCCTGCAAATGCATGCCAACCATCGTGAAGAAATAGACATGGTTTATTCCGGTGATATTGCAGCAGCAGTAGGTTTGAAAGATACCACTACCGGCGATACTCTCTGCGACGAAAAAGCTCCGATCATTCTGGAATCCATGGTATTCCCTGATCCGGTAATCTCCGTTGCGGTTGAACCTAAAACTAAAGCTGACCAGGAAAAGATGGGCATTGCCCTTCAAAAACTGGCAGAAGAAGATCCGACTTTCCGTGTTCATACTGATCCGGAAACAGCACAAACCATCATTTCTGGTATGGGCGAGTTGCATTTGGACATTATTGTTGACCGTTTGCTGCGTGAATTCAAAGTAGGCTGTACTGTTGGTAATCCGCAGGTTGCTTATCGTGAAACTATCCGCAAATCTGTTAAGTCCGAAGGTAAATTTGTACGTCAGTCCGGTGGTAAAGGCCAATATGGTCACTGCTGGTTGGAAATTTCACCTCGTGAAGCAGGTGAAGGCTTCTTGTTTGAGAACAAAGTTGTTGGCGGTGCTATTCCGAAAGAATACATCGGACCGATCGAAAACGGTGTTAAGGAAGCTATGGAAAACGGCGTAGTTGCCGGGTACCCAATGGTTGATATCAAAGTTACCGTTTATGATGGTTCTTACCATGAAGTCGATTCTTCTGAAATGGCCTTCAAAATTGCAGGTTCTATGGGCTTCCGTTCTGGCGCTACTAAAGCCGACCCGGTTATCCTTGAACCTTATATGAAAGTAGAAGTTACTGTTCCTGAGGACTACATGGGCGATGTTATCGGCGATTTGAACTCTCGCCGTGGTCGTATCGAAGGTATGGAAGCTCGCAATGGCGCTCAAGTTATCAACGCATTTGTTCCGCTTTCCGAAATGTTTGGTTATGCTACCGACCTGCGTTCTAAAACTCAAGGCCGAGGCAACTACTCTATGGAAGTTGACCATTACGAAGATGTACCGAGAAACATTGCTGAGGCTATCATTGCCAAAAACAAAGGCACTCAAGCCTAATATAAAGTAAAACCTAATTTAAGGGAGGAAAAATAAATGGCAAAGCAAAAATATGAAAGAACAAAACCGCATGCTAATATCGGCACCATCGGTCACGTAGACCATGGTAAAACAACCCTGACCGCAGCAATCACCAAAGTATTGGCTTCTAAAGGCGGCGCAGAATTCATGGATTACTCCATGATCGATAAAGCACCTGAAGAAAGAGAACGCGGAATCACCATCAACACTTCCCACGTAGAATATGAAACAGCAACCCGCCACTACGCACACGTAGACTGCCCGGGCCATGCCGACTATGTAAAAAACATGATCACCGGCGCAGCACAAATGGACGGAGCGATCCTCGTAGTATCCGCAGCAGACGGCCCGATGCCACAAACTCGTGAGCACATCCTTCTTGCTCGTCAAGTAGGCGTACCTGCAATGGTAGTGTTCCTGAATAAAGCAGATATGGTAGACGATCCGGAACTGATCGAATTAGTAGAAATGGAAGTACGTGAACTGCTCTCCAGCTACGACTTCCCCGGCGACGACATTCCTGTAGTAGTAGGGTCTGCGCTGAAAGCACTTGAAGGCGACGCAGCATACGAAGCAAAAATCATGGAACTGATGGACGCAGTAGACGCATACATTCCTATTCCGGAACGCGCAACTGACAAACCGTTCCTGATGCCTGTAGAAGACGTATTCACAATTACCGGCCGTGGCACAGTAGCAACAGGCCGTGTAGAACGTGGTATCATCAAAGTAGGCGACAATATTGAGATCGTAGGAATGACAGAAGAGAAAAAAGCAACAGTAGTAACGGGCGTAGAAATGTTCCGTAAATTACTGGACGAAGCAGTAGCAGGAGACAACATCGGCTGCCTGCTGCGTGGTGTAGACCGTAAAGATATCGAACGCGGTCAAGTACTTGCAAAACCCGGCAGCATCCATCCGCACACAAAATTCAAAGCAGAAGTATATGTACTGACGAAAGAAGAAGGCGGCCGTCATACACCGTTCTTCAACGGCTATCGTCCGCAGTTCTATTTCAGAACAACAGACGTAACCGGCGTAACTGAATTACCGGAAGGTATTGAGATGGTAATGCCTGGCGATAACGTAACCATGGACGTAGAGCTGATCACTCCGATCGCAATCGAGCCTGGTCTGCGTTTTGCAATTCGCGAAGGCGGCCGTACTGTTGGCGCCGGCGTTGTTGCTGCACTTAACGAATAATCTTTAATTAGATCCCGAATGAGGGGCTAATAAAAGCCCCTCATTTACTTATGTTTATTTGCATGGCCCTGCGATGATGTGAGAGGTTGCTTGCCTGCTAGACAGGGAGATTTTCACGGAGTATGTCCGTTCTTAGAAACTGGGCGATTAGGAGGAAAAAATTTAATGTCAAAATCACAGAAAATCAGAATACGCTTAAAAGCGTATGATCACAAAGCGCTTGATCAAAGTGCTGCAAAAATTGTAGAAACTGCGAAACGTACCGGAGCTCAGGTTTCCGGCCCTATTCCGCTTCCTACTGAAAAAAATATCTATACGATTCTGCGTTCCCCTCATGTAAACAAGGATTCTCGTGAACAATTCGAGATGCGTACCCACAAAAGACTTGTAGACATTCTGGAACCGACTGCGAAGACTGTTGATGCGTTGATGCGTCTTGACCTTCCTGCCGGCGTAGATATCGAGATTAAACTGTAAGGAGGAGGTGCAATAATGGCTAAAGGAATCTTAGGCAAGAAAATTGGTATGACCCAAATTTTTGAAGCTGACGGCAGATTGATCCCTGTTACTGTTGTAGAAGCAGGACCTTGTGTTGTTGTTCAAAATAAAACCGAAGAAACAGACGGTTATAATGCTGTTCAACTTGGCTTTGGTGAAATTAAAGAAAAACATATGACCAGACCAATGAAAGGCCATTTTGACAAAGCCGGCGTAACTCCGGTTAAATTTGTCAAAGAATTGCGGTTGTCTGCTCCTTCTGAATATACAGTCGGCCAACAAATCACTGCTGACATTTTTGCTGCTGGAGAACTGATTGATGCAACCGGTATTTCCCGCGGTAAAGGCTTTGCAGGCACTATTAAGCGCCACAATTTCGCTCGTGGTCCTATGAAGCACGGTTCCAAATCCCATCGTGAACCTGGTTCCATGGGTCCTATGCATTCCGGTCCTGGCGGTAGAGTTATCAAAGGCAAAAAATTGCCTGGCCGTATGGGTAATGCACAAGTAACTGTTCAACGTTTGACTGTTGCTAAAGTTGATGTTGAACGTAATCTTATTTTGGTCAAAGGCTCCATTCCTGGTGCCGCTGGTTCTTTTGTTGTAATCAAAGAAACAGTAAAACCTAATAAATAAGAGCGTAAGCGAAAGAAAGGAGGATGCTTCTAATGCCGAAGTTATCAGTATATAACATCTCCGGTCAAGCTACCGGTGAAGAAATAGAATTGAATGATCTCGTGTTTGGCGTTGAATTTAATGAAGCTGTTGTACATCAAGCAATTGTTATGCAACAGGCTGCTGAACGTCAAGGCACTTCTGCTACCAAAACCCGCGGTATGGTTCGCGGCGGCGGTCGTAAACCATGGAGACAAAAAGGCACCGGCCGCGCTCGCAGCGGTTCTACCCGTTCTCCGATTTGGGTAGGTGGTGGTACCACTTTTGGTCCCCAACCTCGCAGTTATGCGAAAAAAATGCCCCGTAAAGCTCGTCGTTTGGCAATTCGTTGTGCATTGTCTGCAAAAGTTGCTGCCGGTGAACTTATCGTTGTTGAGGGCTTGAGCTTTGATGCTCCTAAAACTAAAAATGTTGTAACTATGCTGTCTGCTTTTGATGCAGCTGATAAAAAGGCTTTACTCATCACTGACGGTTCTAATGAAAATGTTGAGCTGTCTTCACGCAACATTTCGAAAGTCACTGCACTTTCCAACGGTTGCCTGAACTGCTTTGATCTGCTTCATAACAATAAAGTGTTCTTAGCAAAAGACGCTGTAGCTAAAATTGAGGAGGTGCTCGCATAATGGCTGCTAACCCTCGCGATATTTTACTCCGTCCGATCATTACTGAAAAAACTTCCGTAATGCTTCAAGACAACAAATACACTTTCCAAGTTCCTTTGACTGCCAACAAAGTGGAAATCCGCCAGGCAGTTGAACAAATTTTCAAAGTAAAAGTGTTAAACGTAAATACTGTACGCGTATTTGGCAAAACCAAACGCATGGGTAAATACGTTGGCAAACGTTCCGATTATAAGAAAGCAATCGTGAAACTTGCTGAAGGCAATACGATTCCCCTTTTCGAAGGAATGTAATTTGACGTAATAAGGAGGCAAATTAAATGGCTATTAAAAGCTTTAATCCGTATTCTCCTTCGAGGCGCTTCATTACAGTGTCTACCTTCGAAGAGATTACAACTGATAAGCCTTACCGTCCGCTGGTTGAAAAACTGCAAAAACATGCAGGTCGTAATAACACCGGCAAAATGACTGTTCGTCATCAAGGCGGCGGTAATAAAAGACAATATCGTATCATCGATTTTAAACGCAATAAAGACGGTGTTCCGGCTCGTGTTGCCACCATCGAATACGATCCTAACCGTAATGCACGTATCGCTTTAGTAAACTATGCTGATGGCGAAAAACGTTATATCCTCGCTCCTTTAGACCTTAAAGTAGGCGATGTTATCGAAAGCGGACCTGATGCTGATATCAAAATCGGCAACTGCCTGCCTTTGAAAAATATGCCGCTTGGTACTATGGTTCACAATGTTGAGCTTAAAATTGGCAAAGGCGGTCAAATTGCCCGCGGTGCTGGTACTTCTGCTCAGTTGATGGCTAAAGAAGGCGATTATGCTCTGCTTCGTCTCCCTTCCGGTGAGATCCGTAAAGTGCATATCAACTGCCGCGCTACTATTGGCCAAGTTGGCAATATCGACGCTGAAAATATCTGCATCGGTAAAGCAGGCCGTTCTCGTTGGCTCGGTATTCGCCCGGCTAACCGCGGTGTTGTAATGAACCCGAATGACCATCCGCATGGTGGTGGTGAAGGTCATTCTCCTGTTGGCCGTAAACGTCCTGTTACTCCTTGGGGTAAATGTGCATTTGGTACTCGTACCCGCAAAGAGAAAAAAGCTTCTAGCAAATTAATCGTAAAACGTAGAACGAAATAATTATAAGGATAGAGAAAGGAGGCTAACCTAGTGTCCAGATCAATCAAAAAAGGACCGTATGTCCATGCAAGTCTTCAAAAGAAGATTGAAGCGCTGAACGCTTCTAACGATAAAAAAGTCGTAAAAACATGGTCTCGCAGCTCCACTATTCTTCCGGATTTCTTGGGCCATACTATTGCTGTTCATGATGGACGTAAACATGTGCCTGTATTTATCACTGAAGATATGGTAGGCCACAAACTAGGAGAATTTGCTCCTACGCGTACTTATAAAGGCCATGCCGATAAGAGTACATCTTTAAAATAAGGGGAAAGGGGGCAAAATAACATGGAAGCAAAAGCTATTGCAAGATATGTTCGCATCGCGCCGCGCAAGTTGCGTATCGTGATTGATCTTATCCGCGGCAAAGCTGTGGGTGAAGCATTCGCGATCCTCAAACATACCCCTAAGGTTGGTTCTGAGGTTATCGAAAAAGTACTGCGCAGTGCAGTTGCAAACGCTGAACATAACTATGATATGAATGTGGATAATCTGATCGTATCTTCCTGCTTTATAGATCAAGGTCCGACCATGAAAAGAATCCATCCGCGTTCCCGTGGGCAAGCGTTCAAAATCTTAAAACGTTCTAGCCACGTAACAGTTGCTGTTAAAGAAAAATAATATCCCGGAAAAAGGAGGGAAAAGATAGTGGGTCAAAAAGTTAATCCGCATGGTCTCCGCGTAGGTATTATCAAAGATTGGGATTCCAAATGGTATGCTGACAAAGACTATGAGAAATTCTTATTAGAAGATATTAAAATTCGTGAATTCATTAAAGAAAAACTGTTCTTGTCCGGTATCTCTAAAGTAGAAATCGAACGCGCTTCGAATAGAGCCCGCATCTCTATCCATACTGCTAAACCTGGTATGGTAATCGGTCGTCAGGGCAGCAACATTGAATTGCTGAAAAACGACTTGAAAAAAATGACCGACAGCGTAATTGATATCAACATCGTTGAGGTAAAAACCCCGGATATGGACGCAACTTTGGTTGCAGAGAACATTGCATCTCAATTGGAACGCCGTATCGCTTTCCGCCGTGCAATGAAACAATGTGTTGGCCGTACCATGCGCATGGGCGCTAAAGGTATTAAAGTTCAGGTTGGCGGTCGTCTGGGCGGTGCTGAAATCGCTCGCAGCGAAAGCTATCGTGAAGGCAGCATTCCTCTGCATACTCTGCGTGCTGATATTGATTATGGCACAGCAGAAGCTCATACCACTTATGGCCGTATCGGCGTAAAGGTATGGATTTACAAAGGTGAAGTCCTTCCTGAAAGCAAAGAAGTAGCGCAAGCTGCTCCGGTGAAGGAGGCATAAACTAATGTTATTACCGAAGAGAGTTAAACATCGTAAACAACATAGAGGCCGTATGACTGGTCGTGCAATGCGCGGTAACAAAATCGCTCATGGCGAGTATGGCTTGGTAGCATTGGAACCCGCATGGATCACCAATCGTCAAATCGAAGCAGCTCGTATCGCAATGACACGTTATATTAAACGTGGCGGTCAAGTATGGATTCAAATTTTCCCGGACAAACCGATCACTGCAAAACCGGCTGAAACTCGTATGGGTAGTGGTAAAGGTTCACCTGAATATTGGGTAGCAGTAGTTAAACCCGGTCGTGTTATGTTCGAAATGAACGGAGTTAGCGAAGAGATCGCTAAAGAAGCTATGCGTCTTGCTAGCCACAAATTGCCTATTAAATGTAAATTTGTGACCCGCGCACAGCAAGAAGCCGAAGCTGCCGCACAAGAAAAGGGTGGTGAAGCTTAATGAAAACAACAGAAATTCGTGAAATGTCTGCTTCCGAGTTAGACAGCAAATTGGCTGGTTTGAAAGAAGAACTCTTCAACCTGCGTTTTCAAATGGCAACCGGACAATGTGAGAATCCGATGAAAATTCGCGAAGTCAAAAAGTCTATTGCCCGCATCAAGACCATTCAGCGTCAACGCGAGTTAAATGCCTGAGTGTGTTTGAAGTATGAAGAAGGAGGAAACAGTCGTGACCGAAGAAAGAAACGCACGTGTTACCCGTATCGGTAAAGTAGTAAGCGACAAAATGCAGAAAACTGTTGTAGTTGCTATTGAGCGTTTTGTTCAACATCCGCTTTACAAAAAAGGTGTAAAACATACTATCAAATTCAAAGCTCATGATGAAAATAACGAAGCGCATATTGGCGACGTAGTTCAAATTATGCAAACTCGTCCGCTTTCCAAAGATAAATGCTGGCGTGTTATTGAAATTTTAGAGCGTGCAAAATAAGATATTGCCGATCGGATAAATTGGCAAGGGAGGGAAAACCATGATACAACAACAAACCATTCTTAATGTTGGTGACAATACTGGCGCTAAGAAAGTTATGTGCATTCGCGTATTGGGCGGTTCTTACCGTAAATATGCTAACATTGGTGACGTTATCGTATGCGCTGTTAAAGATGCATCACCCGGTGGCGTTGTAAAAAAAGGTGACGTAGTAAAAGCAGTTGTTGTTCGTTCTGCAAAGGGCGTTCGTCGTCCGGACGGTTCTTATATCCGCTTCGACGAAAACGCAGCAGTTGTAATTAAAGATGATAAGAGCCCGCGCGGCACCCGTATTTTCGGGCCTGTTGCTCGTGAACTTCGCGATAAAGATTTCATGAAAATCATTTCTCTGGCACCGGAAGTGCTGTAAGAAATCTGATAATGCACATAAGGAGGTGTTCCTGAAATGACTGCAGCAATCAAAATGCATGTAAAAAAAGGCGATACCGTTTTGGTTTTGTCCGGCAAAGATAAAGGCAAAGAAGGAAAGATCATTGAAGCTCTGCCTAAAAAAGCTAAAGTAGTCGTTGAAGGCGTAAATAAAGTAAAACGCCATACAAAACCGTCTCAGGCTAATCCCCAAGGCGGCATCATTACTAAAGAAGCTGCTATTGCTTCTTCCAAAGTAATGTTAGTATGCCCGGCTTGTAAAAAAGCTACTCGTATTAAAAAGACCGCAGTTTCCGGCAGCTTCGTAAGAACCTGCAAAAAATGCGGCGAAGTAATTGATAAATAAGATTCCGGGAAAGGAGGAAATTTTGAATGGCAAAAACAAGATTGCAAGAAAAGTATTTGTCCGAAGCTGTTAAAGGCATGATGGATAAATTCAACTATAAAAATGTTATGGAAATCCCTAAAATCGAAAAAGTTGTCATCAATATGGGTATCGGTGAAGCTGTAGCTAACAGCAAGGCATTAGATTCTGCTGTTGCAGATCTGACTTTGATCGCTGGTCAAAGACCAGTCATCACTAAAGCTAAAAAATCCATTGCAGCTTTTAAATTGCGTCAAGGGATGCCGATCGGTACCAAAGTTACCCTGCGCGGTGACCGCATGTATTACTTCCTTGATAAGTTGATGAACATTGCTCTTCCGCGTGTACGCGATTTTCGCGGCGTAAATCCCACCGCTTTTGACGGCCGTGGCAACTACGCATTGGGCATGAAAGAACAATTGATTTTCCCGGAAATTGAATATGATAAGATCGATAAAGTCCGTGGAATGGATATCATCATTGTTACTACCGCTAAGACTGACGAGGAAGCCAGAGAATTACTCAGACTCCTCGGAATGCCGTTCAGCGCATAAGTGAGGAGGGAATACCTTGGCTAAAAAAGCCCTGATTGAAAAATGGAAAAATGAGCCGAAATTTGAAGTTCGCCGTTATAATCGCTGCAAGGTTTGCGGCAGACCACATGGCTATATGCGTAAATTCGGTCTCTGCCGTATCTGCTTCCGTGAATACAGCTACCAAGGCGCTATTCCGGGAGTAACCAAAGCTAGCTGGTAAAACAGCAAATTAGGAAGGAGGGTATTTAAGTATGGTAATGACTGACCCGATTGCCGATATGCTTACCCGTATTCGTAACGCAAACTCGGTTCATCACGATAAAGTTGAAATCCCCGGCTCCAAAATCAAAGTAGCTATTGCTGAGATTTTGAAAGCTGAAGGTTTCATTAAAGATTTTGAAGTAATTGCCGATAGCAAACAAAATGTTATCCGCGTCAGCCTGAAATACGGTGCTAATAAGGAAAAAGTTATTTCCGGTATCAAACGTATTTCTAAGCCCGGCTTGAGAGTATACTCTCAAAAAGATCAGCTGCCCAGAGTCCTCGGTGGTCTCGGTATCGCAGTGATCTCCACTTCTCAAGGCCTGATGACCGATAAAGCTGCCCGTAAGGCTGGTCTCGGTGGAGAAGTGCTGGCATACGTCTGGTAATACTTGAAAGATAGGAGGTGCTCATAAGTGTCTAGAATTGGTAAACAACCAATTACTGTACCCGCTAACGTTACAGTTACTATTGAAAATAATTTGGTTACCGTTAAAGGTCCCAAAGGCGAATTATCTCGCCAAATCAATAAAGATATGAAATTGACTCTGGAAAACGGCGTACTGACTGTTGAACGTCCGAGTGATGAAAAAACTCATCGTTCCATGCACGGTCTTTCCCGTACTCTGATCAACAACATGGTTGTCGGTGTAACCACCGGTTTCAGCAAATCTTTAGAAATTGCCGGTGTCGGCTATCGTGCCGCTAAACAAGGCAATAACATCAACTTTACTCTCGGGTTCTCTCATCCGGTAGTAAAAGAGCCGCCTGCAGGTATTACTTTTGAAGTTCCGGCTCCTAACAAAATCGTTGTCAGCGGCGCAGACAAAGAAAAAGTCGGCGCAGTTGCAGCTGAAATCCGCACTCTGCGTCCGCCTGAACCCTATAAAGGCAAAGGTATTCGTTATGAAGGCGAATACGTTCGTCGTAAGATGGGTAAAGCTGGCGCTAAAGGCAAGAAGTAATTTCTAAAAGAAGGGAGTGAAACTCTTGCTTAACAGAGTTGATAAAAATGAGAAACGTCAAAAACGTCATCTCCGTTCTCGTCAATATATTATCGGTACGGCAGAAAAACCTCGTTTGAATGTATATCGTTCCTTGTCCAATATTTATGCACAAGTGATTAACGATGTAACAGGCGAAACGATTGTTGCTGCCAGCACTGTTGAGAAAGACTTGAAAGCTAACTACGGCGGCAATACTGAAGCTGCTAAAGCAGTTGGCAAGGCTATTGCTGAAAAAGCTTTGGCTAAAGGAATTAAAGAAGTTGTATTTGATCGTGGCGGAGTTTTTCGAGGTTGAGCGCCTTGCTGTCCTCCTCCGTGCCGATCGTCACG
>OKSK01001465.1_pt1 | contig 11474 bp, 9 predicted proteins | sample 1606301 | NCBI WGS metagenome assembly OKSK01 (sample SAMEA3879557, study PRJEB24766) | human gut metagenome | biome: human-associated habitat; feature: feces | place: USA | collected 1985/1987
TTCGTCCGAACTTGAAAAAGAATCCCTACGATAAATCTTTATTTCGTCCCCTATATCCCTTGACATCTCCCTTTTTATTCTGCAAAATAGTAAGAAGAGTCTTTCGAGATTCTACTTATTATAGAAGAAAAAGAGGTCATTTATATGGAAGAAATCATACAGTTTTTAGCTGGGATTTTGAATAGAGAGTTTATTCGTGCGGTGTTTAGTAACCCGCGAGTAAAGGATAATGTAGTTAAGGCAAAGCTTCGACCGATGGAACAGAAGGGGGAGCTTGCGAAATTGTTGGAAGAGTTTCGTCAGGTTCAGGTTGAGACGGTGAGTGAGGATATCACAGTATTGATCAGTAAGAAAGGAAAGGCGACGATTAAGAGAAAGCGCAAGAAGGTGCAGGCAAAGGCTGCGGATCTGTCTCATAATAGGAAGAAAAAATATATTTTGGAAGAAGGAATTGTGGTTCCGTTTCTTCAGGATCTTGGAGTTATGACACAGGATGGAAAGATTGTGCGGACGAAGATGGATAAGTTCCGTCAGATCAATCGTTTTCTGGAGTTTGTTGAGGACATTCTGCCGCAGCTTGACAAGGACAGAGAGCTTACACTTCTGGACTTCGGATGTGGAAAATCATATCTTACATTTGCAATGTATTATTATTTACACGAGTTAAAAGGATATGATATTCGTATTATCGGATTAGATCTGAAGACAGATGTGATTCTGCATTGTAATGAACTGGCAAAGAAGTATGGATATGAGAAGTTGACATTCCTTGTTGGAGATATTGCGGATTATGAAGGTGTGGATCAGGTTGACATGGTTGTGACGCTTCATGCGTGTGATACAGCTACAGATTATGCACTTGCGAAAGCGGTTGGCTGGAATGCGAAAGTGATTTTGTCTGTTCCATGTTGTCAGCATGAGGTGAACAAGCAGCTTGAAAAGCAGAGAAATCTGCATTCAGGCAAGATGAAATCGAAGACGGAAGTTATGGGAGTTTCAGAAATGCTGGGAGATCAACTAGCTTCTATGGAAGAAGTGCTCGGACCAATTATGGATTATGGATTGTTGCGAGAGCGTTTTGCAGCACTTGTGACAGATGGACTTAGAGCAAAGCGTCTGGAAAGCGAGGGATATGAAACTCAGGTATTAGAATTTATTGATATGGAGCATACGCCGAAGAATATTCTGCTGCGTGCAGTGAAAAAGGGGAGTCCTGCAGCAAAGAGCAGAAAAGAGGCAGAGGATTGTGAAGGGTTTTTGAAGATTCAGCCAACATTAGGTATGCTTCTGGCAGAGCAAAAGGGAGATAAATAATGAAGAAAAGGGTAATAAAGATTGCCGCACTGGTTGTTCTTTTTGCGGCTGTGCTGGTGATCAGTAATGTGATACTGAACCGTGGAAATGATGATCAGGTTGTGGATATGGGAGATGCTACACTGCCGAGAGTCTCATTTATGATGGGGGGACAGAAGATAAATGCGTTGTCTGGTTATGTAGATGATATGGATATTGCCGCAATGCGAGATACCATTACACCATTAGAGAGTGATGGTACACTGAAGATGCAGATTGAGAAAAATGATAACCAGATCCGTGAGATCAGTTACAGTGTATATTCTCTGGATGGAACAGAGACATATGATAAAGGAACTCTAAAGTCTGCAGAAAGCGAAGATGTCACATTAAAGTTGGGGAAATCACTTGGAGATAAAATCCAGGAGGCAGTACTTCAGGTTTCGCTTGTGATCGGCGAGGAGAAAGAGACAAGGAAAGTTAATTTTTATACAAGAATTGAGAAAGCAGATGATATTACAGCATCACAATGTCTTACATTTGCACAGGATTTTCATACGAAAGCATTTAATAAGACGGATGTAGATTCATTGAATATTTATCTGGAACCTGGAGATGAGAGTGATAATACAACTTATCAGACAGTCAATATCCATTCAGATATTTCTCATATTCAGTGGGGGACTATGCAACCACAGTTGCTTGGTGATGTGCGTTGGAGTATAAAGGAAAGTAATAGTGTGTATACCTCTCTCCTTGCGAATTACAGAGTTTCCTGCGTGGATGATGCTGGTGAAAATGCAGTGTATGACATTAAGGAATTTTTCCGTGTGAGAATCGCAGGAACTACAATTTACCTGTTGGATTACAATCGTGATATGCAGGAAGTATTCAGTGAGAACAGAAGTGTGATCGATGAAGATGGGATTTTGCTCGGTGTTACACCTTTAGATGTTCCGTATGAGACAAATGAGAAAGAAACGATTGCAGCATTTGTGGAGTCCAGAAACCTTTGGATGTACAATAAGAGTTCGAATGAATTATTAAATATTTTCGGATTTGCAGATGCAGATACGACAGATGAAAGGAATCTGAATGATCAACATGCAGTTCGTATCATCAGTATGGACAACAGTGGTAATCTTGCATTTGCTGTGTATGGATATATGAATCGTGGCGAACACGAAGGAGAAGTCGGTGTCGGAATCTATTATTTTGATGTAGAGAGAAATCTGATCCAGGAGAAAGCATTTATACCAAGTAAGAAGTCCTATGCAATCGCAGCGGATGAGCTTGGCAAGATGGTTTATTATAATCATGCGGAAGAGCAGTTATATGTTTTGGCAGACGGAACTTTGTATCAGGTAGATCTGAAAAAGAATAAACAGACAACACTTGCAGAGAATCTTAAAGAAGGACAATATGCGGTTTCTGATGATGGACATCTGATGGCATATCAGTCAGAAGGAGATAAGAGTGGCGGAACAGTGATTCAGGTAATGAATCTAAGCAGTTTGGAGACGAATACTGTTGAGGCAGCAAGCGGAGAAAAAATTAGTCCACTTGGATTTGTCAATGGTGACTTTATTTATGGAAAAATGAAATCTGAGGATGCAGGAAAGAAAGCTTCTGGAGAATCGATCACTCCAATGTATGAACTGGAAATCCGTAATTCTAAGAACAAAAAAGTTGCCAGCTATTCCTTTGTTGATAAAGGCATTTATATTTCTGATATTTTAATCGATGACAATATGGTAACACTGAATCGTGTAGAGAAAAGCGGGGATATTTACAACGTTACTTCACAGGAGTTTATTACGAATAATGAGGAACGCAAAGATACGGCGATTAAAACAGAAGTATATACAACAGCACTGATGGAAAAACAGATGCGGATTACATTTGCAGAGGGAGCAGGAGATAAGAGCGTGAAAGTGATCCGACCGAATCAGCTGGCATCAAAGAATGAACTTGAGATGGTTCTTGCTGATAACAGCGAAAGTGTGAAATACTATGTTTATGGTGTTGGTGAACTGGCAGGAATTTATGATAAAGCTTCTTATGCAATTCAGAAAGCACAGAAGATTTCAGGAGTTGTGATCTCTTCTGACCAGAAATATGTCTGGGAGAAAGGAAATCGAGATCTTGCGTATTCGATAGAGGATGTTGTTCTTTCAAAAGAAGGAGAAGAGACATCCCTTGAAGCATGTGAGCGCTATATGAAGACATATGATGCTCAGAAAGTAGATCTGACAGGTTGTACGCTGGATCAGGTACTCTACGTGATCAATAGAGGATGTCCGGTGATTGCACTTACAAGTGCAGATCATGCAATTCTTCTGACAGGATATACGAAGAATGATATTACTTATATCGATCCTGAAAATGGAGAGTCACAGACAGTTTCCATCAGTGAGATGGAAGGAATGGTTTCCGGAAGCGGAAATACATTTATTGGTTATATCAAATAGAATATGTAACTGTTCAGAGCCAAGCAAAATTTCAAAAACAGGTATAAAATGCTTGCATTTTTAAGACTGTTTTTGAAATTTTATTTGGCGGATACGCCACACCGACGAAATGCGTAGCATTTTGGAGGTTGGCTCTGAACAGTTACTAGAATATGGAATAAAAACGACAGGTTCTTCAATAGTTCAAATGAAGATCCTGTCGTTTTTAGGTTGCATTGATGTTGGGAGTGTGTGATACTTAAAAAAAGATAGTTGTAAATGTGATGTATGTGGGGGAATAGATATGTCATATTCGAAAAAGCAAAGAATGGCTTATGTGGTAGTTCTGCTGTGTGTGGCACTGGCTGCTATGTGTCGTCATATACCGAAAACAACAGATATTGAGAGTATCATCCTGGATCAGAGCCGCACCTGTCTCTATCTTGGATTGTACACGGCCTGGGGGATTTATCTGCAGAAGCGAGTTGTGAATCCTAAGATAAGAAGATGCCTTGTTGAAATCGCCTGTCTGATGGTTTTCTGGATTTTTCTTCGAAGTATAAAATATCATATTATGACAGAAATACTTAGTTTGAGAACGTGCTGGTATTTATATTATATTCCATGTATGATGATTCCTACACTTGGACTTAATGCAGCGATATTAATGGGAGAAGAGGAAGAGAAGAATACGAAGAAACGTACGGCAGCACTTGTGATTCCTGCAATTCTATTTGTTGTTGCAGTTCTTACAAATGATTTTCATCAGCTTGTATTTTCATTTCCGAATGGGAAGCCGTTTATAGATCAAAATTATCAGTACGGACCGATTTTCTTTGGGATTCAGATATGGGCGATTTTTTGTCTGATCGCAATGGAAGTGATTTTGATCAGAAAAAGCAAAAGTCCGCAGAAAAGAAGATTTTGGCTTCCATTTTTTCCGGGAATAATGCTTCTGTATTGGAATTTTGGTAACGTTATCGGAACGCCACTCATAACGAAATATTTTGGGGATATGGCAGTATCTTGCTGTTTACTGATGTCAGCAATCTATCAAAGCTGTATTTATTGTGGGTTGATTGGGACAAATACACGATACACAGAATTATTTCAGGCGAGCGGCGGTATCACGGCAGAAATTACAGATTGGGACTGGAATGTGCGGTATCGTTCCGGAGATTTCCCGAAAATGACTGATCAGATGCGCAAGGACACAAAACAGGCACCCCTGTTACTGGAACATGGAATCCAGATAAAGCACATTTCTTTGCGAGGCGGTCATGCATTTTGGGCAGAAGATGTTTCACAAGTATCGGATCAGTATAAAGAACTCGAGGAACTTCAGGAAGAATTAACAGAAAGAAATCATTTACTGCAGATTGCTTATGAAAAGGAAGCAGAGAAGAAGGCAATTGAGGAAAAGAACCGTCTGTTTAACATCATACAGAATCAAACATTTCATCAGATACGTCTGTTAGATCAATATCTCAATGAACTTCAGAAGACAGAATCGGAAGAAATTTATGACCGGATTCTTCGGAAGATTGTTGTGGTAGGAACTTATATGAAGCGTCGTAAGAATCTGATCCTGTCGCAGAAAGAAAAACAGGAGAAATTGACAGTAGAAGATTTGAGAAGAAGTCTGGAAGAATCCTGTGACAGCTTAAAGCTATGTGGAATCAACGGGAAATATTTTATTGATCCGGAAATAAACTTTCTTGAGGATGACAGTATTTTGAGCTGTTATGATTTCTTTGAGTGGATGGTGGAAGAATTAATTGATGTAATTCAATTTATTTTCTTGCGTGTTGCAGAGATTGACGGACAGAAGAAAGTCGCTGTAACAGTGAAAGGAGTAGAAAATCTGTCAGTGTTGACAAAGAAGAAACCAGAACTTTATGTAGAACAGGAAACAGAGGATGAATGGTTCGTTTCAATAAAAGTCTGAAAAGGTGCGAGGAGAAATCAGAATGTATAATTATGTAACAGATAGTGTAAAACTGCATAATACATTAATGGTTCTGATGGAAATAAGTCTGATCCTGGAATTGTGGATACTTTTTTCCAGAATAATGCGTGAGGAAAAACTGAAAAAAATGGTAAGCATAGGAGTATTGTTTTTTTCTTCTTTTTGTGTGATGTGTGTGTTCTTAAATGATCATAGATATCAGATTGGAGACAATGACCATCCGTCATGTATGATTGACGTCCCTGTATGGATACTTTTTGCCGGCATGTTTCTGTTGCTCCTATCGCTTTGTCTGTTGATCAGAAAAGAAATTATTGTATGTCGAAAAAGTATTTCTTTCTGGTCGGTTAAGGAAACCATAGATAATGTTCCATGTGGTGTCTGTGTGTCGGATCCGTTGGGACGCATTGTGTTATCGAATAAAAAAATGAGAGAACTGGGCAGAAAGCTGACAGGAGAGGCACTCCAAAATTATGAAGACCTTAAGATCGTGCTGGGAGGCGGAAAAATAATTTCAGGGATTACGAAGCTTAGTGAAGAAAGCAGTGTCTTTTATCTGTCAGATAATACAGTGTGGATGTTTCAGGAATATATGTTGTCGGAATCAGAACTTGAAGGGTATATTCAGACAGTAGCATTTGATATTTCAGAGATTTATTATAATAGTGAAAAAATCCGTATGAATAATGAAAAGCTGGAAGTGTTAAATAAAAAATTGAAAAAAATGTATGCCCAGATTGATGACAGTATTCGCGAACAGGAAACTTTGAAGATGAAGATGCAGGTTCATGATAGTTTCGGACGAAGCCTTCTTACAATCCGTCGTATGCTGGAAAGTCATAAAGAAACAGATCACATGGAAAACCAGCTGGAAATTCTGAAACAATCGGTTTACATATTATCCGGAATCACGCAGGATGATCCGGATAAACAGTATCAGGAGACAATAAGACATGCACAGAAATTGGGAGTGTCTGTGGAGATTGAGGGAGAAATCTGCGAGGAAGCTAAAGTGGCATTAATCACAGATAAAGCAATCCGTGAGTGCGTTACGAACTGTATACGACATGCACATGGAAGTAAGGTGTATGTACAAAGTTATAAGATACTTGAAGGATGGAAGATACGTATAACAAATGACGGGGAAAATCCTAAAGAAGGAAGTAAAGAAGGCGGTGGTCTTTCCGCTTTGAGAGAAGCTGTTGAAAGAGAAGGAGGTCAAATGATTACAAGATTTGCTCCCAGGTTTTTATTGGTGTTGGAACTGCCACTTGGAGGAACGGAAGATTGAGAACTGCTGGGTACAGTCACTGTAGACAGTGACGATTGAGACGAGAGAGGGAGAGGAAAATGATTCGCATATTAATTGTAGAAGATCAGAAAATCATGCAGAAATATTTTGAATATCTGATTGAAAGTAATAAAGAATTTCAGCATGTACAGACAATTGCAGATGCTAATGATGCTATAAAGGTATGTAATTCTACAAAGGTAGATCTTGTACTGATGGATGTGCAGACATCTCATAATCATGATGGACTGTCAGCTGGGAAAGAAATCAGAGAAGCTCATCCTAAGACAAAAGTACTTATTATCACATCATTGATCGATCCGGAAGTGCTTGCCAGAGCGAAAACAGGATGCGCAGACAGTCTCTGGTATAAAGATCACGGAGATGAGGAAATTCTTGATGTCATTCATCAGACACTGGAAGGGAAAAGGGTATTTCCGGACATTTCCCCAAATGTTCAGCTAAACTGGATTCAGAGCGATGAGATCAGCCCAAGGCAACTTGAAATGCTTCGATTATATATAAAAGGTTTTTCCTATTCAGAAATCGCAAAAAAAATGGGGTGTTCCACTGCAGGGGTAAGATGGAATTTTCAGGAAATGATCTCGAAGACAGGGTATTCCTGTAAAGAAGATCTGATCGCGGCGGCATTGGAAAGTAAATTATTAGTTACGACTTTAAAATAGAGAGGGCATTGCAGATTTTCTGCAATGTTCTTTTGTTATACAGAAAAATACCTATCACAAGTGCTAGTGTTAGAAAACTTTTAAGATGCAATAATAATTATAACAAATAGTGTACATAACAGTATGCGCAAGGGTATTTGAAATCGGAATCCAAAAAGGAAGGAGGCATCATTATGAAGAAAAAAGCTGCCGGAATTTTATTAATTGTAACGATGATTATAATCTCAGCTGCTGCGTGTGGAAAAGAAAAAACATCTGATGATAAGAAAGAATCTGCTAAAACGGAAAGTGTAAAGAAAACAGATAAAAAATCGAAAGAAGACTATGAACCAGCAGGAGTCACAAGAAAAGAATATCAGGACATGACAGCACAAGATTTGTTGGACAGAATTGAAGATCCGGAAAATATAACAGAGGAAGAAGCAATAGCACTTGTGTCAACCTATGCATATGTAGACTATGATGAAGAATTTGAAAGAGAGGAAAATATAACAGATGAAGCAGTAAGCACGATTTACGACGAGGGTGGATGGCTGCCGGATTCAGAAAGTTTTATTGAGACTCTCGTAACCAGTGAAAATTCAAATGTACGTGCATATGGATTTTCAATAATGGACAGTAATCTGACGACATACGAAACACTGGAAAAAAAGGTAGAGGAAATATTAGAGAAAGAAACAGACCCGGTTGTTTTGTATATGGCGTTAGAGTCCTTTTCCAGCTGCGGCTCCGATCCATACTTTGCGAAGTTTTTTATAAAGATGGCAGAACATGAGAATCCGAAAGTTCGAGAGCAGGCAGCATATGCAATCGGGTCTCCTTGGTCAAAAGGTGTTGAAGGCATGGCTGAAGCAATCGTAAAATTAATGAACGATGAAGATGAATATGTGCGGGAAACAGCATGTAGCAGTGCTGGATATCTTGCGGATGATGATCTGATCGAACCGTTGGTTGAAATTTTAGATGATTCAGGTCAGGTAGAATTACATGATGCATGTATTGAAGGACTGACGAGGATGTGGCTCGATTATCCATTCTATTACAATACAAGTGAGGCTGCATACCGGGCAACATTGGGCTATCTGTCAAAGACACCGAGAACAGAAGAGGTTCCTTGTTGGACATGTATTTCTTATGTAAGTTACGTTGATGAAGACGAAGTGGACGAATGGAGAACAAGAGCAACCTACTTTGATCCGGATGAGATTTGTAATATTATGATAGATATTCTTACAGATTCAGATGCAAACTGGCTTGCAAGAAATGAAACGATAGAGGTAATTTTGAAACTTGGAGACGATGCACAGAAAGATAAATTGAAATCTACAATGGCAGGATTGAACGATGAGGATGCTTCTCATTTACAGGAAAGTTATGAAAGAGCAGTAGAGGAAGATTAGGAATGGAAAAATCAATTTAGGAAGGAGATGTGAGTATGGGATTATTTGATAAGAAAAATTGTGATATCTGTGGAGAAAAAATTGGTTTACTTGGAAACCGAAAGTTAGATGATGGTAATTTATGTAAAAACTGTGCGAGAAAACTGTCCCCTTGGTTTGAGGAGCGCAGACACAGTACGGTAGAAGACATTAAACGTCAGTTGGCATACCGCGAGCAGAATAAACAGCTTGTACAGAGCTTTGTTGTAACTCGTCAGTTTGCTACAAACACATATAATGTATTTATTGACGATACAAAAGGCAACTTTACTGTAGCACATAATCTGGATACGACAGAGAATCCGGATATCGTACCATTGTCATCTATTGTAATGTGTAAGATGGAAGTACAACAGGACCGTAGAGAAGAGACTTACACAAAAGATGGAAAAACTGTCAGTTATCAGCCGCCGGTATATCGATACGAATATGATTATACAATGCGTATCAAAGTAAGAACAGAGTGGTTTGATGACATGGATTTCAGATTATGTAATTCACGTCTTGATGAGAAAGACCGTATGGAAATCATGGAAATTGAACAGGTAGCGAACCAGATTGTGGCTGCGCTTACCGGAAATCCTGTAATGAATAGCGGAATGTCAGGCATGTCAGGTATGGCAGGCGGAGCTATGGGAAATATGGGAGCTGCCGCTATGGGTGCCATGGGTGCCGCTATGGGAGCTATGGGAATGAATAACGGAATGCCGGGAATGAATAATGGAATGCAGAACATGAACGGCACAGCCCAGTATGGAAATATGGGGATGAACAATGGAATGCAGAATATGAATGGCAACGTGCAGAATGGAAACATGGGAATGAACCAGAATATGAATGCTAACGCACAGCCGCAGACAGGCGGTACATGGATATGTCAGTGTGGAGCAGAGAATACCGGAGCATTCTGTGAATTCTGTGGTACGCCAAAACCGTGATGATAATATGAAAATCCCATCTTAGAAAAGGGGAGTGGCTATGTGAAACGAAATTATTCACATGGCCACTCCCTTTGTTACATAAGAAAAATCTATAAAGCTTTTTTAAAGATAATTCCTCGATATTTGTTAAGTGCTCCGTAAAGAATCAGACCAAGCACACCGGCGGAAATCACTTCTCCGACACCAACTGTCAGCATCATGAAAGGAATCGGAAGTGGAACCATATAAGCGTATTTTAATACAAATGGAACCACGATGATGTTGGCAACAACCGGAGGAACAGGGGCAAGGAATTTGCTCTTGTTTCTTAAAGACCATGTAAAGATGGCACCGATCAGTGTTGCAAGGCTGCCGAAGATAATGTCAGGCAGGATTGCACCTCCAAGAGTGTTTCCGATGAGGCATCCTACAAACAATCCAGGGATTGCAGCCGGAGTAAATACCGGGAGGATCGTCAGTGCTTCCGCAAAACGGATCTGCACCTCTCCAAAAGCCAGTGATGCACCGACAACAGTCAGTACGACATAGATGGCAGCAATCATGGCTGCCTGTGCCAGGTAAAGCACTTTGTTACTTGAGTTTTTCATTATTCAGTTCTCCTTTAGTTTTGTTTTACGAGTGGAAGGTCACGAACACTCGATTCATTTTCGCGCAGCAATGAGTCAGGCGGCCATGATTGCATGGACATTTGACGAATGCCGCGGAAGGCATATACAGTAAGTATATGACCTTACGCCGGAAATCGGCGAAACCCTTGTAAGACCTTGGTTTTTTAGGGTTTTGTAACGGGTGATAGTATAGCATGAAAAGACAAGAAAAGCAAGAACATACCCACTTTCTATTAAAATTGCATATTGTATTGTTAAATTGCATATGCTATAATGCCAGTAGGCAAAAAGATAATGCTATTCCATAGTGAACAGCAACGAAAAACCCTCGGAGTGCCATCCGAGGGTTTTTCTATTCCTGATTTTGGTGTGGAAAGGCTTAACTCCACAGGTTAGTTACCGGCTATTTGTCGCCATCTAACCATTTGATGATGTAGTGGCAAACTACACCAGCCGCAACAGCGACAATAAAAGATAATGCCAAATCCATAATGAACACCTCCTTCCTGTTGCCAGTATGGAGGCGGTAACATTGTCAGTATACCATACGGTGTTTTGAATTTCTATATACGTTGAAATAAATTGGGGTTTAATTTGGAATTTAATTTATTAACTGGGGAAGCGGCCTCTCAGTCCTTGAAGGAAACAATAGATAAGGCTTCTTGTTCAGGTTCCATACCATAAGAAACACTAAGAGAGTCAGAATCACCTAAAAGCAAAGGAACTACGCTCAAACTCGGCGTTCGCCTCAAACACGTTCGCTTCGTTCCTTTAACGGTGCTTCTGACTCTCTAATT
>OKSK01001466.1_pt1 | contig 11470 bp, 9 predicted proteins | sample 1606301 | NCBI WGS metagenome assembly OKSK01 (sample SAMEA3879557, study PRJEB24766) | human gut metagenome | biome: human-associated habitat; feature: feces | place: USA | collected 1985/1987
GGATTATGTGCAGGCAGCAACAGCACTTGGTGCATCAACCGGACGTATTATTGTCAAACATCTTCTTCCGAATACACTTGGAATTATTATGGTTGATATCACGATGTCAGTTCCGGGATTTATTTTCAGTGAGGCTTTCTTAAGTTATATCGGACTTGGAGTAAGACCACCGGAAACCAGCTGGGGAGCACTTGCATCAGCAGGACAGCAGCAGCTTATGTTTTACCCACATGAATTGTTCTTCCCATGTCTGATGATCGTACTTACAATGCTGACTTTCCATCTGATCGGTGATGGACTTTCAGATGCATTGGATCCGAAGCTGAGAAAATAAAAGGGGGAACTACAAGATGAAAGAAAAAATACTGGAAGTGAAAAACCTGGAGGTATCTTTCAAGACCTATGCCGGAATCTCACATGCAGTAAGAGGAATTGATTTTAATCTGCATAAAGGAGAAACTCTTGCGATTGTAGGAGAGTCTGGCTGTGGTAAGACAGTATCTTCAAAAGCAATCATGCGATTGCTTCCAGAATCGAACACAATAATAGGTGAAAACTCTGAAGTATTGTTCCACGGGGAAGATCTTCTGAAAAAGTCAGAAAATGAAATGGTTTCCATTCGAGGAAGCAAGATTTCAATGATTTTCCAGGATCCAATGACTTCACTGAATCCGACCATGAAGATCGGAGATCAGATTGCAGAAAGTATTCTGATCCATAGACAGATTTCTAAAGAAGAAGCATATAAAGAAGCTTTAGAAATGCTGCAGCTGGTTAAAATACCAAATGCAGAAAAACGAATGAAACAGTATCCGTTTGAATTTTCAGGCGGTATGAGACAGAGAGCGATGATCGCAATCGCACTTGCATGTAAACCGGAGATCCTGATTGCGGATGAGCCGACGACTGCACTGGATGTAACGATTCAGGCACAGATTCTGGATCTGATGAATCAGCTGAAAAAAGAGACAGGTACATCCATCCTGTTTATTACACATGATCTTGGCGTCGTTGCAGAGGTCTGCGATGATGTTGCCGTTATGTACTGCGGCCGCGTGGTAGAGCGCGGAGATGTAAAAACAATTTTCGCCAATCCGTCCCACCCGTATACGAAGGGACTGCTGGGATCGATTCCGAGACTGGGAGACGCCGGAAAAGAACTGAAGTCGATTCCGGGTAACGTTCCAAACCCGAAATATATGCCGAAAGGCTGCAAATTTGCGCCGCGATGTCCATACGCTTCGGAAAAGTGCCGCGAGGAAGAACCGGGATTTTTCCAGATCGAGGAAGGCCATATCAGCAGATGCTGGCTCTGCGAAAGCGGACAGCTCAAAACAGATCACGTAGAGAAGGCAGGTGACTAGGATGTCGGATACATTACTTAGAGTAGAGGATTTGAAAATTTATTATCCGGTTGCCGGAAGCGGATTTGGGAAAAAGGAATTCGTCAAAGCGGTAGACGGAGTTACCTTTGAGGTGAAAAAAGGCGAGGTATTCGGAATTGTAGGCGAGTCCGGCTGCGGAAAATCCACACTGGGAAGAGGGGTCTGCAAACTGGAAAATCTGACATCGGGCCATGTGTATCTGGATGGCGAAGATATTACAGAGTACAATGACCGGAGAATGCGTTCCATCCGGAAAAAAGTACAGATGGTTTTTCAGGATCCGTATGCGTCCCTGAATCCACGAATGTCCGTTTTTGATATCATTGCAGAGCCGCTGCTGGTGCATCATCTGTATCAGGATAAAGCGGATCTGGAAAAGAAAGTACTGGATCTTTTGCACAGGGTAGGACTGGATGATTACCATGCAAACCGTTATCCTCATGAATTTTCCGGCGGTCAGCGTCAGAGAATCGGAATTGCCCGTGCACTTGCGGTAGAACCGTCTCTGATCATCGCAGACGAACCGGTTTCGGCACTGGATGTGTCCATTCAGGCGCAGGTTCTGAATCTTTTAAATGAACTGAAGCATGATCTGGATCTGACCTATATTTTTGTTGCACATGACCTGAGTGTTGTGGAATACATCAGTGACCGTGTCGGTGTTATGTATCTCGGCAATTTCGTGGAAGTCGGAGAAAAAGACAAAATTTACAGCAATCCGATGCATCCGTATACGCAGGCACTGCTTTCCGCAGTTCCGGTTCCGGATCCGACGGCAAAAAGAGAAAGAATTCTGCTGGAGGGAAGTATTCCGTCCGCGCACAAGCCGCCGACAGGCTGCAAATTCCATACCAGATGTCCAAAATGCATGGAATGCTGCAAAACACAGGCGCCGGAGCGGTATGAAGTGGATGACGGACATTACGTATATTGTCATCTTTATGATAAAGAAAGAAGGAAACAGCAGAAATGAAACTTTTTATCAGTGCAGATATCGAGGGCTGTGCCGGAGTGGCACTGACCGATGAAACACATAAGAAGGAAAGCGTATACCAGAGATTTGCAGAGGAGATGACCGAAGAGGTCGTTGCGGCATGCGAAGCAGCACATGAAGCGGGTGCGGATGAGATTGTCGTAAAGGACGGTCACGGAGATGCATCCAACATTGACCCGCTGAAAATGCCGGAGTATGTCACCCTGATCCGGGGAAAGAGTGGTCATCCGTATAATATGATGTATGGTATCGACGACAGCTATGACGGTGTACTGTATCTTGGATACCATGCACCGGCAGGAGATCCGAATTTTTCGATCAGCCACACATCGACAGGAAACAGCCTGTATATTCATCTGAATGGAAAAGTGATGAGTGAGTGCATGCTGAACAGCTATACAGCAGCATCACATCACGTACCGGTGCTGTTTCTTTCCGGAGATGAAGAGATCTGCCGTCAGGCCAAAGAACTGATTCCGGGCATTACGACAGTGGAAACGAAGCATGGTGTCGGTGCGGCAACGTGGTGCAAAGCGAAAGGAAAAGTGATATCCGAAATCCGGGAAGGGGTAAAAAAGGCAGTTGCCGGACAGAAAAAAGAGTGTCAGGTGGCTCTTCCGGAGCACTTTACATATGAGGTAACCTATAAAGACTGGAAAAAAGCGTACACGATGTCGTTTTATCCGGGAATGCAGAAGGTAGATACCTTCACAAATAAGCTGGAGACAGATCGCTGGATGGATATTGTCACAGCACACTGCTTTGTTGTATATTAAGAATATAAATCTGATAGAAACCCAAAGAAAAGAGGATAAAACAATGGATATAGAAATGTTTGGTAAGCTTTCCGATGCATTTGGACCAAGTGGATTTGAGGAGGATGTCATCCGTACCATAGCAGATTACTGCAAAGAATTTGATGTAGAAAATGACGCAATGAATAACCTGTATGTGCGGATGCCGGGAACAAAGCAGGATTCCCGTCCGGTCATCCAGCTGGATGCCCATCTGGACGCATGCGGTTTCATGGTACAGAATATCCAGGACAACGGATGCCTTGGCATTATCATGCTTGGCGGCTTTCATCTGACCAGCCTTCCGGCACATGCGGTATGGATCCGCACCAGATCCGGAAAAATGGTACATGGTATTATCTGCGCAAAACCGGTTCATTTCATGACAACAGCGGAACGCAGCAGTCAGACTCTGGAAATTGAAAAAATGTATGTGGATGTCGGAGCAACCAGCCGCGAGGAGGTTGAAAATGTTTTCGGAATCCATATCGGTGATCCGATGATGCCGGATGTAACCTTTGAATACGATGCAGAGCATGAGATCTGCTTCGGAAAAGCATTTGACAACCGTGCCGGCTGCGCATGCATCGTAGATACGATGAAACAGCTGGAAAAGGAGCAGGCTTCTCTTGCGGTTAATGTTGTCGGCGCCTTTGCAGCACAGGAGGAGGTCGGAACCCGCGGTGCTGTGGTAACAAGTCAGATTGTAAAACCGGACCTTGCCATTGTATTTGAGGGATCTCCTTCCGATGACTTTTTCATCAGCGCAGGACAGGCACAGGGCTGCATGAAGAAGGGTGTTCAGATTCGTATCCTGGACAACAGCTATATTTCCAATACGCAGTTTATTTCACTGGCTGAGGAAGTAGCAGAAAAATGCGGAATTAAATACCAGGAGAGCGTAAGAAGAGGCGGAAGCACAAACGCAGCAAAAATCAGCGTGACAGGAAAAGCAGTTCCATGTCTGGTGCTTGGTGTTCCATCCCGCTATGCGCACAGCCATTATAATTTCTGTGCAAGAGAAGATCTTGAAGCGGCAAGTGCGATGGCAGCAAATGTGATCCGGGCATTGGATGAAGAAAAAATCCGTCATATCTGCCATCAGGATGTACTGTAAAAAAATCGGATAACGAAAGAAAAAAGAATGCCGGAAGCGGGTTCACAGGAAAGGTGAAGCCGTTTTCGGCATATCTGGTAAAAAAGGAGAGTTTACAAGTGAGAAAACCGATCATTGGAATCTTGGGAAATACGTATAAAACACAGCCGGGACTTTTTTCGAGCGCGGAGAGAATGTATGTCAACAGTGATTATATCGAAGCAGTTCTGAACAACGGCGGAATTCCGATGGCAATTCCGGCAGTTGCCATGAAAGCGGATCCGGAAGGCATACTTGCTGTGTGCGACGGAATTCTGGTTCCCGGCGGAGAGGACTTAAATCCGTGGTATTATGGAGAAGAGCCAAAACCGCACATCCAGACCATTCGCCCGGAGATCGACGAGGCATGGTTCGCACTTGGACGGGCAGCAAAAGAGATGGGAATGCCCATGCTTGGCATCTGCAAGGGAATTCAGTTTTTAAATGTCCTGTGCGGCGGTGATCTGTACCAGGATATCTATACACAGAAGGAAACCACAATTCTGCATCTGCAGTCCCTGGAGCGGTCTTATCTGCATCACCATGTGGAAATTAAAGAGGGAACCCATCTGGCAGAAATCCTCGGGGCGGGAACCCATGCGGTAAACTCCATGCATCATCAGGCAGTGCGTACGCCGGGAGAGGACATCGTGGTTTCAGCAACGGCGCCGGATGGAACCATCGAGGCGATAGAAAGCCGCAACGGACAGATTGTGGCCGTACAGTGGCATCCGGAAGGGCTGATCCACTCAGCGCCGGAGATGAACCGCCTTTTTGCGGATCTGGTAGAAAGAAGCAGCAGATACAGAGAGAAAAGGTAACGATTTGGAGCTATGTAAAAGGAAAGAAAAACCGGGATGGGACTTTTGAACCGTTACGAAAAAATAAGAATGGATAAAGATGCGATTCCAAAAGCAGAGAGCAGGAATCGTTCGGGAGGCAAAAAAAGAATGAACAGAACAATAAGAGTATCGGCGGCGGGAGATATTCTGATTATGAAACGGCTTCTGCCGGGATATCAGGATGTTTTGCCGATTCGCGAATTTCTGATGCAGGGAGAGGTTCGGATGGCGAATCTGGAAACAACGATATCGGACGGCAGCTGCTACGCATCGGCGTATTCCGGCGGAACATGGCTTACGGCAGATGCGAAGTGTCTGGAAGATACCCTGCGTTACGGTTTTAATTTTCTTGGGATTTCGAATAATCATACGATGGATTATTCCTACGAAGGACTGGCATCTACGATCAGCGAACTGAAAAAAAAGGATGTGGCATATGCCGGAGCAGGCAAAAATCTTTACGAAGCATCGCGTCCTGCCATTCTGGACACAACAGCGGGACAGATTGCGGTGATTGATATCTGTTCTACCTTTGAAAATGCAGCCAGGGCGGGAAGTCAGACGGAACGGCAGCCGGGCCGGCCGGGCTTAAATCCGCTGCGTTTTTCGGAAAAATATACCATTACGGAAAAACATGCGCAGGATCTTGCAAAGATTGCAGAGGTGACCGGAATCAACGGACTGCGGGATCTGCACCGGCAGGAGGGATTTATAGCTCCGCTTCCCGAGGGTGTCATGGAATTTGGCGGGAAAATGTTTGAAATCAGCAAGGACGGAACAGAGGGAAGAAGCTCCAGCCCGAATCCGATCGATGTGAAACGCACCGTCGATGCAATCCGGGAAGCGAAGATGACATGTGAGGCAGTCCTGGTTATGGTACATTCACATGAAATCCGTAAGGACAATGACGAGGAAGCGGATTATTTTCTGGAGGAATTTGCACACGCCTGTATCGATGCGGGCGCCAGCGCGGTGATCGGGGGCGGAACGCATCAGCTGAAGGGAATCGAACTGTATCATGACTGTCCGATTTTCTATTGCCTCGGAAATTTTATTTTTGAAAATCAGTATGTACGCCTTCTGCCTGCGGACTACATGGAAAAATATGGTCTGAATATTCACACGGCAGCATCCATCGGAATCGCCAGGCGGCAGGAGCAGTCCTCACATTCCCTCTACGAAATTCCGGAGGTCTATCGGAGTGTGCTGCCGTATTTCGAGATCTGTCAGGGGAAATGCACACATCTGGAGCTTCTGCCGGTCGAGCTTGGTATGGACAGGGAAAACGCAGAAAAAAATATTCCATACGTGGCAGACGAAAAAACAGCAGAAAAAATTGCAGAATATCTCACCCGTGTGAGCAAGAGATATGGAACAGAATGGGAATACAAAGAAGGAAGGATTGTACTTCATGCGTAAAAAATGGGAAATAGAAGAAGAATACCGAAACTTTTGCCGGAACAACAAAGAACTTGCGCTGCAGACGCTGCGGGAGCTGACACTGACCCCGACGGAAACGGGAAAAGAGGATCAGAGAATCGCATATTGCATGGAATGGATGAAACAGCAGGGCATGGAGTCGGTTCATACGGATGAGCTTGGAAATGTAATCTGGGAGTATCGGCCGGAACAGGAAAAGAAGGTTCTGTATACGGCGCATCTGGACACTGTGTTTTCGCTGGAGGAACCGCTGGAGATTAAGGAAGACGGAATGATCTGGCGTTGTCCCGGCATCACAGACGATACCGTGAATGTCGTGATGCTTCTGATGGCGGCAAAATACGTTCATGAGACAGAGCCGGAGCTTCCATGCGGTCTGATTTTTGCAGCGGATCTGGGAGAAGAAGGGCTTGGCAATCTGTGCGGAGTTCGCGCGCTTGTCGGCCATTATGAAAAAAATCTGTGTGGAATGGCAGCCTTTGACCTGTATCGGGATAAAATGTATCCCATCTGCATCGGGTCTGTCCGGTATCGGATTTCGGCAAAAACAAAGGGCGGTCATTCTTTCCTGAATTTCGGAAGAAAAAATGCCATTGCAGAGCTTGCGGGTCTGATCGGAGAGCTTTACCGTTTTCAGACAGATGCAGCATCTCATACAACATACAATGTAGGAAAAATAGAGGGAGGAACCTCCGTCAATACGATTGCGCAGGATGCCTCCATGCTGTTTGAATTCCGTTCGGAGGATTACCGGAGTCTGGAAGCCTGCGAAACATATCTGGAGCAGACCATAGCAGCACGCCAGAGTGAGGAGGTACAGTATTCCTGTGAGCTCGTCGGAAAGCGGCCGTGCGCAAGAGAAACCGATCCTGTCCAGATGGCACGTATGACGCGATGTGCACAGAAAACGCTGAAGGCAGCCGACGGGGAAGAGCCGGTATGCTCTGAGGCATCCACAGACTGTAATATCCCATTGTCGCGGCATATTCCTGCCATCTGTGTCGGTTTCTGCCGGGGCGGGGGAGCGCATACCAGAGAAGAATGGCTCGATGCCGCCAGCGTAGAAGATGGCATGTGTGCAGCCGTAGCACTCGTATGCCGGCTTCCGTGGATGTGCTGCGAGAGCAGAGTCGTTGTAAGGGACGGGATAGAGGACCCAAAAGAGAAAGAAGAAATCCGGCAGCTGCTGGAGCTGTGCGATCAGGATTTCGTTCCGCCGCTTTCCCACCGCAACAGTACATCCCAGACGAACTGGGCCGAGACAGAAGAAAAGACGGATGGAATTGCAGAATATCTGGAGAATATCTGCAGTCAGCATGTGGTGTTGTGGAAGGAAGAGGGAGTCGTGCGGGCCTTTATGACCTGGAAGGATCATTTTAACTGTGAGAATCTGGAAGCATATCCGGATTCCTGCTATCTGACCACCCTCTGCGTCTGGCCGGATTACCGCGGACAGGGAATTTCGGAGGTAATGTATGCAGAAGCAGAAAAGGACATCGCGGCAAAATTTCCGGGAAGCCGGATTACTCTCCGTACCTGGTCCACGAACGGGGCCCAGGAGCATATCCTGGACAAGCTGGGATATAGTCTTGTCAGGCGGCTGAAGGATGACCGGGGAGAAGGAATTGATACGGTTTATTTTGTGAAAAAGGAAGAAAACGACAGATAACATGGTGCTTGCAAATCGCAGTTTATAGTGTCATAATCGGAAGCATAAGACAGCAAAAGGAGGGCTATAGCTATGCCTTGTACAACCATTTTAGTTGGAAAGAAAGCATCGTATGACGGTTCCACCATGATCGCGCGAAACGACGATTCCGGTGCAGGCCATTATACATCGAAAAAATTTGTAGTGATTCACCCGGAGGAGCAGCCGAGAACCTATAAAACCGAGATTTCTCATCTGACCATTGAGCTTCCGGACAATCCGATGCGGTACACTGCAGTGCCAAACGCAGAAAAAGGCGAGGGTGTCTGGGCGGCAAGCGGCGTGAATGCAGCGCAGGTCGGTATGACCGCGACCGAGACAATCACATCGAATCCGCGTGTGCTGGGTGCTGATCCGCTTGTTGTTTATCAGCCGGCGGAAGACGGAAAAGAAGAGGTTCCGGGCGGAATCGGCGAGGAGGACCTTGTTTATATTGTTCTTCCTTATATTAAAAGCGCCAGAGAGGGTGTCAAAAGACTGGGCAGCCTGCTGGAGCAGTATGGTACATACGAGATGAACGGCATTGCATTTCAGGACAACGATGAGATCTGGTGGCTGGAGACGATCGGCGGCCATCACTGGATGGCAGTGAAAGTGCCGGATGACCATTATGTGGCCATGCCGAACCAGCTTGGCATCGACCATTTTGATCTGGAGGATGTACTCGGCGAACAGAAGGAATATATGTGCTCAGCAGACTTGAAAGAATTTATTGAAACATATCATCTGGATCTTTCTATGGATGGAAATTTTAATCCGCGCGATGCCTTCGGAAGCCACGATGATTCCGATCACGTTTACAATACACCGCGTGCCTGGTTCATGGAGCGCTATCTGAACCCGCACACGAAAAAATGGGACGGACCGGATGCCGATTACACACCGGTATCCGACGATATTCCGTGGATGATGGTTCCGGAGAAGAAGATCACCGTAGAGGATGTGAAATACGTACTGTCCTCCCACTATCAGGGAACACCGTACGACCCGTATGCCGCATACGGCGATAAATCGTGGAAAGGGGCATACCGCTCCATCGGTGTCAATCGGACCGATTTCCTTTCTGTCATCCAGATGCGCCCGGATCACAAAGGAGACAACGGCATTCTGCAGTGGATTGCATTTGCGTCAAATGCATTCAATGTGCTGGTTCCGTTCTACACCGATGTGACGACAACACCGGAGTATCTTTCCAACACAACGGGAGAGGTTTCCACAGATAACTTCTACTGGGCAAGCCGCATGGTGGCAGCAATGGCAGATGCATCCTATAAGTCTTCTATCTTCCACATTGAGCGGTATCAGGAAAAGGTGATGGCAAAAGGCCATGCACTGATCCATCAGTACGATGCGCTGCTTGCGGGGGAGACAGACGAAACAAAACAGACACAATTGAGAGAAGAAGCAAACAACAAAATCGCTGAAATGCTGAAAAAAGAGACGGGTGCAACACTGCACAAGGTACTCTTTGAACTCAGCAACCAGATGAAAAACGCGTATTCCAGATCGGATGCGTAAGGCTTTTTTGGGAGAAAGAATAAGAGAATGGTTCTGCGCGCAGGAAAAATTGTGCGCAGAATCATTTCCTGTCCGGAACCGCCTCGAACAAACAGGGTGTTACAGTTCGCCGGACACCGGTGAACGATACGGTCTTGATAAAAAATCTCAGCGTACTTTGGTGAATTTTGTTGACAACAGGCAGTTCCTGTGCTACAATAAACCAGCGACATGGAAGAAGGTCTTTTTTTTATGCCTGAAATTGCTGAAGTACGAGCAGCAAAAACAGGGCAGAAATGAAGAGACCGCCGCTGATCCGCAAGGATCACAAGCGATAACGCAAATACACAGTGGAGGTGGAAGTCGTGCGCGTAAAAATCACATTGGCATGTACTGAATGCAAACAGCGTAATTACAACATGACAAAAGAGAAAAAGAACCATCCTGAGAGAATGGAGACAAAGAAGTACTGCAGATTCTGCAAAAAGCACACAATGCACAAAGAAACCAAATAATCTTTGGTAAGAGGTGATCCAATGGCAGAAACTGAAAAAAAAGCATCCAAAAAGAGCTGGTTCAAGGGCTTGAAAGCAGAGTTCAGAAAAATCATCTGGGTTGACAACAAAACGCTGGGCAAGCAGACCGTTGCAGTCGTAGCGATCTCTGCAGTAACCTGCGGGTTAATCACCCTGGTTGACAGCGCTGTAATCGAGTTCGTCAATTTATTGATCAAATAAGGATAAAGGTGTCAGAATGTCAGAAGTAAACTGGTATGTAGTCCACACCTATTCGGGCTATGAAAACAAAGTAAAAGCCAATATTGAGAAAACAATTGAGAACCGTCATCTTGAGGATCAGATTTTGGAAGTACGTGTTCCTATGGAAGAAGTTGTTGAAGTCAAGAACGGAACCAAGAAACAGGTACTCCGGAAATTGTTTCCGGGCTACGTTCTGATCAACATGATCATGAACGACGATACCTGGTATGTTGTCCGCAATACCAGAGGTGTTACGGGCTTCGTAGGACCGGGATCCAAGCCGGTACCGCTTACGGATGAGGAAATGGTGAACCTTGGAATCACCGGTGGTGAGGAAAAGGTTGAGCTTGACCTTGAAGTCGGCGATGCAGTCGTTGTAACAGGCGGCGCATGGAAGGATACAACCGGACTGATTCAGAGTATCAATGATACAAAACAGATGGTTACCATCAATGTTGAGCTGTTCGGCCGCGAAACGCCGGTAGAAATAAGTTTCGCAGAAGTCAAGAAGATGTAAGAAATGCCCCAGGGGCGTTTCGTGGGAGGGAAATTCCCGCAATTACCACATTTATTTAGGAGGTGCCGTAAAATGGCAAAGAAAGTTACAGGATATATCAAATTACAGATTCCTGCTGGTAAAGCAACACCAGCACCACCGGTTGGACCTGCACTTGGACAGCACGGAGTAAACATCGTACAGTTTACCAAAGAGTTCAACGCAAGAACAGCAGATAAGGGAGACCTGATCATCCCTGTAGTTATCACTGTATATGCAGACAGAAGTTTCAGCTTCATAACCAAAACTCCTCCGGCAGCAGTTCTGCTTAAGAAAGCCTGCAACCTGAAATCTGGTTCCGGCGTTCCGAACAAAACGAAAGTTGCTACTATCTCTAAGGACAAAGTTCGTGAGATCGCAG
>OKSK01001472.1_pt1 | contig 11428 bp, 11 predicted proteins | sample 1606301 | NCBI WGS metagenome assembly OKSK01 (sample SAMEA3879557, study PRJEB24766) | human gut metagenome | biome: human-associated habitat; feature: feces | place: USA | collected 1985/1987
CCTGATCCGGATCATTATCTGCGTCACATAATAGTGTTCTTTTATTTACTTCATGTAATTTTGCAAACTGAGCTGTTGTCATCCTCATACTATCTTTTTTCATCATTTTTTCTTCTTTCTCTTGACTTTACACTAACTGTATACTTTATCCTGTCCATTGTCAAAACATTTTACAGGAGAAAACCTGGCATTATGATGACTTTTGCAGCACAAAAACCTCCAGAAAGCTGGCAAAGATTTTCCTGTGCAGCTGCCTTACAAATCAGACCTTTTCCAGAGTTGCCCTCTTAAACCAAAAACCGGTCGGTATTATTTTAGGGAAAAGCTGTGCTGTCCACAAATGTCCGCTCCCTCTCCGGATCAGACAGATTTCATCCATCACCTCATTGCTGCTTTCCGGGGAAGGTCGTAAAACAGCAAAAATTTTTCAGGACGTCGATGGCATAGACAAAGAACTTTTAAAAGAATGCGGCACTTCCTATCCTGCCCTTATGATCTATTTTAATTTACGTAAAATCGTAAACAAACAGATACTTGCACCTTTTCTATCTGCTTACTTTTCTTTCCTGCTGAAAATAATGAACTCCAAACAGAACTCCTGCCAGAAACAGTGCCATTCCCAATCCTGAATAAAACACAGCGATGAACACATCCGGTGCAAAATGGGAGGCTCGAAGACCAATTCCAAAAGTCATCATAAATGCCATGATCAAAAATGACTTCTTATCAAAAAAATGCCAGAAAAACTGAAGCTCATCTTCGTAGTTTTGAATTCTGTCGGTATGTCTGATCACCAGTTTATAAAATACCATCGACCAGAATACAGCAAAAACCAGCGCTGAGAGCAAAATATTCACAACTGTCACATGCCCCGTATAGCTGAGTATTCCAATTCGAATAATATTGAACCCCGCAATCAGCCAGACAATGCTGGCCAGTAGCAGTAATGTTCTTTTTTTTACTTTCATTTTGTTCTCCTCTCTAATATGAACATTGTTCATATTTATGTTTAAAATTTCCCACTTTTTAAAAGTGGGATTCATAGATACTGTGTGCGATCATCGTTAAAAGTGGTTCGCAGCTTTTCTGCTTTTCCAGAAGAATGGACATCAGAAGTGTAAACACATACTCCACAAAAATTTCCGGAGTCAGCTCATTTTCAAATGCATTCTCACGCACATTCTGGTCCTCTGTCAATATCTGAACCAGATTTTTCTTCAAATGCATCAGGGAAATCTCCATCATTTTCCTTCCCTCATTTTTATCTTTTGCTGCAAAACTCATGGAATGCAGATTAAAAAACTCCGGATACTTCTGACTGCTTTTATACACCGTATCAAACAACCAGGCAATACATGCTGTAAAGCTTTCAAATACAAGTACCTGTCCATTCATATGAAAGATATCCATCCATACACTTTCAATCGTCGCAAGTAAAAGTTCCGATTTGGATGGAAAATAATTATACACGGATCCTAATGCAATGTTGCACCGGGAAGCCACAAGCCTCATGTTTACGGACGAAAGCCCTTCTTCTGCCACAATCTCTCTGCACACTGCAAGTATTTCCTCTCTTGATGTAACTGCCATATTCAAATCTGCACCTCCATTCTGAACAACGTTCATTATAGAATTTCCCAGCTTTGATTGTCAAGTTACTTTTCTGATTTTTTTCCATTTCTGCCTTTTCTTTCTTCCTCTCAGGAATTATAATAAACACAGATCATTATAACAAAACAGGAGAGATTTATTTATGAGAGCTTATGAACGACTTTTAAAATACGTAACTGTACGCACCCCAAGTGATGAGACAAGCACTACCGTACCGTCTTCTGCCTGCCAGTTTGACCTGGCACAGGATCTGATCCGGGAGTTCATCAATTTGGGACTACCAAAGGCACGGACGGATGAAAAATGCTATGTCTACGCACAGATTCCTGCCACGCCGGGATATGAAAATTGTCCGAAGATCGGATTTATTGCACATCTGGATACTGTTTCTGACTTCTGTGACAAGAAGATCGTTCCGGTTGTAACTGAAAACTATGACGGACGCGACCTTCCTCTTGGCGGTTCTGACGGACGGGTTCTTTCTGTCTCCATGTTCCCGCATTTAAAGGATCTCAAAGGTCGTACTTTGATCACCAGCAACGGAGATACCATCCTCGGTGCAGACGACAAGGCCGGAGTTGCAGAGATCATGACCATGGCAGAACTGGTTTTGACTGAAAATATCCCACATGGTCAGATTTCGATCGGATTTACTCCGGATGAGGAAGTTGGCAGAGGAGCGGATCATTTTGATGTCGAAAAATTTGATGCGGATTTTGCCTACACCATGGACGGAGACACCGAAGGTGAGATTCAGTATGAGAACTTCAATGCCGCAGATGCGATCTTTGAGATCAAAGGCGTGAATGTACACCCGGGATCTGCAAAAGATGTGATGGTCAATGCCGCCCTGGTGGCAATGGAGATCAACGCTGCCCTCCCTGAGGGAGAAACTCCAGCGGATACCGAGGACTATGAGGGATTCTATCATCTTGTAAGCATGTCCGGCGATGTAGCCTGCGCAAAACTGCATTACATTGTCCGAGATCACGATACCGACAAGTTTGCCGCACGTCTGGAAACCTTAAAAGAAATTTCCAAACAGATGAATCTGAAATGGGGATTGGGCACCGTAAAACTGACCATTGATGAACAGTACCGCAATATGGCAGAGATCATAAAAGATGGAAACATGCATCTGATCGAAAATGCGAAAAAAGCCTGCCTTGCAGCAGATGTCACACCTCTGATCCTTCCGATCCGCGGCGGTACAGATGGCGCTCGCTTAAGCTTTATGGGGCTGCCTTGTCCAAACCTTGGAACCGGTGGACATGGATATCACGGACCATTTGAGCACATTACCGCTGAGGGCATGGATAAATCCGTAGAGGTGATGATCGAACTGGTCAAACTGTATGCGGAAATGAAATGATAAAAAAGAATATCCAGACAAAAGGCACAGACGGGATGTTTCCCGCTGTGCCACTTTTTATCCGCAATCTTTTTCTTACAATCTCTCACCGTTTTCATGCATAAATTTGTATTCTGCAACAGAACGGTCAAATGTCTTAATGTGGTTGTACAGCCATTCCACCACATTTTTATTCACTGCTTCTACAAATGCAGCAGACGGCCCTTCTTCCTCTTCCAGCATATTGTAGAGATCTCTTACGACCTGTCTTAATTTTTCATGCTCTTCTTTGTGCTTTTCCACACCCGGATATGTAATCTCTTCCTGCAGTTTTTCTTCTTCTCCAAAATGGAATTCTGTGTAATCTGCGAGATAATCCAGTGTTTTTACAGACACCACCTTATCTTTACTTGTCTCACAGCTGTCCAGTAATTTGTTAATCTTATCAATCAGTTCCTTGTGCTGGGAATCAATCATTTCGTTTCCTGTTACCAGACTTTCATCAAATTCTGCTCTCATTGTGCTACCTCCTAAACTTCACCTTGTTTAAATTTTATGATCATTTCATTGGTTAAACTGTCTCTGGACGGCTCTACCGGAATCTCGTCTCTTTCAAACCATTCCGCCAGTGCCAGTTCCTCTTCATCCAGTGTCACTTCTGCGTCACCGTCCAGATCACAGTAAAATCCCATCAACAGGGTATCACTAAATGCCCATGGCTGACTTTTATAGTATCGGATATTCTTTACCTTCAATCCGACTTCTTCCATCACTTCTCGCGCCACTGTTTCTTCCACGGTTTCTCCGATTTCTGTAAATCCGGCAAGAAGTGCATATTTTTTATAACTTCGCCCTGCATACTTGGACATCAGGATCCGGTTACCGTCTGTCACTCCAACAATGACAGCCGGACAGATCTTCGGAAATTCCATATTTCTGCAGTGTTCACAGAAAAGCATCCTCTCTTTTGTATCATGACGCATCTTATGTCCACAGCGTCCACAATATCTGCGTGTCTGATACCATCGATACAGCTGATATCCCGTGATCCCCGCAAATGCGCTGTACTGAGGATCTGCTGTCCTGAAAATCTCCGTATTCTCCATTGTAAACTCAGAGTGCGGCTCCCGGTTCAGATTATCAACCAGATAATACTGCTTCTCATCAATTGTAAACAGATAAATACTGTTCTCATAAATCTCTTCGTTCAACCGTTCCAGTTCTCCAAATGTTGGAAACTCTATTCCCGTCTGTGTCCGCCTCATCAATGCTGTGTGTTCTTCATAATACAATGCAATGCTGTCCTTTTGCGGCGAAACCGGCCTGTATTCGTTCTTAAACTGATGCGGTGCTATGTCCTGGATCATTTTACTCACTTCCTTTCCTGAAATTATGCAAAAATTCACTGAGTAAAATCAGAATACTTCCTGCCGCAAGAAAAAAATCTCCCAGATTGTATGTGATCTTTGTCAGCTTCTCGTCAGATGTCTGAAACCCGATATAATCCACCACATATCCCCGCATCCAGCGATCCAGTGTGTTGCTCCACGCACCTGCCACACCAAGTGAAAGCCCTGCTTTTTTCAAATAACTGCCTTTTTTTCGCAGACACAAGATATCCCAGACGGTCAGAATTGCAGCCATAACAAGAGATGTGTACTTTACAAACTGAGGATACTCTTTCAAAAGACTCATACACATCCCCTTATTATGCACTTTTCTAAGGACGATCTTTTTGCTGTCCGCAAACGGTTTTTCTTCCTCGTCCGGCCACTTTTCCACTTCTGATTTGACTGCCATATCCAGACACGTCAGAAATGCCGTTGCCCCTGCTCCAAACAGATTTTTCATATTCTGCCTCTATTCTTCTGTAAATTCTTTAATTTTTTCTGCTGCGTCCTCTGCTTTTTCCTTCACTGCCTCTGAAAGGTCTTTGACATGCTCACAGGCAGCCTCTGCTGCGTCCTCTGTTTTTTCCACAACTACCTCTGCTGCATCTTCTGTCTTCTCTGCAACTGTATCCATTGCCTGTGTTGTTTTTTCTTTTACAAATTCAACCGCCTGATCGGCCTTTTCCCTGAGCACATCCTCCGTTTCATCCCAAATGTCTTCTTCTTTTTTCGCTCCGCAGTACGGACAGTATGCCATCTCTTTTGCTACCTGTTTTCCACATTCTGCACAAGTACTCGTTCCTTTGATCTCCTCGATCTTTGCCTGATGTCTCTCGATACTTTCTGTTCTGTTATCGATTTTTTCACACAGCATCTGTACCTGTTCGTCCATCGCCTCTCCCGCCTGGTACTTCTCGTACAGAAAGCGCCCCATCTCCAGCATATCCGCCTCATTGCCGCGCTCCAGAGTTCGGATCTGTCCTCTCAATCGCTGTATTTCCATCATCTCGCCTGCTTTACTTGTCACAGTTTCTGTTGTCTCACCGATTTTTTTACCTAAGTCTTCAAAAAAAGATTTCATCTTTCTTCTCCTTTCTGTCACATATCTGTTATTTTCAACAGAATTTCTCGTGCATATATACATTATACCCCAAACGTTCATAACTTCAACCAGATTTCTTCTGTTTTCTTCTTTCCGCTTCTTATTTTGAAGCTTTCGGCATATACTTTCAAAAACATCCAGGAGATCATTTCATGCCATACTCTGACTTATGCCGGGAAAAAATTCTTTCTGAAGATTATCATGATTTTATTGTCTCCGACATCCGAATGCCCTTTCTTCAAGATATGCTTGAAAAAGACTACTGTCTTCAAAACCCCGGCTTTTTTTATCAATGTGCTTACCTTTCAAAATCTGTAATAAAACCTGTATCGCTGGAAAACTATTCTTATTTTTCGATTCCGAAATGCTACTCCCTGCTCAGTATGCAGGCGCTAAATCAGGCCGGAATCCTTCCGATCCAGAACCACTCCACCATTCAATTAAGCGGAAAACAGGTTATGATCGGATTTCTGGATACCGGAATCGACTATCAAAATCCGATATTTCAACATCTGGATAAAACCACTCGAATCGCAGGCATCTGGGATCAGACGATCCAAAGCGGCACCCCTCCGGAATCCTTTTACTATGGCTCTCATTATACACCCGATATGATCAATGAAGCGCTTGCCTCGGAAGATCCGTATTCCCTTGTCCCAAGTGTGGACAATAATGGACACGGAACATTTCTCGCAAGTATCGCTGCCGGTTCCGGAGATCCCGATGCGCAGTTTATCGGTGCTGCGCCGGAATCTGTAATTGCCGTTGTAAAGTTAAAGCAGGCAAAACAATATCTGAGAGACTACTATTTTATTCCCAATACAGCCCCTGCTTTTCAGGAAAATGATATCATGCTTGGTATGCGCTATCTCCACCTGCTTGCCGAAAAACTGGGACTTCCTCTGATCTTCTGCCTGGCACTTGGCAGCAATCTGGGCGGACACTCCGGCTCTCTCCCACTCTCGATCATTGCCCAGCAGTATACCTTGTTGTCTAATCGGATTCCTGTTATCGGGGTCGGAAATGAAGCAGATCAGAGACATCACTTTTACAGCGAGATCATGAATACTTCTGATACAAAGACCGTAGAAATCCGTGTCGGAGAAAATACTAGCGGTTTTGTGATGGAGCTATGGACCGAACTCCCCAATATCCTCTCCATCAGCCTGACCTCTCCGTCTGGGGAGAGTACGTCCCGCATTCCCATTCGTGCGGGAACAAGCACAACTTTCAATTTTCTTTTTGAAAATACAACAGTCTACATCGACTACCGTCTGTTTGTAGAAAGTACAGCCTCGGAACTGATTCATTTTCGTTTTTCCGATGCTGCTCCCGGAATCTGGAAGCTTGTGGTAGAACCCGTCCAGATTATTGACGGGCGATTCCACATCTGGCTTCCTGTGCGGGAATTTTTAAGCGGAGAAGTTTATTTTTTAAACTCCAATCCATACTATACACTGACTGCCCCTTCTGATTCCGTACAGCCGATCTCCGTCTCCTATTACGATTCTTCCAACAACGGTCTTGCACTTTCCTCCGGAAGAGGGTTTACTCGTACGGAGCAGGTCAAACCGGATTTTACAGCCCCGGGAATCAGCATTACCGGTGCTCTTCCCGGCGGACAGTTTGAGAGCAGGAGCGGTTCCAGTACCTCGGTCGGCATCACTGCAGGCGCAGCCGCTTTGCTTGTGGAATGGCACCTTCAGCAGAAAAAGATCCCATCCGTGAGTACCGCTTTGATCAAAAGTCTGCTGACGTTAGGCGCCACCAGAAACCCGGATATGAAATATCCGAACCGAGAGTGGGGATATGGCCAGTTAAACCTTTACAATACATTCGAAGCTATGCGTCAGTTATAACAAAAAGGGACGCCTTCTCGCGTCCCTCAAAAAAATCATTCTCTCTTTTTGGATTCGTAAATTGTCTTTACACGCTCTGATTCCGGTACAATCTGTTCCGGTACCGGAGCCGTGCCCGGTGCAAATACCACCTTCAAAAAGACTGGTGTAATAATTGTCGTGATCACGACAACAATAATGATCGGCCCTAAAAATGCAGAACCTAACAGCCCCAGTGCTGCGCCCTTGCTGGCTACGATCAATGCTACTTCTCCACGCGAGATCATACCGATTCCGATTCGTTTTGCCTGATAATTCTTATAGTGACAGATTTTTGCACCAAACCCACATCCAACAACCTTCGTCAATACTGCAACAATCGTCAGCGCTACTGCAAATCCAACAATCGCCGCAGACATCTTCGGCAGCTCTACTTTCAGCCCGATACTTGCAAAAAATACCGGTGATAAAAGCAGATAAGACAATGTATCAAATTTTGTCTCCAGATAAGTAGAACGCTGTACGTTTGAAATGATCAGACCGGCAATAAACGCACCTGTAATATCTGCAACTCCAAAAACATCCTCTGCAATGTATGCCATCAGAAGACAGAACACAAATGCCACGATCGTGTGTCGATGTTTCTCCTTATTGGCTTTGTCCACCCAGTTCTTGTACAATTTGTAGAAGATAAATCCTACAACTGCTGCAAATACAAAGAATCCAACAATCTTCAGCATGACCATTCCAATTTTCACGCTTGGGTCTGAAATGCTTGTCACGATTGTCAACGCCACAATTCCCAGAATATCATCAATGATCGCTGCTCCCAGGATTGCATTGCCGGAACGGGTTTTGAGCTTTCCAAGCTCTTTTAATGTCTCCACCGTGATACTGACTGAAGTTGCTGTCAGAATTACTCCGATAAAGATATTCTGCAGGAAAATACTTGCTGATGCATCTGACTCGATCATCCCCGGCCGATTGAAGAAATATGCCGTAGCAAATCCACCCGCAAGCGGTACCAGTACTCCACAAAGTGCAATGATAAAGGATGCCTTTCCGCATGCTTTCAGTTCTTTGATATCTGTCTCCATACCTGCACAGAACATCAGAACGATCACACCAATCTCCGCTACAGACTGCAGAAATGATGTCTCTGTCAGAATGCCGACTCCGGCAGGTCCCAACAGTAATCCGGCCAGAAGCGCGCCAACGACCTGCGGCATCTGTACCCTTCTTGTCAAAAGCCCCAGCGCTTTTGTACAAAGTAAAATAATTGCGAGATCTAGTAAATACTTGTAGTCCATAATGTGCCCCCTTTTTGTCAAACATCTATAAGGATACACCTTTAAATGCCTTTTTTCAATACATTTTCCACATTTTATGACGTTTTTACATAATTTTTACCATAATTCTGCACAAATCCGCAATAAAAGAGAGTCTGTTTCCAGACTCTCTCATACTCTTTCTTTTCCTACGGCAATCTCGGCACTTCCTGTCCCCGAAGACTGATCAGAGGACCGCCGGTTCCTTCTATGTAAGATCTTGTGATCGTCACCTCTCCGATGTTCTCATCCTTTGGAATCTCATACATGATATCCAGCATATATTCCTCCAGAATGGCGCGAAGACCTCTGGCTCCAGTGTGCTTCTCCAGTGCCTTGGCCGCAATCGCGTGAAGCGCATCCTCCTCATAATCCAGCTTCACCTCATCCAGGGCAAGGAGCTTCTGATACTGTTTCAAAATTGCATTCTTCGGTTCCTTCAGGATCTGCACTAACATATCCTCATTCAGTCCGTCCAGTGTATATATAATCGGCAGACGTCCGATAAATTCCGGAATCATGCCAAATGCACGGATATCATCTACTGTTACCTTCTCCAGAATATGTGGATCATTGTCATATTTGTCCTTCAGGTCTGCGTAAAAGCCGATAGATGCCTGCTTATTCAGTCTCTCCTTGATAATATTCTCCAGATCCGGGAATGCCCCTCCACAAATAAACAGAATATTTCTGGTATTTACCGTTACCATAGGAACCATGGCATTTTTGCTGTTGGCTCCGACCGGTACTTCCACATTGGCACCTTCTAAAAGCTTTAACATACCCTGCTGGACAGACTCTCCGCTGACGTCTCTCTGATTGGTGTTCTTTTTCTTTGCGATCTTGTCGATCTCATCTATAAAAATAATGCCCTGTTCTGCTTTTTCCACATCGTTGTCTGCAGCTGCAAGCAGCTTGCTGACAACGCTCTCGATATCGTCTCCTATGTAACCTGCCTCTGTGAGCGAAGTCGCATCGGCGATCGCCAGCGGCACATCCAGAAGTTTTGCAAGGGTCTTGACCAGATAGGTTTTACCGCTTCCGGTCGGTCCGATCATCAGCATATTGGACTTTTCAATCTCAATATCATCCATCGTGCCGGTCGCCACACGTTTATAGTGATTGTAAACGGCAACAGAAACCACTTTCTTTGCATAGTCCTGACCGATCACATACTCATCCAGTTTTGCCTTGATCTTATGCGGTGCCGGGACAGATTTCAGATCAAATGTCGGTTTTGCCTCTTCTTTGCTCTTCTTTTTGCGAATCTTCTGTTTCTGTGGAATGTGATCCTGCAGATCCGACAGATTGATCATGCTGATATTCGGCATATTTGACATATCCTGGAAATTCATACCGCCTTTTCCCATGGAATCAAAAACCTTCTGCATACAATTCTGACAGATATGGATATCGTTCGGCAAATGTACCATCTTTCCTACTTTGCTCTCCGGTCTGCGGCACAGAAAGCAAATATCTTCAAAATCTTCTTTCTTTTCTTCGTCTACTACATCAACATCAATGTTTTTTTCATCTGGCATTGTCATAAACCTCCAGTAATTTTACTGTTCATCATTATAGCTCATATGTTCGCAAGAAACAAGTAAACTTTTTCGAAAGAAAATGGAAAAACAATTATACCAGTCCCTGTACTTTCAGAAGATAGAGCCATCCGGTCAGTGTAAATGCACTGAGCAGCGTCGTCAGCATGACAACACTGGAAGTGAGCACGCCTTTATGCCCCATATTTCTTGCCATAACATAGGAACTGACCGTTGTCGCCGAGCCGAGCATCACAAGGATCGCGATCAGCTTTTCCGTCCGGAAACCAAGTGTCACTGCGATCGGCAGAAATACGCCCGCCAGGATCACCAGCTTTAAGAGAACGGCCAGGATCACCGGCCACATATTTTCGAAAGCTCCTTTGAATTCGATCGATGCTCCCATCGCCATCAGTCCGAGCGGCGTTGCAAGCACTGCTACATTTTTTACTGTTTTTTCAAGGATCACCGGCATCGGAAGTTTTAAAACAGACCACACAACGCCCGTCAGGATCCCGACAATGATCGGATTGGTGATGATCCCGTGTAACGTTTTGCGTATCAGTGCTCCGTTTACCCTGCCGCGTTCCGGCCGCATTACGGTCAGTACTACAACCGCCATAATGTTATAAAGCGGCACACTTGCCACAATCATCAAAGGTCCCATGCCTGCCTCACCGTAAATGTTCTGGATAAAGGCAATTCCGAAGATCGCCGCACTGCTCCGGTAAGATGCCTGGATAAACTCACCCTGCAGGCTCTTATCTTTCAAAAGAAAGGACAGTAATGTTACCGCTGTAATACTGATTAACGTAGCAAGGAAACAAAACACTACAAATTTCCAGTCCCAGGCTTCAAAAAAATCAACGGTCGCCAGATCCTGGAATACCAGCACCGGAAGTGCCACCTTAAATACAAAGCTGTTCATCTTATCGACAAACGATCCGTCCATGATATGCCACTTTCGAAATGCATATCCGAGCATCATCGTCAGGAAGATCGGCATCGTTGCATTCAGGCAAAACATCAAATTACTCATAAAACAAAACTCCAATCTCTGCAGTTTTTTCATGACAGCCTGTTCAAGAAAACCTGCTGCTCACCGCCTGCAGAAGCGGGGCATCTCACGTCCGATGTATACTATACCATGTCCCTTCGCTTTTTTCCAGTGCATATCAGCGATTGCGTTCCAGACCAGCCTGCGGATCGCTCCTTCTTCCATTTTTATTTTACATTTTGCCCCCCGATCTCCATATACTATAAATC
>OKSK01001489.1_pt1 | contig 11335 bp, 15 predicted proteins | sample 1606301 | NCBI WGS metagenome assembly OKSK01 (sample SAMEA3879557, study PRJEB24766) | human gut metagenome | biome: human-associated habitat; feature: feces | place: USA | collected 1985/1987
AATCAAACGGGTCTGCCGCCGCGTTGCCATAGGGGCTTTGCAAAGATGCAGCGTAAGGGTCCTGCGCCGCGTCGCCATAGCCCATAACTCGTGTGGGCTCGGCAGAAGGCTGCGTCGCGGCGGGGTCGACATAACCGGGGTTGGGAACAACGCGGGTCGCATCGGCGCTATCGCCAGCCTGCGCGGAACCGTAGCCGCCCATCACGGTTGTCTTGTCCTGATCCATGCAACGATTCCTTTCCGTCGCCTGTAAGCATCAAGTTATCCATGCATTCTACCAGCGCAAAAGCCTATGATGGGCAGAGTCCGTCGGTATCTACAAGACGTGCGCGGGTCTAAGGATCAAAAAAGCCCCGCCGGGCCTTGGTAGGCACGACGGGGCGGGCAAGCGGCTATGAGCAGCAGGCTTAGAACAGGCCGGTGATGTTGCCGTCGTTGTCGACGTCGATATTCTCGGCCGCGGGGACCTTGGGCAGGCCCGGCATGGTCAGAACGCTGCCAGTCAGCGCGACCACAAAGTGGGCGCCGGCGGAAACCTTGAGCTCGCGCACGGTGATGCGGAAGCCCTCGGGAGCGCCCAGGGCCTTGGCGTTGTCGCTAAAGCTGTACTGCGTCTTGGCCACGCACACCGGCAGGTTGCCAAAGCCGTTCTCGCGCAGCTCGGCGAGCTGGCGCTTGGCAGCCGGGGTAAAGTCGACGCCATCGGCGCGGTAAACCTTGGTAGCAACGGCCTCGAGGGCATCGGCAACATCGGCGCCGTCTTCGTAGGCAAACTTGAGCTCGCTCGGCTGCTCGATCAGACGCATGACCTCGTCGGCCAGCTCGAGCGCGCCCTCGCCGCCCTTGGCCCAGACCTCGGAAAGCTTAACGTTAACGCCGAGCTTCTGGCACTCGGACTCGATGAGCGCAAGCTCGGCCTCGGTGTCCGTCGGGAAGCGGTTGATGGCGACCACGCAGGGCAGGCCGTAGACATTCTGAATGTTGTCAACGTGGCGCAGCAAGTTGGGCATGCCGGCCTTGAGGGCCTCGAGGTTCTCGTCGTTAAGGTTGGCTTTGGCAACGCCGCCGTTGTACTTAAGCGCGCGGGCGGTGGCGACAATCACGACGGCGCTGGGGCGGACGCCCGTCATGCGGCACTTGATGTCGAGGAACTTCTCGGCACCCAGATCGGCACCGAAGCCGGCCTCGGTAATGGCAACATCGCCAAAGCGCATCGCCATACGCGTGGCCATGATAGAGTTGCAGCCGTGGGCAATGTTGGCGAAGGGACCGCCGTGGACAAACGCGGGCGTACCCTCGAGCGTCTGCACCAAATTGGGCTTGAGCGCATCCTTAAGCAGCGCAGCCATGGCGCCCTGGGCCTTGAGGTCGCGTGCGCGGACGGGCTCGCCGGCATAGCTGTAGCCGACGACGATCTCGCCCAGGCGCTCCTTGAGGTCATTGATGCTCGTGGACAGGCACAGGATTGCCATGACCTCGGAGGCAACGGTGATGTCGAAGCCATCCTCGCGCGGTACTCCCTGGGCCTTGCCGCCAATGCCGTCGATAACATGGCGCAGCTGGCGGTCGTTCATGTCGACAACGCGCTTCCAGGTAATGCGCTTAACATCGATACCGAGCTGGTTGCCTTGCTGAATATGGTTGTCGAGCATGGCTGCCAGCAGATTGTTGGCGGCACCGATGGCATGGAAGTCGCCGGTAAAGTGCAGGTTGATGTCCTCCATGGGGATGACCTGCGCCCAGCCGCCGCCGGCGGCACCGCCCTTTACGCTCTCCCAAGCGGAAAGATCCTTGCCGTCAAACAAAACGATAGCGTCGGAAGGAGCCGTGAAACCTCCACCTTTTAAATCTGTACCCGGAGTGACTACCGGCGGAACAGGTTCGTAAAACTCGGACATCTCATGCGTGATACCCGCATAACCTGTAGGCATCTTGAACTCTTTTTTCTTGTCTTGAGCGACAATAGTGACGCAACCCGCTAAAGCGAAAGCCGCAACTGTAAGCAATCTTTTGTTCATGGTCTAAAATGATTTATTAGTTAGTTAACATTTCTTGCTGCAAATATACCGTTTTTTGCCGAAACAGATAACGATTTGTCAGAAATCTTATTGATTATGATCAAATAATCTTTTCTCGGCCAACTGCTCAAACTTGGTGTTCGGACGACCGTAATTGCAATACGGATAAATACTTATACCGCCTCTCGGTGTGAATATACCAGTAACTTCGATATATTTCGGATCCATTAATTTTATCAAGTCCTTCATGATAATATTCACGCAATCCTCATGAAACGCCCCATGGTTGCGGAAGCTGAATAAGTAAAGCTTCAAGCTCTTGCTCTCTACCATTTTCACGTCGGGGATATAATCGATATGAATCGTAGCGAAATCCGGTTGTCCGGTAATCGGGCAGAGACTGGTGAATTCCGGGCAATTAAACCGTACCCAATAATCATTTCCTTGATGCTTGTTCGTAAATGCCTCCAATACCTCCGGAGCGTAATCTTGTTTATATACGGTAGAGCCACCTAATAAGTGCAACTCTCCTTCTTGTTTTCTCTCGTCCATTTCTTTAAATTTACTTTTGATTCTCTTCTTTCCTTTTCAGGTATTTCTCCAATCCGTCCTTGCGAAGTTTGCAAGCGGGGCAATGCCCACATCCCTCAGCCATAACACCGTTATAGCAAGTCAGCGTCTGCGTACGTACTAGATCAAAGACGCCCAGCTCGTCCGACAATTCCCAGACTTCGCTCTTATCCCGGTCCATAAGCGGGGTATGAATTACGAATTGCTCATCCATCGCCAGATTTAATGTTACGTTAAGAGAACGCACGAACGTATCCCGGCAATCCGGATAACCACTATAATCAGCCTCGGAGACACCCGTTACCAAATGATAAATCCCCTTACCACGGGCTAAGATAGCGGCGAAAGTAAGGAATACCATATTACGGCCGGGCACAAACGTATTCGGATAGCTATCCTCCGGCTTCTCTTGATCCATCTCTATGCTCGCATTCGTAAGCGAGCAATTGGGATCTAACTGGCTGATAAGCGATACGTCCAATAACTGAAAAGGTACGTCCGCATCCGCGGCGATCTTTCGAGCGACCTCTATTTCCAAGGAATGTTTCTGTCCGTATGTGAAGCATACGGCCTCTACACGTGAAAAATGCTTCTTCGCCCAGAAAAGGCAAGTCGTGGAATCTTGTCCACCCGAGAAGCATACCAAAGCGGCATCTTGTTGTTTCATATCTTTCTTGTTTTTAATACGTGGTTTAGCAAGCACACGGAAAAGACATCTTTTCAGCCACAAAGATACGCTTTTTTTTAATTCTTTCGAGCGGCGATAAGCAACATCATCGGACGGCGAAGTTCGTCTCGCATCCCGGGAACCGTATCCAGCATCGATTCGTCCGGTTGAGGCTCCACCAGATGGGTGATACAGAAACCCGCCTTGATCAATCCGTTCACGTAAGTCGTAAGTGTCTTATGATATTTGGTTACATCCTCTCCCAAAAAACGAGCATGCCGGATTCCCTCTTGAAAATAATGATCCACCGGCCAATGCGCAGGTTTCCCTTCCGAATCGTAAATCCAATCTTGATTGCCATAAGCAGTAAAAACGGGATGTTCCACAGAGAAGACAAAGACACCCTCTTGCGTTAAACATTTATATACCTCTGTACAAACCGTATCGAACGACTCGAGATAATGGAATGTCAAGGAGCTGATCACGATGTCAAAAGAATTTGGAGCAAAATCAAAATCCTCGATTGCTATTCTTTTATATTCGATCAACGGGGAGGGATTTATCTCCCGTGCCTTGTCTAACATCTTCCCAGAAAGGTCAATGCCTAAAGCGAAGGTCGCCCCTCGCTCTATGGCATATCGACAATGCCAGCCAAAACCACACCCTAAATCCAATACACGCTTTCCGTTAAAATCAGGCAACATCTTCTTTAGCTCATGCCATTCTCCTGCTCCTCTCAGCCCTTGTACAGAGCGAGACATCTGACTGTATTGACCGAAAAAGCGTTCATCATCATACTTATTTTCTTTCATATTATATATTGTAGGGATATCTTGGCCAAAGATACTTATTTTTCGTAGATACCGACATGATTTCCTTCGCTATCTTCTAAAACGGCGAAGTATCCTTTATTTTCCGCTTCAATCTTTGTCTTGGGTATAATAATTTTACCCCCTTTATCCAATACTTTAGATAAAGTGTCCTCGATATCTTGGCTATTAAAATGGATTAAGATACCATCCGGCGAAGGTTGATAACTAGGAGCGTAGAACAAAGCCCCAACCGCTTCTCCTTGCTCGATAAAACAGGCCATCTTCTCTGTCTCACATTCGGAAACCGATAATTTTAGTCCCAAAATAGTTTCATAGAAATCGATCGCTCGATAAAAGTCTACAGTTGGAATCTCGAAAAAAGCAATTAAATTGTTCATTTTGTTTTCTTTTTATAGTTACTGTTAATGTCCTCGCGAAGACATCACAAAAGTAGAGCGTATCGTATCTATAGGATAGAAGAAAAAGGACATCTTGATCACTCCGAGAAATAATCAGAATAAGGAGCGCATAAGGAAAGATACTCCGTGGGTGTATAGCCGGAAAACAGCTTAAACTCTTTTATCATATGTGACTGATCTGAAAACCCACATTCATAAGCTAATTGAGCGAATGAAATGGATGGATTCTGTTGTACCTTAAATAAAGCCCGTTGCATCCTAACGATACGAAGAAACTCTTTGGGCGTAGCTCCTACATAATCTAAGAAAATGCGGTTGAACTGTTTAGAACTCAGGCATGCGGTTTCAGATAACTCAGAAATATTAGTTTTCGCTTGTTCATTTATTTGATGGAAGACTGCGGATATTCGCTTTAAATTATATTCATAGCCTTCAAACCTATAAAGACGGTGAATCAAAAACTGCTCGATCAAGCGGATGCAAGTTTCATGATCATCAGCCTCTATCACTTTTCTGGATAATATTGATAATTCCAAATCTTCTATAGCATCCACCGCTATAAGTTCTCCATAAAAGAACTTAAGGGGAAGTTGAAGGATGGCTCTTGCCGCGTACGGCTGAAAAACAACCGTGATCATTTCAATCTTTCCGGCTGACATCACATCTGAAAAGTTGAGGCATTGCCCACAGATGAACGCTTGAGGCTGCGATTCTTTTTTTCCTACTAATAAAAGCCTTTTACCCCTATGAAATACTAATTGTATGCAGCCCGTTGGTAAAGTCCGTTCAGATACAGAAACATCCGCGCCATCTTCCAGTATCCAATAATATCTCACATAAGGAGTTAATATATGAATAGGCTTTATTATTTTAAATGACTGCATCTTATAGAATTTAATTTATCGGGGCAAAGGTAAATAACCCCTAATCAATTCTATAGTAAAAAAGAGACATTTTATATAATACTGCGACATTAAGCTTCAATCAACTATTTTTGGGTATATTCAAAACTGTAGTATTCTTGATTTCATTAAGTACAAAAGAGCTTTGCATCTTCACGATGCCATGAACCTTGGTTAATTTCTCGAACACAAATTGATTATAGGCATCTAAATCCTTAAGAACCACTTTGACAAAGAAATCATAAATACCTCCCGTCGAGTAACATTCCATTATTTCATCGATATTCCGTATTTCTTCTTTGAAGCGTTCGATATGCTCATCATCGTGTACAGCTAAAGATACATTACAGAAAATGATCAAGGGTAATCCTATTTTTTTATTGTCGACCAATGCCACATATCCTTTTATATATCCTTCGTTTTCTAAACGTTTGATTCGTTCGTAAATAGGAGTCTTGGAGATATGAAGTTTCTCAGAAAGCTCTTTTGCATTGATCTTCGCGTCCTTTTGCAAAGAATGAAGAATTTCAATATCTGTCTCATCAAGTAGTGCCATAGTTTTTTTTCCTGTTTTATTTGATTTAATATCCCCGAATTAGAATTATAGAATGCAAAACAGGACAAAAATAGGAAAATTATCGTATTTAAGATTGACATATAGGAAAACAATCTTCTTTAAATAACTTTGCAGCAAATAAAAATCTAATTCTAACACAATTATGTTTAAAAGTAAAGATCTTCTGTATCATAGTATCGCCATATTGACAGTCATTATATGGGGAACAACGTTTGTCTCCACAAAAATACTGATTAATACAGGATTATCACCGGTTGAGATATTGTTATACCGTTTCGTACTTGCGTATTTTTGTATTTTGACTATAGCGCATCGACGGTTGTGGGCTAATTGCGTAAAAGATGAATTCTTATTGTTCTTGTCTGGATTATGTGGTGGCTCCCTATACTTCATAGCGGAGAATACGGCATTGGGCATCACATTGGCTTCCAACGTTTCATTATTGATCTGTACAGCACCGATCATTACAACGGTATTGTCTCACCTATTTTATAAAGAATCTCTTAGGAAAGGACTGTTATATGGATCTTTAGTTGCCTTATTTGGAGTCGGATTAGTTGTTTTCAACGGCAGTGTTCTTTTAAAAGTAAATCCACTTGGTGATTTTCTCACTTTAGTTGCCGCTACGATGTGGGCTTTTTACTGCCTTATCCTAAAGCGTTTGAGTCGTTCTTATCCCACCTTGTTTATTACACGAAAAGTATTTTTTTATGGGATACTTTCTCTTTTCTTCTATTTTGCGATCTACCCTTTAAATATCAAACTAGAGTTATTGAAACTGCCAATCGTATATTTAAATATATTATTTCTGGGTGTCATCGCCTCAATGCTTTGTTATATCATGTGGAATACGGCAGTCAGAGCCCTCGGAGCATCAAAAACAGCCAATTATATTTACATTGTCCCTCTGGTCACCTTGATAACTTCTGCGATTTTTCTATCAGAAACTATTACGATAGCTTCTGGTATTGGCGCTTTAGCCATTATTAGTGGAGTTTATATCGCAGAGAGGTAAAAATAAAGAAGGGTTACTCATATGAGTAACCCTTTGATTTTCAGTGGTGCCACCAGTAACCGAAAATCGGTTTGTATAGCACTATTTCTCAATAAGTTATATCTTTATTACGATGTTAGTCCCTTGAATAAGGTTTTCACAACTTTGCACCGTTCAACACAAGTTTGTGTCTTAGGTTCGATTTCTGCGTGCAAAGGTAGATATTTATTTGGAATTATCAATATTTCCAAGAACTTTTTTTGTATTTACTGCTAAAAGTCTGTTTGAATTTTGTTCAGTATTCTTTTAGGAGTTGTTTTGAGGATTTTTCTCTGTATCATTAAGAAGAATTGCAGGCTATGTGACGGAAGGTTTTCAATATCCATGAAGTATATAGAAAGAACTTTAGTCGAAATGTCAGGTATCAATTTTCCCAATAGATTGAATCGTAAAGGAGTATTTTTATCGAGTAATATGTATAACTACATAAACCCCACTGGTTTCGAAACGTGCAGCCACATTACGAATAGGGTAAATTTCAATAATGGATTGTTTTGATGAAAAAAACTCTTCAATATTAGACTTACTGACATAGGGCTGTCATAGAAGACGCTATCTTTGTATCAAAAAGTATTCAACTTAATATTATAGAATATGAAAAGATTATTTTTATGCTCATCATTTGCTGATGTTGCTAATCTATTTGTCGATTGTGCCAAAGAAGATTTGCAAGGGAAAATTATAGCTTTTATACCAACTGCAAGCCTTACAGAACCAATACGATTCTATGTAAAAAAGGGGAAAAAGGCTTTAGAAGAAGCAGGAATGATTGTTGAAGAAGTCGAGATTACCCAACTGCCCAAAGAGGAAATATCTTCTATATTACATAAATGCGATTATATCTACATAACAGGTGGAAATACATTTTTCCTTTTGCAAGAGTTAAAAAGAAAAGGTGTTGATAAAATTATATCTAAACAAGTGAAATTGGGTAAACTGTATATTGGGGAATCTGCCGGAGCAATAATAGCCTCTCCCGATGCAGAATATATGAGAAGTGTGAATTTTGATCCAATAGAAAAGGCTCCTGAATTGAAAGACTGTACTTCTTTAGATTTGGTCGATTTTTATACGATTCCCCATTATGGAAATTTTCCATTCAAGAAAAAAGGTGAAAAGATAGTTCAACTATATAATGAGAAGTTGCAGCTTATTCCTATAAGTAATAAACAAGCTGTTATTATTGAAGATTCAAATATTCAAATTAAAGATGCAAAATGAATAGAATAGACCGTATTTCTGCTATATTGATTCAGTTACAATCGCACTCGTTAGTGAAAGCACAGCAAATTTCAGAACGTTTTAATATAAGCATTCGCACTGTATATCGAGATATAAGAACATTGGAAGAGGCAGGCATTCCTATCATAGGAAATCCCGGTATTGGTTATTCACTTGCAGAAGGATTCAAATTATCTCCTCTAATGTTTACTCAAAAAGAGGCTTTGTCCTTTTTGATTGCAGAGAAATTAGTACATGAACTAACTGATTCAAATAGCAACGAACATTATAAGTCTGGAATAGAAAAGATTAGGTCTGTCATGCGTTTTGCAGACAAAAATATGTTAGAAACAATGGAAAAGTGCATGTCTGTATTGGATACTTATAAATCATCTACCTATAAACCTGATATTCTTTTACTTATTTTACAAAGTATATACCAAAAAAGAATTATTGAAATATCTTATTTGGGAAGTAATGCGTTAAGTGTTTCAGAACGAAAGATTGAAGCTGTTGGAATTTTCTTTTCGAGAACTAACTGGTATCTAATAGGCTTTTATCTTCCCAAAGAAATCTATCTTACATTTCGGATAGATAGAATTCAAAAAATGCACATTCTTAATGAATTACAATCACGGGAACATCCTTCTTTGGAAAAATTCATACGCGAGTTTTATGATAAAGAAAAATTACATGAAATCGTTATAAGAATAAAAAAGAATAAAACCTCCATAATGAATGATGATAAATATTATTACGGATTAACATCTGAGAAAGAGATAGGGGATATGTTTGAGCTTCATTTTCTAACATTTTCAATCAGTAAGTTTGCACATTGGTATCTGTCTTTTGCAGATAGTGCAACTATAATAAGACCAGATTCTTTAAAATATGAAGTTAAAAATATTATCAATAACATTTCTATTTGATTGCTGTCAAATAGTATTTTTAATCGACTAAATGAAAAAAATATTCGACCAAAGATTTTTCCGCTTATTGTCGGAATGCTCACAACGTAAAGTGTCTGCATCTGAATTTGCAGAAGCTATCGAAGAATTGGCGACCCATGTAGCCGATTTCAGTATCACAGAACAAGATTATAGCATTTTACTCCGCTATTTCTCTTTTGGTTTGTATCGTCTTAAATCATACCGTGTATGGTTTGAGCAGGAAAAAAATATCCTATTTGTATCTAATTGATGAAGCGATAGGGCTATTGAATACCGAAATACGCCTAATCGAATGGCGTATCAAGTACCCGGAACAGTTGCAGCAACGCACCAACAAACAAGCCCTTTCCCCTCTATATCTCGCTGACAGAACCACTCTTATCAATATCATGGAAATAGTTAGCGGGCTGTTCCTTTCCCAAAAGATTGTGTATCAAAATGGCAAGCCTGTTTATTTAGTGGACTTGACGAAAGCCTTTGAATGGCTTTTCAATATCAAGATAGGTGACTGTTACCAAAAGCATGAGGACGTGATAAAACGAAAGCCGGGCAAGCTGACAGAGTTTCTTAATGGACTGGCAGAGCTTATTCGCAAGGAACATGAAAAGAAAGGGTACAGATAACCAGCTGTTTATGACTTATTTATAGGGGATTCCATTAGTCCCCCTATAATTTCTTTGCACCTGTTTTCTGAACTTTGCTTCATCAATCGATTGACAGACCATAATGTATAATCAGAAAAATGAAGCAATCATGTATATAGACAATGACGATTTCAGCGTATGGATGCAGAAGCTGTACGCCAAACTGGAAGAACTCTGCAAGGATGTACGGGTACTGCGCAATGCCGACAGGGTACTGCCGGAAGATGACAACCTGCTGGATAATCAGGACTTGTGCCTGTTATTCAAAGTGAGTATCAAGACCCTGCAACGCTACCGGGCTATCGGTGCGCTACCATACTTCACAATCAGCGGAAAAGTGTATTACAAGGCTTCCGATGTCCGGGAGTTTATCAAAGAACGGTTCAGTGTTACCACGCTGCGCCAGTTCGAGAAAGAACACTGCACGAAGAAAAAGAAGTGAATTAAAAAGCCGGGGCGGTTCTGCTCCGGCTTTGCTTTTGTTTTATGGCTTGCCTAATTTGTCGGCTTCCTCCTTTAGCTGCTCGGCTTGCTCGTTCAACAGCCTTGCCCGTTCCAACGCTTCCGCCTGTTTCCTGCTGCGGTATTCAAAGCCTTTCACCGAATCGGTCAGGCTTCGGATGAAAGCGTTGTCCCGTTCCCGGCTGAACTTCGTTTCCAGCAAATCAAGGCTGCTGCCGTCTGCCTTTCCTTTCATCAGGATATAGCGGTATTTTATATCGTTGTCCTGTAACCGTTGCATCCGTTCCGTAAAACGAATATTCAAGATTAGCGAAATGATACAGATAATAAAACCTGCTGAAAGAAGAAAGAACTTGGGTTTCAGGTAGGGAGTTACCCGATATATCAGTTTGTCGTACCATGAAACGGGCGTTATTTCTCCGGCTGGTGTATCATCAGCCGGGAACAACACCTTTAACCGCTCCTTGAAATATCGGTGCGAGGTCACGATAAGCCCCTTTATATCTTCAAGGTCTTGTTTTTGGTTCTCGGACTGCCCATTTCTGATACTGCCGATTTGGTTTAGAATCTCCTGCACCATGTTTTCAGGAATGCCGGATTTACCTTGCATATCCGAAATGCGCTGTTCGATAACATCCAGCCTGTTAATCGTTTCCTCCCGGCTGGCTGGCGTTACCTGCTTCTCCTGCCGTTCTTTCAGTTCCGTAACCATAGAGAGAAGTCCCTCCAAAATTAAGTTATTTTCCATGTTCCTATAATTTTAAGTGTCGTTTCTTTTTCTTCTTTTTTCTTTCACCGGGATTGTCGGGTGTTTCATCAGCCGGAGAGGACGGGGCGGAGAACAGACCGCCCAAGCCTGTCAGTAACGGACTGTCGGCTTTGCCCAGTGTCTGCGATAGCTCCTGAACAGGTGCGGAAACCGTCTGTCGGTTGTTTCCGGCAGTGTTCAGCCCCGCATCCCCGAAACATTTATCCAGTTTGGAGAAACTGAAACTGCGGTCTATCTCCGAACCCTTGAACGTGTATTCGCCTTTGGAAA
>OKSK01001499.1_pt1 | contig 11292 bp, 16 predicted proteins | sample 1606301 | NCBI WGS metagenome assembly OKSK01 (sample SAMEA3879557, study PRJEB24766) | human gut metagenome | biome: human-associated habitat; feature: feces | place: USA | collected 1985/1987
GGATAGAATGTACCGCCTTCATCATTTTCTTCATACCTTGCGATATCCGGCATTGTTGCATTCTCAAATGACACCAATATATAACTTTCATCCTCCGGCAACTGCTCACTGATTGGAATCCATCTGCCTTTCTCTTCCTGGTCCTCATACATCGCCAGTCTATCCACCAGTTCCTGTTTCTTATTCGGGGACCAGTACCCTCGCTTTATACCGTTCTCTCTTTTATGTGTTAATCTCTCCATGATCTATTCCTCCGCATCCTTTACTCGCATCCTTGCACCCTTCTCATACTTCGTGCATTCCTCTACCTTGCATCCACGGCTGTGTTTCATAAGTCCGGCATAATCACAGCTATTCACTGTCGGCCGGTTACTCCGGAACTTGCAAGTCTTACACAGATGCCGGTCTGAATTGTCTACTGCAGGCTCTTTTTCTTTCTTCCGGAATCTCGCTGCATGATACCCGACTGTTCCAAACGGGATACCGGTCCGATCAGCGATCTCACGATTGGTATATCCTTCCTCTACCAGTTTCCGGATCTTCTCTTTCTTATCTTCGATATTGTCCGCCGGAAGATCTATCGTTTCTTCTTCCATCCTTTCCTCCGGCTTCTCTGGGGGGGTAATACTTTCCTGCGTTTCATGCACTGCCCGAATGATTTCTTCCGAATTTACCTGATCAGCTTCTGTCATCTCCTGCACAGCCTGTTCGAAATCCGGATTTACGACCGCCGGCACATCAACCAGAAAATGATTCTCCGGTTGATCAAGGATATCTGACAACGGCATTGCATTCATGCCGCCGTCTTCACCTATCCAGAGTGCTGTTACTGGTTTGCCCTTTATGTAATACTCCAATGCTTCTTTTAAGTTCTTCTCTACTAACATTTATTTCGCCCCTTTCTGCAGATTCTTCAAGAATTCCACCAAATGAGTCTCACTGTCTTCGGTATGCACATACTGTTGATCAAACGTCTTTTCTCTTCCGTAGTACTTTTTATTCTTTTCCAGCAAATGAAAATAATGACTATCCTCTAACTCACCAGAATTCCAGTAATACTTTCTCTTTGGATATTCGGCTACTATCAATCTACTGCCATCCTCGAAATCATATTTGTAATAATTCACATCAATGTAATCATCGTGATACCACAGTCCCCAGTCTTTGTAATTTCTGAGCCATTCCTTCCGCTGATCGTTATTCTTGAGCTTTGGAAGTTCCGGCTGCTCCGGTTCTTCGGTTTCATCCGGTTCGGATGCACCTTTCAAATATGCTGCTCCCGCCATAGTCAACGGAACGATGCTGCCATTTGCAAGCAGAACATCGCCTCCCTCCGCATCTTCCATGTCGAGTTTACGTCTTGCCTCATTCGGTTTGATAATCATTCCCCCGACACCGTTTCTCAAATATTCCATCTGCGTTTTTGAATCAGTGCGGAACAATACCTTTTCGTTGAATTTGTAATAATATCCGTCGTCTGCATCTTCATCCGGCAGTATTTTGAAATTGATTTCCTCCTCGTACTGCTTGATTATGAACAGTTCTGTGTCAACGTAGAATGATAACTGCTGCATCTCGCTATTGCTATATGACGACTTTGAATAATCGTTGATTTGATTCGGTTTCACTCCGAACGCTCCGGCGATTTGCAAGGCGTTATATTTTTTCAGTTCAAAGAACTGTGAATCAGTCAGTTTGATGTCAAGAGGTGTGAGTTTCATTCCTAACGGAACAGGCAGGATTTTTCCTGTGTTCTTTGCTCCACTGCCGAACTCCTCAAACGACTTGACAAGTGCTGCTTTTGCCTTTTCGTTCAATTCTCCGGTATATTCAAGAGTTGCCTTTGCTGTCAGACCGCTCTCATACAAGTTATTCATGAACGCCTGTGATTCGGATGCACCCGCAACCGTGTCTCTCAATATCTGCTGCACTGGTAGTCCTGTGATTCCGTCAAAACTGAAAGATGTCTTGAAATGCATCACCTCGTCTGTACTGAACACATATTGACGACCGGATGTCGGGTCTGTGTAGACATACCACAAACGCCCAACTCCTGCGAATATTCCCGCATCGTCAACGACTATCTGCACACAATTTGACTGCATGACCCACAAATCAACGATTTTTATTTCACCGCCGAATTTCTTTCGGTCAAACTTCTTTCTCATATACACATAGCCGTTTCCGTAATGGTTGCGGTTGATTTCAACCGTGTTCCAAAATGTCGTTGGTGTCATAAACGGATTCGGTCTTTTTGAGAGCAGCTTTGATGTGTCCGTCGCCTCTGCCTCAATGATTCCCTTGTCCGTTTTCTGATAATATTTGATAGGCATTTTCGCAAGGGTCTCCGACAGCATCTTGAGACATGTGAAATATGTGACCTCTGATGTCGGTTTCCCTTTTCTTTTCAGTCCTATCCGCTCAAGGAATGACGGTGAGTTCAGTGTCACAACGCCTCCGCTGTCCTGTGGTTCACCTCTCCACCAATTTGAAATTTTCACTCCTAATCTCTGAAACGGATTCATTTATTTCTCACCGCCTTTCTTCATGTATTTTTCAAATTGTTCAAGCCATTCATTGACAGTTTCGTTCACATCCGGTCGATACTCCTCTTTCATTGCGTGTTTCCATGCGTCGATGATAGCGTCAATCGGGTCGATTCGTTCTGTCGTGATGTCTTTGTCAATTTTTATTTCGCCGTAGTTGTTTGAGATGGTCTTTGCGTTTGCGATAGACCACACAAGCAAGCCATCGGCAGGAACAACAATCTTGTTTCCCTCTTTTCCGACCTCGATTCCCTCGATTTCCACGTTGCCCGCCAAAATCTCAAGTCTGAAATCAACTGTCGCATCGTTCAACTCTTTTGCTGTCTGTGTGACAGAGATTGAATCGAATCCCATCGCCTCAAGGTCTGACAGGAACGCCGATGCGTTGTGCGGGTCATAACAAATCAACTGCGGTTTGAGGTTGTATTCCCTCACTAAATCCTCAAGGTATTTGATGATATATTTGTAATCTGTCTTGATTCCTCCCAGTGTTTCCGTTACCGTCACAAGACCCTTTTCAATCCATACGTCATAAGGTACTTTATCGGTCTTGATGTGTTCATCTACCCTTGAGGACGGAATGAACGAATGTGTGTGAACAAAATATTTTTTCGTGTCCTCCACCATGAACGGAATCACGATTGCGATTGATGTCAAGTCTCCTCCGGATGACAAGTCAACGCCGACATAACACTTTGAGCCTCTGAAATCACTCAAGGATTTCAGAACGGCACATGCTTTCCATGATGCAATATCCTTGATGTATAGTGAATTTGACCACTGCATCCACATGTTGAGCTGCTTGACAAGGAAGTCTCTCAAGTCTTCCCCGCCCATATCACGGGCAGTGTGTGCAATCGGAATGAGGTTCTCAAGTGCGTCTCGGTCAAATTCAAGAATCGGGTTCGCTTTTATCCAGTTCTCCGGAACATATCTGTCGTCATGCTCGTCCATCTGTGCGATATATACGAACTGACTGTCGTTTTCAAAAACGCCCTTTAACAGATTGCAGCAATATTCATACAATTTATAACAGGGTGATTTGAGGTCGAACCCTGCTGTCGTGATGACTGAAATCAATGCCGACTTGAGTTTCTTGATACCTCCCTCAAGCAGCTTGTACATCTGATTCGTCTTGTGTGCGTGATACTCGTCGACAATTCCCAAATACGCACGGTGTCCGTCAAGCGACTTTGTATCACCGGACAACGCTTTGATTTCCGAATGTGTCAATAGACAGTCAATCGTGTGGTTGTGGTCATGCACTTTGAACCATTCCGACAAATCCTCGTCCGAATTGATGAATTTTGCGACCTCGTCAAAAACGATGTTCGCTTGGTCTTGCTTGGTAGCTGTACAAAAGATTTTTCCGTACTTGTACCCGTCAAAATTCCCGTAATAACATGCCAAAATACCGTTGATGAACGATTTTCCGTTCTGTCTGCCTAATTGCACATAGGACGTTCTGAACCGTCTGTATGATTTTTCCTTTGTTCTCCACCCGTTGAGTGACCCTAAAATAAAGCACTGGAACGGATATGCGGTCACATGCTCGTTTTCTTCGCCCTCTGCAATGGTCAATTCCTCTGCGAAATTGATGATTTCCTCTGACTTTTCAACGTCGAAATAGTATTTGTATGGTGCTGCTTTCGATTTTTCGATGTCGTCAAGATGCCTCTGACATGCAAGACGGACATATTCTCCGGCTGTTATCTTGCCCGATACAACATCAAGGGCGTATTGTGTGCAGCGGTCTTGTGTTTCTCCTGTTTTCGCCATACCTTAATTTGCATATTTCGCAAATTTGTTCTCCGGCTTTTGCTGTTGTGGTTTCGGTACGACCAAACGGCAGCGTGAGGAGACTGTCAATCCGAAATCCGATGCTCCCTGTCTGCACTGTTTCATGCAGCGGTCTTGAATAATCATGAGACGCTCACGTTCACCGTTCACGACCTGCCTTGTACCGACCTGCACACGTTCTTTTTCGCCCGTGTCCGGATTTTCCCGCATCTCATAGACTGGAACATCCTCCATCAATGGAGTTGCTCTGATTTGCTCTGTGATTTCGATGTACTGCGTTTGTGCAATGAGTAGTCTCGCCAGTGCATCACAATCAAGGTTTGAAATCAGTTTGATTTCGAGTAATTCTTTCGCAATCTTCCGGAACTTTTTCTTTTGCTCCGGTGTCAAATATGACGGAGGTTTCACTTTGTCGTTCGGTGCTACAACCTCGGCGTTTTTTCGTGCCTCAATTTCTGCTTTTGTGAGGTGTTTTCGCCCGTTCATAACAACCAAATCCGTGGGTTGTCTCTGTCCTGCCATGTAGCAACAAACCCCCTTTCCGTCAACATTTCAGTGATTTTGTGTCACATTCTGACACCCCTTTCGGATGCACCTGTCTACTGAAATTCCCGTGGGGAGTTTTCTCCAAACAAAAGAGGGGGTGCGACTAGAAATGAATCGCACAAAACTTTTTTATATCCCCCTGCCTCTCGAAAGTGGTACTCAATCAGTGACCTCAACTGTTTCTGTGTTGCTCTCATGCTCTCTTTGCTCTGCTTATACAGAGCCGTAATTGTGTTGTGTGTCCGATGACTCAAGGGTATCAAGTTCAATGGGTTCAACCTCTGCTCCCAGTCGTCCTCAAGTTCTATGATGTGGTGGATTGGGTCTGAATCTTTCAGTGTTATCAACTGATGTTCAACATACAGAGCATATATATCCACATACTCATACACACTCATGATGACAGGTCTCAAATCCCGCCATTCCTTTGACAGATAGAACTCGGCTGCTCTCTTGTCTCGCCGTGTGTTGTTGTATATCATGTGCCTCGACTGCTGCCGTCGTTCGCATTCCTCGCACATCTTTGCCGACTGCGGAATCAACTTGCCACACCTGCATGATTTCAAAAGCATCTGCGTTCTCCTCTCTTTCTTGGTTCTCCTGTCCTGTTATCCACAAGAGGCGGGCAGTTATGCACATTACTGTGTACACTTACCCGCATATAACAGGAGGGCAAACAGGCAAGAAAAAAGCGACTGCATATCTGCAATCGCTCGTCTCAACTGTTCACGCTAACATATTATCACGTTTATTTTGTCTTTTGTTCACCCACTTTTTACCCCTGTTTTCACCCTCATTTCACCCTGTTTTCACTCCGTTTTTATCATTTTCAATCGCTTTTGCACCGAATAATTTGATTGTCAGGCGTTGAATCATGACCTTGCACCACTTTTTCGGTGAGTTGCGTCCGCATCCTGTCTCCCTCACTATATCCTCGTATGTCTTGCCCTTGATATAGACTGCCTCAAGTGCGTCGTACTTGTACCCCTCACCTGCTGCCTCTGCATCTTCCTTGAGCGATGCAAGAGCCTTTTTCAAGTGTTCAAACAGAATGACCGTCTCTGCACGGCACTCTCTGACCGATTGCAAGAACGCCTTTTCTGCTGATATGTTGTATTTGCCTATATCCGGCACTTGAGAGGTCTCTGATACCGCCTCTTTGATGTACCGCTCCATTTCACGATAGTTTTCGAGATATAGCAGGGTTTTGTCAATGACTGTCTGCTCTTTTTCCTCTTTCATGCTTTTTCCTCGCTTTCTGCTTTCTTCTCATAGGCAGACCGTGCATTTTACGCCAGTTATTCGTGTTTTTGCGGTTTTCCGCATCTCTTGAACTGCTCATTTTCAAAATTGCCGTTTTTGCCTGTTGCAAAGTCGTTCCCATTTGCAAAACTGCCTCAACGAACGCCTCTGCTGTTGTTTCAATCTTCATTTCTGGTTCTTTCTGTTTTTCCGGTTTCGTGACATCCGGATTTACGGTCGCTTTGTCTGCTGCCGTCTCAATAATGCCCGAAATCTCTTTTTCCGTTTTTCCCATCGCCCGAAATCGGTCAATTATACCTTTTAAGATTCCCATATTATCACAACCCTCCTTTTCGCTTACATAAAAGGCAATTCGCCGTCGATACCGTCCGGAATGTTCATGAATCCGTCTCCTGCGTCTGAATATCCGGCATTTTCTGCCTGTTCTCCTGCTGCCCTCTTGCTTTCTGCAAATTCCTGTTCCTCAATCACAACATCCGTCGTATATACCTTTTGCCCGTCTCTGTTGGTGTATGAACCCGTCTGAATCCTGCCAGTAATAACAATTTTTGTTCCCTGTTTCAGATATTTTTCCGCAAACTCGCCGTTTTTCCCAAATGCCACGCATGAGATAAAATCTGCCGACTGTTGCCCGTCTCTTGCACCTCTCCGGTCGACTGCCAGTGTATAACGTGCCACACACATGGATTCCTGTGAACCGTTCTGCTGTGTATATCTTACATTCGGGTCTCTTGTGAGCCTACCCATCAATATGACTTTGTTCATTCTCTTTTTTTGTCCTTTCTTGAATCAATCTCTCGTATAAACGCAAATCATCCGGCGGGATGTCGAGATTCCAGTCTCTCGCAAATTCTATCCCGCCGATGAACGCCTCTTTTTCTCTATCAGTCATTTTCCCGCTGCATAACATATTCATTTTGCATTTTCTGCAATCTGACAAGTCCTTTTTTGAACTCAAGGTCATCGCCATTCATGCAGACATCGAATATTTTCTCATAATCAACAATATGGGTCTTGATGAACTCTGCCTCTGCTGCCGTCCTGCTCTCATTGATGAACATTCCCTTGACTGCCTCTTTTATCATTTCACAATGGGTCTGTTCCTCCTCTGTCGTTGGAGGTGTGGTTGCAATCATTTTCTCATACGCATTGTCAATCGCTCCTGCAATGAGTTCTTTCCAACCCTTGCCCCGCTCTCCTAATAACTGACATTCAATATCCTCGAAACGGTTTCCTTGCCCTGCTGCCGTGATTCTGATGTCCTTTTTGCCCTTTGCTGCAATCAGAATCAAATCGTCGTCGTATGCCTCCATGTAGTAGTCAAATTTCGCATCAAAATTCGGATTCGGATTGATGATGATTTCCGGTTGACTGCTGCCCTCTGTTTGGATGCTCACTCCGATGTATTTCGCATCCTTGATTTTCGCATTGATAAATTCTGCCTTTAATGTGCTTTTGTTCATGCTGCTCCTCCATTCACTAATCTGTTGAGTAACTGTTCATACATGGTCTTGTATGTGTCTCTTTCTGTCTGTAATCTGATTGTGTCCTCTGATGATGTCATATTTGCAATTTTCTTGTTTTCCTCAACGTATACTGCTGCATCCTGTTCAATCTCTGCGATTGCCTCCTCATGCTCCTGCTGCATTGTCTCAATTTCTCTCTTGAGACTGTCGATTTCCTCCTGCTGCTCCTTGATGGTCTTGTAATACTCTTTTGCTGTCTTAATGCCATTATCCAACTGCAAGGAAATCATGAGAGCAATGTCGATATTCTCCATTTCCTTGTCTGTCGCCTCTCCGATATATGTTCCGATGCGTTCCGTTGATACCGAATAAACCTGCTCACACAATACCGTGCTGATTCTGCCTGTTGACCTTATTGTCACATGTGTCGGGAGGTCTGTTTTTGGCTGTGTGGTCATATATACAACTTCAACAACATTGCTGTTCTCATTGTTCTTGTTGTTGCTAACCACTACCGCCGGACGGTCTGCGTGTTGTTCGCTCCCGTTGTAGGATGCCCCCCCTCTGCTGATATAGAACATTTCGCCTCTCTTGATGTTATTCATCACAATTCCTCCTTTTTTATCACTCTATACAGTCTTTTCGCCTTGATATATTCCTTGTATTCTTCATCGGTCATCATCACAATATTTGTTTTGTCCTTTATATCTTCCGCAAACTGTTCTTTGCTTTTTCCGTACACATCCGCACCAAAAATCCGCAGATGTTCAACTAAAGTCTTTCCTCTGATGATTCCCTCTCTGATAATTTTTCCGTCCTCCGTTTCTGTGTCCTCAAATCTTTTCAATGTGTAATTCAGTGAGAACTCCATTGCTGCCAAAATCGGGTCTTTTATCTCTGTCATTCTACGCCTCACCGTCTTTCATGAGTTTGGTTGCCATGATGCAATATCCGTCCTCAATTCCGGTGTAGTCCTCAAGAATATACGTCACAAGCACCTTGACCATGCGTCCGGTGTTCTTCCCGTCTGCAAATTCCATCATTTCGAGGATGTCGCCTTTTTTGTATCCTCTGTCATTCTTTCGGAGTTCAAATGTCTTGATTCCGTTTGCCACATCATCGAAATAAGACTTTGCAAGGCGTATCTGATGCACTTTCTGTCCGGTCTCCTGTGTGTCTGATGGTAGGTTCTGCATCTTCTCCTCCTGTTCCATCTCACGGAGTTTTTTCTTTGTCTCACGGTCGATTGCATCCTGTTCCTCTGAATATCTCTGCTCGTCGGTCTTGTATGCCTCTGTACGGTTCTTGTACTGGTCGCATGAGGTACATGTTCCGGTCTTAACATTGCAAGTCTCATATTCGGTGCAGGAATAACAGAGAGATGTGATTCCCTCCGGATGAGGTGTCTCATAATCGTCGCCCGCTCTTGCCTCCGGAGGATTCATGCCGTTTTCTTCCGTGTCGGATTCTGACACCTGCTGCCCTGCTGCTTTCGTCTTTGCGTTCAGAATGTCGTTAATACCAAACTTTGCCATATTCTCTACCTCGCTTTCTCAATCCTTTGTTTTTTCTTACACTGTCCCATTACTCCGTTGCACATTTCGCACGTTCTCCAATGCTCGCAAGCGTCGCTTTTCGGGCATTTCTTCCCTGCAAATTTGCTGCCCCAGTTCCAGCACTCCGTACCACCAGTCCTGCGGCAATGCCAGTAAACGCATAATCTCTCTTTATGTGCCACGCTTGCTACCTCGCTTTCCCTGTATACGCTGTTACAAATTTCTTGTACCCCTGCGCCGCCCCGCAGCATGGGCTATACTCATAAATCGGCTTACGCATGAAAGTATTTTCTGCTACTTTCTTGGAATACCGAATAATACCCAAAATATTAAAATCTGTCTTTTGTTCCAGCCACTCTACGCCTGCCGCCTCGCCGTCTGTGTTCTGGTATGACGTAATCAGCACGCCTGCCAGCTTTAATGCTGGGTTAAATGCCTTTGCGTCCTCTATCTGCTCTGTTACAATGTCCAGCCCCTCTAAAGCGTCCTCGTCCACCTTTACGGGTACTATTACCTCGTCCGTGATTGCCAGCGCATTTACAACATTAAGCCCAATATCCGGCGGGTTATCAATGATGCAGTAATCATACTTGCCGTATATGGTGCAATCTCCGTAATACTGCACCTTTGCATATACCAGCGCTTTGTATCTCTCTATCTGGTTTTCGCTGTCCTCTTTGGTTAAATTCCATGTAGCCCCAAATAGTGACATATTCGCCGTTACAATGTCGATACCCTCATACTCTGTATGCTGTATCAGCTCGTCTGCGCTTTCCCAGTCCCCAGCCAGCAGCCTTGTAACTGGTGCTACGTTCTCTGCATCATATCTGCTGTACGCCTTGCTTAAGTTTCCCTGTTTATCGTTGTCAATCAGCAGCACCTTATAGCCTCGCCTGTAAAGCTCATACGCCATGTTTGCCGCTGTAAAGGTCTTGGCTACGCCACCCTTTAAGTTCAAAATGCTTATTGTTTTCATTCTTTGCCTCTCTTTCCTGCGTCGCCTCTAACGCATGGTTACTGTTTCCTGCTCTTTTGTAAGCTCGTCTGAATGTAATAAATACTGCTCTATCAGCTGCGTTGCTGGCTGCCAGCCATAGCAGACGGCGGTATAATAGCCCTGCTGCCGCAGATACTCTAACCACTCTTTCTGTTTCTTGGTCGTCGTGTTCTTGCCTGCCTTAAGCTCTATGTAAAGCCCATGATACCCAGCCCGTGCAGCTGGTAGCATAATATCCGGCACGCCAGCCTTTACGCCCTGCCTCTTAAGCGCCACCGCTGTTGCTGCATCACGTTTGCCGCCGTTTGGCACATGATACATATATTGCAGTTCCGGCATAAGCCCTGTTCTGTATGCAGCCCAGTTAAATAATGCCTCTTGATGCCCGCTTTCGTCGTCCAGTCTAAAGTTTCTCATTTTCTCGCCTCGCTTTCTGCTTAAATTCTACATACTGGCAAATTCTAAAAAGCAGCCCGTCCTTATGCGGCTTGCTGTTTTCTATCGCCAAAAGCGTTATTGTTTCCTCGCTTTGTAGTCCTACATTTCCCAGTACGTCCCAGCGGCATATATCGTAGTATCTGCACCGTAGGCAGCAGCGCTTACAGTCCTTGCCTTTCTGGAATAACCAGTATTTAATTTTTTCTATCATGCTTTGCATTTCATCCCCCCCTATCCGTTATTTTTACTAAGGTGTATCTTAAATACCCATAGCCGTAATACTCTGGGCTATGTACGCCCATGCTCACGCTGTTCTTGTCCACGTAATAGCCCTTTATTGCTTTTGGCTCTTTCTTGAAATACTCACGGTCTGAAATTATGTGGTACTCTGGTTCTGGTCTTACTAAATTCTTGCTGCAATTCCAGCGCTTGCCCTGTAATGCTCCGTCAGTACCCTTTTTGTGCGTTCCTGTGTACTTGATTAAATAACTTGCCAGCTCTGCATAGTTGCCGCTATCGTCCAGTGGGAATACCTTAACCCTGTTATGCCCCTCGTATGCCTTATACCAGCAGCGTTGTAAAATCTCTGTATCAATTTTATTTACTACAAGGTGGTGATGCCTCGCACCTTTCTTGCCTATCTCCATAACGTGTATGTATTTGAACTCTAACCCTGCTTT
>OKSK01001501.1_pt1 | contig 11279 bp, 9 predicted proteins | sample 1606301 | NCBI WGS metagenome assembly OKSK01 (sample SAMEA3879557, study PRJEB24766) | human gut metagenome | biome: human-associated habitat; feature: feces | place: USA | collected 1985/1987
CCGCCAATCAGGTGTGGGCGGCGGCGGGAGCCTACGGCTTTGAGCCGCTTTTCCTGGCACGCAACACCGACGGCACGATCGATTTTTATATGAACTGTGTCGTGGGACTGGTGCACAAATACTATGGCGACGACCTGCTCCGCGACCTTTTTGCCACATGGGACGGCGATCTCCGGGAGAGCCAGCTGGACGATCTGACATGGCTCTACCTCGAAAGCGCGGTCTATCTGCTGGAGCTGCCCCGCCGCCCGGTCCTTTCCGAGCTGCGCCGGGCCCACGCGGACTATTTCTTCGGCATCCAGTACAAGCTTTCGCGGCAGGAGTGGATGGCAAAAAATCAGCTGGTCTACACCATGCAGGCCGACCGCTGGCGCACCGTACAGGGCAGGCATCCGCCTGTGATGACCCCCTACGAGAGCCGGCTGGCAGAGGCACTTTCTCCCTCCCAACCGCCCCAGCCCGGCCAGCTCAAGGGTGAGCTGCTGGGCCTGTTTGCAAGGTTTGCCCTGTTTGACGGCAGGATCCGGCACAAAGTGGGGCTTCATCTGCATCTGGAGGGGCTGCTGGCCTCTCTTGCCACCAAAACGCTGCCCACCCAGATGATCAAGACCGACCGTCTGACCGTGGAGCACTCCGGTTCCGTGGAAGCGGGCGGCTCCGGCCCCACGGCAGACAAGCGGCTGGCCCACATCACCCTGCGGCAGAATGCCGCCGAGGACCGCGCCTACATTGAAAGCTGCTTTGGCCGTTCCCTCTATCCGCCCGAGCGTCTGCGCAAGGCCGAGCAGGCGCTCTGCACCGGGGCGCACCTCGGGTGCCGCCTCTGGTTTGCCTCCGGCGTGCCCAGCCCGGAACAGGCCCCCACACCGGAGGCAAAGCACCTGGCCGAACAGGCTCAGCTGCAGGCCGACCGCAACCGTGCCTACTACGCCAAAAACCGGGCACTTCACCGCAGTGTGGTGCTCCGGCTCACCGAGCAGATCCGCAACTGCATTCTGGTCCACCAGCAGCCCAATGCCCGGATCGCCCGCAGCGGCGCTCTGGACCCGGAGCGGGTCTGGCGCGCTCCCCTTCTGAACGACAGCCGGGTGTTCCGCTGTGCCGAGGAGGAGAAGCAGCCCTCCTTCACCGTGGACCTGCTGCTGGACGCTTCGGCTTCCCGGCTCCACTGTCAGGAGGTCATTGCGGCGCAGGGCACGATCCTGGCCCAGAGTCTTGCCGCCTGCGGCATCCCGGTGCGGGTCAGCAGCTTCTGCAGCCTGCGGGGCTATACGGTTCTGCGGGTGCTCAAGGGCTTTGCGGACAAAAGCCTGCAGGGGATCGACCAGTATTTTGCATCGGGCTGGAACCGCGACGGCCTTGCCCTGCGGGCGGCAGGCGATCTGGTCAGCTTTGACCCCGGCCCCGCACCCCGGCATCTGCTCATCCTGCTGACAGATGCTTCCCCCAACGACAGCCGCCGCGTACCGCCCAGCCCGGAACAACCGCTGGGTTGTGATTACGGCGGCTCCTACGGCGTGGACGATGCCGCCGCCGAGGTGCGCACCCTGCGGCGCAAAGGTCTGCGTGTTTCTGCCGTGTTCATGGGCGAGGACAGCTCCAGCCACGATGCAGAACGAATCTACGGCAAAAATCTCGCCCGCATCCGGGGCATGGATCAGCTGGCACGCGCCGCGGGGCGGCTCATCCAGAATGAGATCCGGGAGCTGGGCGATTGAATCCTGCCATCACAAAAGGCTTCTCCGACGGGAGAAGCCTTTTCCATTTACAACCAATCCGTTTGTCCGCATCCCCGAATTTCCAAAATATTTTGGTTTTTGTCAAACTTATAGTTGTATTTTGTTGTTGTCTATGCTATAATGCAGACAGAGAACAACCGATGGATGGTTTCCGACACATCATCCAAAACCAGAGAGGAGACCCGCTATGGATGCCAGCCGCTATTTTGAAGAGATGCACCGTGCCATGTCCGCACAAAAAAACAATTCTTCCCTGCTCCTGACCGTCAAGGTACAGGACCTGGGCGGCGCTGATGCCTATCTGGAGCTGCGGCAGTCTCCCAATGGCCGCGCCCGGGTGTTTTACTCCACCATGGGCCGCCGCAACCTGAACTTCCAGCTGTTCCGCAAGGGCTGGCAGCTCTGCCACAACGCATCCGGCGAGATGACAGGGCACTTTTCCGCCTGCATCCGGGACGACACCCTGGACGCGGGCCGTACTGAGATCATTCTGCGGGAGCTGCGCCGCGCGGCAGGCACCTCCCGCTCCTGCCTGCCTCAATCTGCCCGGGAAGGTGCCATGATCACCGTGGAGAGCTTTGTGGGCCGGGGCGGCGAGTGGAACTACTGGTCCACCCGTGCCGCCGACTGCCTGCCCATTGCGGCAATCCTCTGCTGGCTGGGCGATTTTCTGGCCGGAACGGAGCGCCGCACCCTGCAATCCAACCCTGAGGCCATGGCACTGGCCGCCCGCTGGCAGGCCGAACTCGCCTCCCCCTTTGCGCAGCCGGCTGACTGCGTCCAGCGTCCTGCCCGCACGGTTTCGCCTTCCGCGCCCCGCCGTGCCGCACAGCAGGCGCAGAACCCCCGCTGGCAGAGCATCCTTGCCGTGCTTGCAACCGTATGAAAACAACAGGCGGTGCCGGAAATCTCCGGCACCGCCTGTTGTTCTCTGTTTTACTGTGCGGATGCGGCATCCACCACATGGCCCACCAGCACAGAGGTGGTCACTGTGCCCACACCGCCGGGCACCGGGGTAACAGCCTCCACGATGGGTTCTGCCTCATCAAAGCGGACATCGCCGCAGAGCTTGCCCTCTTCGTTGACGTGGATGCCCACATCCACCACGACCTGACCTTCCCGCAGGCAATCGGCCCCGATGGCTCCCCGCCTGCCCATGGCGACCACCAGCACATCGGCCTCCCGGCAGAGGGCGGGCAGGTCCCGGGTCCGGGAATTGCAGAGGGTCACGGTGGCGTTCTCCCGATCCAGCATCATGGCGGCGGGCTTGCCCACCACCAGGCTGCGGCCCACGACCACGGCCCGTTTGCCGGACAGCGGCACGTTGTAGTATTTCAGGATCTCAAGGCAGGCCTGCGCCGTGCAGGGCGGATAACCGATGGGCATGTTGGTAAACACACCAGCCATCGAGCCGTCCGTGATGCCGTCCACGTCCTTTTCCGGGGCAAGCGCCTCCTGGACCCTGCAGTCATCGAACCGCTTTGGCAGGGGCCGGAAGATCAGGCACCCGTGAACCGATGCATCCCCATTGATCTGCCGGATCACATCCAGCAGTTCCTCCTGCGTAACATCTTCCGCCAGATGGAACTGCCGCACCTCCACGCCAACCTTACCGCACCGGGTGACGATCCCCTTTTCATAAGAAATGTCATCCTCCCGCGCGCCGACCCGCACCACAGCCAGCGTGGGCACGATGCCCTTTTCCTTCAGCGCGGCACAGCGCGCGGCGTTTGCTTCGTTCATGGCGGCCACCACAGGCGCACCCTTCAAGATCTGAGCCATTTTCTTCTCCCCTCACTCATTTGATACAGTCTGATAGACCCTGTCAGCCTGCGGCACAAACTCGGCCAGCAGCTGTTCCGCTCTGGCCTCCAGCGCATCCGCATGGGCCTTGTCTGCCATCAGGCGGGTGTTGACCTTCACGTTCAGCCCCGCTGCCTGCATGGCTGCCTTGCAGAACAGCGCCGCGCATCCGGCATCGGAACGGGCCAGCACGCTGCCCTTTTCGGCGTACTCTGCGGCCAGTGCGATGCCCTCACCGCAGGCAGTCATCACCTCCAGCGGCACGGCGCAGGCTCTGTCCAGTGCCTTTTCCAGCACCGCGGCCTTGTGGACCTGCTGTTCCGGGGTCTCCTTCGGCAGCTTGTAGGCCGCCGCAACAGGCAGAAAGGCCTCCGCGTCGGCCTGTACCAGCGCTTCCAGCCGCTTGCGCAGGGCCTCGGCCCGGACATTCAGGGCAATGATGTCCGCTTCCACGGCAGCATATTTCTTTTTACCCACGGTCAGGCTGCCCACCATGCTGCCCAGCGCCACACCGGCCGCGCCCACCAGCGCCGAAGCGCCGCCGCCGCCCGGAGCCGCCGCCTTGCTGGCCAGCTCCTCCAGAAAACCTTCACAGCTCAAATTCATCAGTTCCACGATATACTTTCCTCTCTGTTACAAATCCATCCAGCTGCCGGTCCTGTTCATCTGCAGCCGCTTCCGGCACCCGCTGGGCCTCAAAGGCCACGCCCAGCGCCACGGCGTTCCGGCACCTGGGCAGATAGCGGTCATAGTAGCCCTTGCCCATGCCCACCCGGCGGCAGACCGCATCAAAGGCAGTGCAGGGCACCAGCACCAGATCAAGCGCCTCCGGCCGGATGAGCGCCGCCCGTTCCAGAACCGGTGTGCGGATGCCGTAAGCCCCCACCTCCCAGCCGTCCGGCCCCGGCACGGCGGCGGTCAGGGTAAAGTTTTCCCCACAGACCGGATAGGCCACCGTTTTGCCCAGCCGGGCCGCCTGCTCTGCCAGCCCAGCAAGATCCACCTCCCCGCCAAAAGCGGCGTAGAGCAGCAGATTCTCTGCCTTTTGGAAGCAGGGCATGGCCAGAAGGCGGGCACAGATAGCTGCATTGGCCGCCGCTCTCTCTGCCTGCGGCAGGCCCCTGCGGGCCATGATGCCCGCCCGGCGCTGCGCTGCTTTCCGGTCCCGGATCTCCATTGACACTTCTCTCCCCTGAAATTTCATACCCACTCAATATATCTGAAATGCGGAAGAATTGCAAGAGCATGGCTGGAAAATAACCGCAAAATAGGCTATAATGGTGCAGAACAAACCAAAAAGGAGAACGATTATGCTCATTTATCTGCTGCGTCACGGCCAGACGGAGTACAACGCGCAAAAACGATATCAGGGCCAGCGGGACATCCCGCTTTCTGCCGCTGGCCGCGCGATGCTGCGCAAGGCAGACATCGAGCCCAAAACCGTGTACATCACCCCGCTGTGCCGCACCCGGCAGACCGCTGAGGTGCTCTTCCCGGGTGCAAGGCTCGTGGAGGTGAAAGACCTGCAGGAGATGTGCTTCGGCAGCTTTGAGGGCCGTAATTTTATTGAGATGGAGCACGACCCGGATTATCTGGCCTGGGTGAACGCCAACTGCGAAAGCCCCTGCCCGGACGGCGAGACCAAGGCTGTCTTTTCGGAGCGGGTGTGCAGGGCCTTTGCCGCACTGGTAGACAGGGCCCTTGCCGAAGGGGAAGAGACACTGGTCATTCTGGCCCACGGCGGCACCCAGATGGCTGCCATGGAGCGCTACGCCCTGCCCCATGCGGATTATTACCATTGGTGTGCCCCCAATGCGGGCGGCTACGTTCTGGATGCAGGAGATTGGGCGGAGCAGCGGGTGCTGCACCTGCTGAAAACTGTGCAGTACACAAAGGAGGATGCCCGATGATCGAATACGCAGTACTCGGCGGTTTTGTGCTGGACTGCCTCTTTGGCGACCCGGCCTGGCTGCCCCACCCGGTGGTGTACATGGGCAAGGCCATCTCGGCGCTGGAAAAGCGCCTGCGGGCCCGCCTGCCCAAAACGCCTCAGGGGGAACTGCTGGGCGGTGCCATTGTGGCCTTCTGCCTGCCGGTGGGCACCTTTCTGCTGACGAGCCTTGTCTGCCTGGGGGCTGCCCGCATCAGCCCGTGGCTGGGGCTGGCCGTCCAGACGTTCTGGTGCGGGCAGGCACTGGCCGCAAAGGGGCTGGCGCAGGAGAGCACCAATGTTTACCGGGAACTGGTCAAGCCCGACCTGCCTGCCGCCCGCAGGGCGGTCAGCCGCATCGTGGGGCGGGACACCCAGGACCTGACGCTGGAGGGTGTGACCAGAGCCGCTGTGGAGACGGTGGCCGAAAACGCCAGCGACGGCGTGATCGCGCCCCTGCTCTATATGCTCATCGGCGGGGCACCGCTGGCCCTGACCTACAAGGCCATCAACACGATGGACAGTATGCTGGGCTACAAAAACGAAAAATACCTCTACTTTGGCCGCATCCCTGCCAAGCTGGACGATGCGGCAAATTACCTTCCCAGCCGCCTTGCCGCCCTGCTGTGGGTGGCTGCCGCGGCCTTTACGCACAATGACGCAAAAGGGGCGTGGAAGATCTGGCAGCGGGACCGCCGGAACCACGCCAGCCCCAACAGCGCCCAGACCGAGAGCGCCTGCGCCGGTGCGCTGGGGGTGCAGTTGGCCGGGCCCGCCTATTACTTTGGCGAATACTACGCCAAGCCCACCATCGGTGATCCGCTGCGCCCCATTGAACCGGAGGATATCCTGCGTGCCAACCAGATGATGTACGTGGCAAGCGCCTTTGCACTGGCGTGGGGCGTGGCAATACGGGCTTTTTTGTAACGACCTCGCCCTCTCAGTCATGCTTTGCATGACAGCTCCCCCCAAGGGGGGAGCCAAGAGCTGGGATCCAGAACCATCCAGGAAAAGGAGAACGAACATGCAACTAGTACATGGCGGCGATTGGGCCGGTTATCGGGCCGAGTTCGGGCGGGATGCGCTGGATTTTTCGGCCAACGTCAGCCCGCTGGGTCTGCCGGAAGGGGTGGCCCGGGCCATCACGGCGGCATTGCCCACGGCCGACCGCTACCCCGACCCCCTGTGCCGGGAACTGCGGGCAAAGCTGGCGCTCCATGAGGGCGTGCCGGCGGAGCAGATCCTCTGCGGCAATGGGGCGGCAGACCTCATCTTCCGGCTGGTCTGGGCCAAAAAGCCCCGCCGGGCGCTGGTCACCGCACCCACCTTTGCGGAGTATGCCACTGCTTTGGAAAGTGTCGGCTGCACGGTGGAACGCTTCTTTTTGCGGGAGCAGGAGGACTTTGCGGTCACGGATGCGTTCTGTGCGGCCATCCGCCCGGGGGTGGATATGGTGTTCCTCTGCCAGCCCAACAACCCCACCGGCCAGCTGACGGCCCTGCCGCTGGTGGAGCAGATCCTCCACCGCTGCGCGGCGTGCGGCACCCTGCTGGTGGTGGACGAATGCTTCCTCGATTTCCTGCCCGACCATGCCCTGCACACGGCAAAAGGCCTGCTGGGAGAGGGGAATCTGGTCATCCTGAAAGCCTTCACCAAGCTCTACGGCATGGCGGGCGTGCGGCTGGGCTATGCCCTGAGTGCCGACACGGCGCTGCTGGAACAGATGCAGGCCTGCGGCCAGCCCTGGGGCGTGTCCAGTCTGGCGCAGGCGGCAGGCCTTGCCGCACTGGAGGAGACAGCGTATGTGGAAAAGGTCCGGGCCCTCATTGCCGAACAGCGGCCCCGCCTGACGGACGATCTGCGGGCGCTGGGCCTGCGGGTGCTGGACGGCAGAGCAAATTACCTGCTGTTTCAGGCCCCGGAGACGCTGGGAGAAGCCCTGCGGCAAAGGGGCGCTGTGCTGCGCAGCTGTGCGAACTACCCCGGGCTGGGCCCCGGCTGGTACCGCACCGCCGTGCGCACCGGGCCTGAAAACGAACAGCTTTTGAAACTTCTTGCGGAGGTGCTGGAATGAGCAAGGCAAAGTGCATCATGGTGCAGGGAACCATGAGCGGTGCAGGCAAAAGCCTGCTGTGCGCCGCCCTCTGCCGCATTTTTGCGCAGGACGGTTACCGCGTGGCTCCCTTCAAGAGCCAGAACATGGCGCTGAACAGCTTTGTCACCCGGGATGGGCTGGAAATGGGCCGGGCACAGGTGGTGCAGGCGCAGGCCGCAGGCATCGAGCCGGATGTGCGGATGAACCCCATCCTGCTCAAGCCCAGCAGTGACGTGGGCAGTCAGGTCATCGTGAACGGTGAGGTGCGGGGCCAGATGTCCGCCGCCGCCTACTTTAAAATGAAAAGAGCGCTCATCCCGGAGATCCTCTCGGCCTACAACAGTCTGGCCGAAACCGTGGACATCATCGTTATTGAGGGGGCCGGAAGCCCGGCGGAGATCAACCTGAAGGCAGACGATATCGTCAACATGGGCCTTGCCCGGCTGGTGGATGCCCCCGTTCTGCTGGCGGGAGACATCGACCGGGGCGGTGTGTTCGCCCAGCTGTACGGCACGGTGGCGCTGCTGGAGCCGGAGGAGCGCGCCCGCATCAAGGGGCTGCTCATCAATAAATTCCGCGGCGATGTGGAAATCCTGCGCCCCGGCCTTGCTATGCTGGAAGAGAAAACGCAGCTGCCGGTGCTGGGGGTCGTGCCCTACCTGAAGGTGGACATTGAGGACGAGGATTCTCTTTCCACCCGGCTGGATGCGGGCAGAACGGTCCACCCGCTGGATGCGGCCATCCTCCGCCTGCCGCACATCTCCAACTTTACCGATTTCATGCCGCTGGAGCAGCACCCGCTGTTGGGCGTGCGGTATGTGCAGAATACCCGCCAGCTGGGCACACCGGATCTCATCATCCTGCCCGGCACCAAGAACACAGTGGATGACCTGCTCTGGCTGCGGCAGTCCGGGCTGGAAGCAGCCCTGTTGAAGCTGGCGGCCAACGGCACGCCGGTGCTGGGGGTCTGCGGCGGGTATCAGATGCTGGGCGAGACGCTGGCCGACCCTGAGGGCACGGAGAGCGGTACGGTGCAGACCGTGCGGGGGCTGGGGCTGCTGCCCACCCGCACGGTCTTTACCGGCCAGAAGCACCGCACCCAGGACACTGCCGCCGTGACCGCCGCCTCCTTTGCGGGTGCGGCCCTGACCGGATATCAGATCCACACCGGCCGCACCGAGGTGCAGGGTGTGCCCTTCTGCACACTGGCAGACGGCACACCCGAGGGCTGCGTGCAGGACAATGTGTTCGGCACCTACCTACACGGCCTGTTTGATACCGGGGAGCTTACTGAGAAGCTGGTGGCCCTGCTCTGCCAGCGCAAGGGCATTGCGCCGGACAGCGCGGCCCTCATCCCGATGGAGCAGTACCGCCAGCAGCAGTTTGACCTGCTGGCCGATGGCGTGCGCGGCGCGCTGGATCTGGATGCCGTTTACGCGGCCATGGGGTTGGAGAACCCGCGGAGGAATGCACAATGATCCCACAACATCATTTGCCCGCCGACATTGAGCGGACAAGCCTTTCCATCATCACGGCAGAGCTGGAAGCGTTGGGCCTGACCCCGCCGCCCGAGACTGCCGCTGTGGTCAAGCGGGTCATCCACACCACCGCCGACTTTGACTATGCGAAAAATCTGCGCTTTACGCCGGGGGCTGTGGCGGCAGGTGTGGCCGCCCTGCGGGCCGGAACTCCCATCATCACCGACACCAACATGGCGCTTTCGGGCATTTCCAAGCCTGCCCTTGCCCGGCTGGGCGGCAGTGCCCTCTGCTACATGGCAGACCCCGAGGTGGCGCGGATCGCAGCTGAGACCGGAACCACCCGGGCAGTGGCCTCCATGCACCGCGCGGCGCAGGAGCACCCCGGGGCCATCCTTGCGGTGGGCAATGCCCCCACCGCCCTGCTGACCATTGCGGAAGAGATCGAGGCCGGGCTACGGCCTGCCCTGATCATTGCCGTGCCGGTGGGCTTTGTGAATGTGGTGGAAAGCAAGGAAGCGCTGTTTGCCGCCTGTGCAGCCCACGGCGTGCCTGCCATCGCGGCCATGGGCCGCAAGGGCGGCAGCACTGTGGCCGCCGCAGTCTGCAACGCCCTGGTCTACTCCGCTGCCGAGATGCTGGACCCAGCGGCGAGAGGGTGGAAATAGGGCGGAACCGGTAAAAACGCCCCTTTTTACGCTTTTGCTTGACTTTTTGGCAGAAACAAGGTATCGTTTATCTGTATGACGATTGATATATGAGTTGAAGTTTTGCGTGAAAAAGGAAACATTATGGCACAGACGATTTTAGAAGAAAAGAAAAAATCACGGCTGATGACAGAGGGCAGCATCTGGAAGAGCATCCTGCTCTTCTCGGTGCCGCTGATCCTGGGCAACATGTTGCAGCAGCTGTACAACACCGCCGATTCCATCATCGTGGGCAACTTTGTGGGCAGCAACGCGCTGGCAGCCGTCGGCTCCAGCGGCTCGCCCATCTTCCTGCTCATCGGGTTCAGCCAGGGCATTGCCGTGGGTGCCGGTGTCGTGGTGTCCCAGTTTCTGGGAGCCAAGGACAGGGAGGGCGCGCACACTGCGGTGCACACCTCGCTGGCCCTTTCGGCCATTCTGGGTGCGATCCTGACCGTGTGCGGCATTGCCGTTAGCCGGGCCCTGCTCACCGCCATGAACACCCCCGCAGAGGTGCTGGAGGATGCGGTGCTCTATATACGGCTCTATTTTGGCGGCGTGCTGTTCAGCGTGGTGTATAACATGGCGGCCGGTATCCTGAACGCCGCCGGCAACTCCAAGCGGAGCCTGCTCTACCTGGGCGTTGCCTCCATCACCAACATCGTCCTCGACCTTGTTCTGATCGCCGGATGCAAGATGGGCGTGGCCGGTGCGGCCATTGCCACCGATATCAGCCAGCTGGTGTCCTGTGTGCTCTCCCTGCGGTTTCTGATGCGGGTGGAGGACGATTACCGCGTGACGGCAAAGGAAGTGCGCGTGCACAAAAAGATGGCGGTCCGCATCATCAAGGTGGGCCTGCCCACCGGTATCCAGAATATGGTCATCTCCCTTTCCAATGTGCTGGTGCAGGTCAGCGTCAACGGCTATGGTGCCGCTGCCATGGCAGGTTTTGCCGCCTATATGAAGGTGGATGGCTTCAACATTCTGCCTGTGCTGAGCTTCAGCATGGCGGCCACCACCTTTGTGGGCCAGAACTTTGGTGCGGGCAAGATCGACCGTGTCAAAAAGGGCACCTTTGTCACCCTGGGCATGTGCATCGTTTACACCATCCTGACCGGCATCCTGCTGCTCGCCTTCCAGGATTCCATCATGCACCTGTTCACCGGCGATGAAACGGTCATTGCCTACGGCAAGATCTGCATGCTCTATTTCTGCCCCTTCTACTGGATGCTGGGCATCCTGCAGGGCCTTGCCGGTACGGTGCGCGGCACCGGCAAGAGCGTGCCGCCCATGGTGGTGCTGCTGATCTCCCTGTGCCTGTTCCGCATCGTCTGGATCAAGTTTGCCCTGCCCCTGTTTGCAGGCATTGAGGGTGTGCTGCTGGTCTACCCGGTGTCCTGGGCTGTGGGTGCAGTGTTGATGGTGCTCTACGCCTGGAAGGGCAAATGGATGCAGCTGCCGGAAGCAATTTCGTAAATCAAGCGCACCCGATCCCCCGGTAAAAGTGCATTTTATACAAAAAGTAACGTATGAATGCATAAAATATTC
>OKSK01001514.1_pt1 | contig 11214 bp, 8 predicted proteins | sample 1606301 | NCBI WGS metagenome assembly OKSK01 (sample SAMEA3879557, study PRJEB24766) | human gut metagenome | biome: human-associated habitat; feature: feces | place: USA | collected 1985/1987
GACCGCGAAGGGATCGCGCACGCCCTCGGCGTTCGTGGTGGTGAAGATGCTCGTGAGCGTATTGAGGCACGGCAGGAGCATGAAGCCGAAGAAGAAGTAGGCAAAGAGCACGATGCCGACCATGCGCACCACAAACGCCGCGTCGAAGCGGGACTTAGCAAGAGAGCCGCCCATCACTCCACCTCCTCCGCGGAGGGCGCGTAGGCCATGATGTCGTTCGGGTTCAGGATGACCTTGACGCGCTGGCCCGGGTCGTAGATGTTCACGCCGTCGTTCTTCTCAATGACCTTGAGGCTCTGCGTGCCGACGTGGATGTAATACTTGATGTAGAGCCCGTAGTATTCGCAGCTCTCCACCGTGCCGTCGAGCGCGATCTCGCCGCCGCGCGGGGCGACGTTGACGTGCAGACGCTCGAGACGGATGTAGTTGTGCTTGCTTGCGTCCACCTCCGCACCGGCAGCGCGGAGGGCGGACACGGTATCGTCATTCAGTCGGTTGATGTCACCGATGAAATTGCAGACAAATTCGGTTTGCGAGTGGTTGTAGACCTCATTGGGCGTGCCAATCTGCTCAATGATGCCCTTGTTGAACACCGCGATGCGATCGGAGAGCGTCAGCGCCTCCTCCTGATCGTGGGTGACGTAGATGGTGGTGATGCCGAAGTCCTTCTGCATCTTCTTCAGCTCGTTGCGCAGCTGCACACGGAGCTTGGCGTCCAGATTGGACAGGGGCTCGTCCATGCAGATGATGGCGGGGTTGGTGACAAGAGCGCGGGCGATGGCCACACGCTGCTGCTGACCGCCCGAGAGCTGGCGGGGGTAGTAGTCGGCCCGGTCGGCGAGGCCGACCTTTTCCAGCATCTTGATGCCGATGGCGTTGGCCTCGTTTTTGGGCATTTTCCGGGCAACGATGAGGCCCTCGGTGACGTTTTGGAGGGCCGTCTTGTTGCGGAAGAGGTTATAGTTCTGGAAAACGAAGGCCGTCTTCCGACGCAGCCGTGCGATGGTGGCCCGGTCGGCGCGGGCAAGGTCGAAGGACTCACCGTCGAAGGTGAGGGTGCCTGCGTCGGCGGTCTCGAGGAAGTTGAGACAGCGCAGCAGGGTGGTCTTGCCGGAGCCGGAGGGGCCGAGGATGGCGACGACATCGCCTTTTTCCACCGTCAGATCGACGCCGCGCAGCACGTCAAGGCTGCTGACCGGCTTCGGGGCACGGCCAAAGATGCCGGGACGGACGCCGGGCTTTGCATATGTATGGAAGGATTTGCGGACGCCGCGGATCTCTAACATTGCCATAACAGCCATACTCCTTTCTTACTGGAAGCCGTGGGCGTTGAGCTGGCGCTCCAGCAGCCCCTGCAGCTTGGTGATGACGGTACAGAACAGCAGATACACCACCGCCACCTCGCAGTAGATGGGCAGGAAGATGTAGGTGCGGGCCGCGACCCGCTGGCCGGCCATGAACAGCTCCGCCACGGTGATGTTGGAGGCCAGAGAGGTGTCCTTGATCATGCCGATGAGGGAGTTGGAGAGGGCGGGCACGGCGGTGCGCAGGGCCTGCGGCAGCACGATGCGGCGCATGATCTGCCACCAGCTCATGCCCACGCAGCAGCCGGCCTCCAGCTGGCCCTGCGGCACACTTTCCAGCGCACCGCGCATGGTCTCGGCGCAGTAAGCGCCCTCGTTGAAGGCGAAGGCGATGACCGCCGCCGGAAAGGCGTCCAGCATGATGCCCACGCTGGGCAGGCCATAGAAGATGATGAAGAGCTGCACCAGAAGCGGTGTGCCCCGGATGACCCAGATGTAGAACCGGGCCAGCTGACTCAGCACCGGCACCCGGGCGTACTGTACCAGAGCCACGGCTACGGCCAGCACCATCGCCAGAGTGAACGAGACGAGGGTGAGGGGGATGGTCATGGTGAGGCCCGCCGACAGGATGCGGGGCAGGGCCTCCCAGAGCACGCTGACGGTGCGGTTGGATAACAAAGATTCCAGCATGGATGATGTCCTTCTTCAAAATGAAAAATAGAGCAGTTCGACTTTTTATCGCACTTTTTGAAAAATGCGATAAACCGATGGAACAGCAGGAAAGCTCATGATACACCTTAAACCATACTTTCAGTCAAGGGCCTGAGCAGAAAATCCTACAAATCCTACCAGAATACTATAGCATGATTCCCGGGGGAACGCAAATGGTTTCGAAAAATTGCATGGTATGGATGAAATGAATGAAAAAGATGCATGAACTTTGTGCACAACGGCGGAACAGTTGACGCGGCAGGGGCTTTCGGGTACAATAGAATCGAATAGACCTGTGCGGTGGCACAGGCAGAACAGGCCGCACGCCCCAGCAGATGGGAGCGCGGCGGATACGGAGGACAAACGTGATGAAACGTATTGGTATTCTGGGCGCTGGAACTTGGGGCATGGCCCTTGCACGGATGCTGACGGTGAGCGGGAACGATGTGCTGGTCTGGTCGGCCATCGAGAAGGAGATCGATGACCTTTCGACGACCCGCGTCCACCCCAACCTGCCGCAGATGAAGATCCCGGAGGAGCTGCGGTTCACCAAGAGCATCGAGGAGGTCTGCAAGGACAAGGACATCCTGCTGTTCGCGGTGCCGTCGGTCTTCGTCCGCTCCACGGCAGCAAAGGCCCGGCCCTATGTGGCCGACGGCCAGATCATCGTGGACGTGGCAAAGGGCATCGAGCCGGACACGCTGTACACCATGACGGAGATCCTTGCCGATGAGCTGGGCCGGGAGGGCGGCCCGAAGAATGTCCGCCTTGTGGCCCTGTCCGGCCCCACCCACGCAGAGGAGGTGGCCATCGACCTGCCCACCACCATCGTGTCGGCCAGCAAGGACGCCGAGGCTGCGGCCTTCGTGCAGGAGGTCTTTACCAACAACGTCATGCGCGTCTACACCAATGACGACATCAAGGGCGTGGAGCTGAGCGGTGCCATGAAGAACGTCATCGCGCTGGGCGTCGGCATCTCCACCGGCCTCGGCTACGGCGACAACGCCCGTGCCGCCCTCATCACCCGGGGCATCGCCGAGATCGCCCGTCTGGGCGTGGCGATGGGCTGCAACATCCACACCTTTGCGGGTCTGGCCGGCATCGGCGACCTCATCGTGACGGCCACCAGTATGCACAGCCGCAACAACCGCGCCGGTATCCTTATCGGTAAGGGCGAGACCCCGGAGCACGCCGTCAAGGAAGTGGGCATGGTGGTGGAGGGCATGAACGCCCTGCCCGCCGCGCTGGAGCTGGCCGAGCGGTATCAGGTGGAAATGCCCATCGTCCAGACCGTCAACGCCATCGTCAACAAGGGGATGAGCGCGGCGGAGGCCGTCAAGTCCCTGATGGAGCGCGGCCTGAAGAACGAGCTGCCGCAGGAATACGAAAAATAAACGAAAAGGGGCGGTATCATGCCTTCTACCTACGCACACCGCCGCTTTGGCGCGGATGTTCTGGCCCTGCTTCCGGACGGGCTGCGCCAGACGCTGGAGCAGCACCGGGAGCTCTACGATATGGGCCTCCACGGGCCGGACCTGATGTTTTATTACAAGGCATTGCAGACGAACCCGGTGAACCGTTTGGGGAATGCCATGCACGAGGAAAAGGGCGAGGTATTTTTCACCCGCGCCCGGGCCGTGGTGGAACACGCGGCGGATAAGGACGCTGCGCTGGCCTACGCGCTGGGCTTCGTCTGCCATTTTGCGCTGGACAGCACCTGTCACCCCTATGTGGAGGCCTATGTCCGGGAGAGCGGCGTGAGCCACTGTGAGATCGAGACAGAGTTCGACAACGCCTTGCTGCGGGAGGACGGCTATGACCCCATGAAGTTCTTCACGGCCAGCCACATCAAGCCCAGCCGCCAGCGGGCGGAGGTCGTCGCGCCTTTTTATGAGGGCATCACGGTGGACGAGACGCTGGCGGCGATGAAGGGGATGATCTCGGTGCACCATATGCTGCAGGCGGCGAACCCCGTCAAACGCTGGGTGGTGCTGGCCGGGATGCGCGCCGCCGGGAAGTATGAGTTTATGCACGGCCTTGTGGCGAACCCGCAGCCCAACCCCAAGTGTGTCCAGAGCAGCCGGAAGCTCGAGGAGCTGTACAAAACGGCTGTGCCGCTGGCGGTGCGGCTCATCGGCGAGTATGCCGGAGGAAAGCCGCTGGGGCCGGAATATCAGCACACGTTCGGGGAAGACTGAGAGGAGCACTGGATGGGAAAGAATGGCAATTTTCGCCTGACGAGGCTGGAGCGGAACTGGATCCTGTACGACGTGGGAAACTCGGCCTTTGTGCTGATGGTGGCGACCCTTATCCCCATTTTCTTCAACGCACTGGCAGAGAGCGGCGGCCTGACCTCGGTGGAGTATCTGGCCTACTGGGGCTATGCCAGCTCGGTCGTGACCATCATCACGGCCATCCTCAGCCCGATCCTCGGCACAGTGGCGGACACCAGAGGCTTCAAGAAGCCCATCTTCATGCTCTGCGTCGGCGTGGGCATCGTGGGATGCTGCGCCATGGGCGCGGCGTCGGCGTGGCTGCCCTTCCTCGTCATCTTCGTCATTGCGAAGGTGGGATTTTCGGGCAGTCTGGTGTTCTACGACTCCATGCTCGGGGATGTGACCACGCCGGAGCGGATGGATGAGGTGTCCAGCCGGGGCTATGCGTGGGGCTACATCGGCAGCTGCGTGCCCTTCGTGGTCTGTCTCGGCCTTGTGCTGGGGGCGGGGGCCATTGGCCTCAGCCAGATGACGGCGCTGAACATCGCGCTTATCCTGACGGCGGTGTGGTGGCTCGTGACCACCCTGCCGCTGCTGAAAAGCTACCGCCAGCTCCACTATGTGGAGGTGGAAGAGCACGCAGTACGCCAGAGCTTTGCCCGCATCGGCCAGACCCTGCGGCATCTGCCGGAGGACAAGCAGGTGTTCTGGTTCCTGCTGGCGTTCTTCTGCTACATCGACGGCGTGTATACCATCATCGACATGGCCACGGCCTACGGCACGGCGCTGGGGCTGGACACCACCGGGCTGCTGCTGGCGCTGCTGGTGACGCAGATCGTGGCGTTCCCGTCGGCCCTCATCTTCGGGCGGCTGTCCAACGAGTATCCCTCGTCGAAGCTCATCCCGGTCTGCATCGCGGCCTATGCGGGCATCGCGGTGTTTGCGTTCTTTCTGACCCGGCAGTGGCAGTTCTGGGTGCTGGCCGTCATCGTGGGGATGTTCCAAGGCGGCGTGCAGGCCCTCAGCCGCTCCCACTTTGCAAAGATCATCCCGCCGGAGAAGTCGGGCGAGTACTTTGGGCTTTTCGACATCTGCGGCAAGGGGGCATCCTTCCTCGGGACGATGATCGTCAGCGTGGGGAGCCAGCTGACCGGCAGCGCCAATGTGGGCGTCGGCTCCCTCATCGTGCTGTTCGTCGTGGGATTCGTGCTGTTCCGAGTGTCCTGCCGTCAGGGAGAAACGGCATAAATTTCATAAAAAGCGGAAACGGAGAGAGCTGTCCTGTACAGCTCTCTTTTTATTGTGACTTTCAAAAATAGTGCCTATCAAAACGGCATAGTTGCGATACGCAGCTTGCGGATGGTGCTTGTGCATTCAAAACACAAACTGCTATATTTTGTGGAAAACGCAGAAAAGCCGGGCGATTTTTTATGCAGAAAGCCGCCACAAAAATACTGAAACCTCTTGACAAATATAATCGGGGGGGGGTATAATGAATCAGAACAGAGGTTTGCCTTACGCCCGGAAGGAAGAAAATGCGAGCGGGGAAAGACCTCTAAAACAATGTGGAGGTTTTAATTATGAGACTGGATATGATTTCCCGCCGCCGTTTCCTCAAGAGCGCTGGTGTTGCGGCTCTGGCTGTTGCCGCAGCAGGTGTGCTGGCAGGCTGTGATGGCGGCGACAGCAGCAGTAAGGTCCCCGGTACGGAAGTTCCGGATGTGCCTGGCACGACGAGCAAGTCGGTAAAGATTATCTTTGCTGATGTTGACAATGGCGGCGCAGGCGTTGGAAATGGCGGCGATGATTATGAGCATCCTGTTCTGAAGGATGCTACCGTCGTTGACCCCAAGAGCATTCCTGCGGACAAGTTCCCGCAGGGCTATGAGCTGGCCGACACTACTCCGGTTGAGATCATTGACAATGGTAACACGCTTTTGGCTATCGTTAAGGTGAAAAAGACGGTCGATACTTCGATCAACGTCAGAGTTACTTTGCGGCTCATCAACGGTACTGCTGCTGACAACCAGCGCGAGCTGGTTGTTAAGATGCCCGGTGATGCAGCATATATCTCTACGGACGACATCACTCTGCCTGAGGATTTGATTTGGGCACCCGGTATGGAAGGCGAAAAGCGTCCGATTGGCAGAGCTATCTTCCTGGTTAAGAAGGTTTGATTTCCGAATTTGCATCTCACAGAGCAACGAAAATTCCTTCAATAATTCCCGATACATACAGAGAGGCTTCCCCTTCGAGGGGAAGCCTTTTTGCGTCCGGGGAGTTATGATTCACAAACCGTTCATTGTGTTTTGGCGGGCAGGATGATACAATAGAGAAAAATCCAGAAAACGCAAAGGAGCAAGACCATGAAACAATATCCCGGCTATACCCTCGTCAAGCGCGAGGAGTGCCCCGAACAGCACGGGACGCTGACCGTGCTGACCCACGACGTCAGCGGGGCGGCTGTCCTGCTGGTGGAGAACGACGACGACAACAAGGCCTTCGGCATCGGATTCGGCACCTTTCCCTCCGACGATACCGGCGTGTTCCACATCCTCGAGCACTCGGTGCTGGCGGGCAGCGAGAAATACCCGGTGAAGTCGCCGTTTTTGCAGCTGCTCAAGAGCAGCATGGCCTCCTTCCTGAATGCCATGACCTTCCCGGACAAGACGGTCTACCCCTTCGCAACGCCCAACGAGACGGACTTCAAGAACCTGATGGACGTCTACCTCAACGCGGTGTTCTGCCCGCTGGCGATGGTGGACCGGGGCGTGTTCGAGCAGGAGGGCTGGCACCGGGACGAGGACGGCACGGTGAGCGGCGTCGTCTACAACGAGATGCAGGGCGCACTGGCGACGCCGGATGCCCAGCTGCAGAACGCCCTGAGCCGTGCGATGTTCCCGGACACGGCCTACGGCTTTGTCTCCGGAGGCGACCCGGCCTCCATCCCGGCGCTGACCTATGAGAAGTATGTCCGGGTCTACCGCCGTCATTACAGTGCGGACAACTGCTGCATCACCCTCTACGGTAAGATGGACATGGCCGAGAAGTTGGACTTCCTCGATGAGCAGTATCTGAGCCATATGCCCAAGAGTGTCAGCCGCCCCCGGCTGACGGTACAGGACGAGCAGGCCGGTGTGCGGCTGCACATCCCCTACTACACCGAAAAGCCCGAGCCGGACGAGGCACAGTGCGCGCTGGCGTGGTACACCGGCGCGTTCGCGGACCGGGAGCGCCAGCTGGGTGTGGAGATCCTGCTGGACGCCCTGCTGGGCAACAACCAGTCGCCCCTGAAAGCCGCCCTGCTGGAAGAGAAGCTGGGGGCGGACATTGATGTAGGCTTCGACGACAGTACCTTGCAGCCGACGCTGGAGCTGGTGCTGCGGGGGGCCACCGAGGCGTCGGCAGGGAAATTCGCTGCCGCTGTCCGGAATGCTGTGGACGGCATCCTCGAAAAGGGCATCCCCGAAGAGCTGCTGATGGCAAGCCTCAACTCCACCGAGTTCGCTTCCCTTGAGCGTCCGGGCAGCATCCCGGACGGTGTGCTGGACGCCATCCATGCATCCACCGGCTGGCTCCACACCGGCGACCCGGCCCTGCTGCTGCATACCAACGGGCTGTTCGCCTCGCTGCGGGAGAAGCTGGAAAAGGGGTGGTTCAACGAGCTGCTGCGGGAGCTGTTCGCGCCTGCACCGGTGGAGGTCATCCAAGTGCCCGCCCTGCCCAAGAAGGAGGAAGAGGGCCGGGCCGCCCGCACCGACGGCAAGCTGGTGCTGGACCATCCGCTGACCGCTGCCGACCTCGGCGAGGGCAAGAAGCTGACCCCGGGCCGGGGCGGGATGCTGGCCGGAGCTGAGCTGCTGCATCACCCTTCGGCGGGCAGCACCTACCTGAACTTCTACTACGACATCGGCAATGCAGCGCCGGAGGAGATGCCCTATCTGAACCTGCTGACCGATGTGGTGGACGAGCTGGACACCGGGAAGCACACGGCACAGGAGCTGAACACCCTGCGGAACACATGGCTGGGCCGCAGCGGCGCATGGGTGGACGGCTGGACCGGCCGCCAGCCGGGCCGACCGGTCCATGCAAAGCTGGTGGCCGGGATGAGCCTGCTGGAACGCAGCCTCGAAAAGGCTGTGGAGCTGGGCGGCGAGTGGCTGTATGAAACGAAATTCACCGGCCCGCAGGCAGAAGCCGCGATGGAGCGGGTGGTCAGCCAGCAGAAGCTGATGATGGAGCAGAGATTCCTGCGGGAGGGCCATGCCTTTGCGTCGATGCGTGCGGCGGCCCACTTCTCGGTGGAGGCCGCCATGAACGAGCGGTGCAGCGGCGTGAGCTACTACCACTTCCTCTGCGGGCTGCAGGAAGAAGCCGACTGGGCCGGACTGGGCCGGAGGCTGGAAGCGCTGCGGGAGAAGGTGCTGGGCGGGAATGCCCTGACGGTCAGCCTCCACGGCAGCGATGCAGCACTGGACACCCTGAAAAAGCTGCTGCCCGGCAGTGCTTTTGCGGCCGGAGAGCGCCGCGCAGCGGTGCCCTACACCGAGGAGCTGACGGCACCGGTGAACGAGGCCTTCGTCATCGACGGCGGCGTGAACTATGACGTGCTGGCGTGGCCGATGGAGCGGCGCTTGGAGCGGAAGGTGCTGGCCCGGGTGATGAGCTACGAGTATCTGTGGCACAGCATCCGGGAGGTGGGCGGCGCTTACGGCACCGGCATGGTGACCCAGAACGACGATGTGGAGTACCTCTACACCTACCGTGACCCCCATCTGGCGGAGAGCTACGAGGCCTTCGCCGCCGGGCCGGCAGAGCTGGCGGGGCGCGATTACACCGAAAACGATATGAACGAATTCATTGTGGGCGCTGCGGCCAAGCTGGACACCCCGCGCAAGCCCCGGGACGAGGCTGCGGCCACCGACTGCAAGTATTTCTGCGGCATCACCGACGAGATGAACGCCGCCGAGCGGAAGAGCCTGTGCAGTGTGGATGCTGCCGCCCTCAAGGCTGAGGCGGCGGACCTGTCTGTCCGGATGGAGAAGGGCGTTCGGGTGGCGTTCGGCAGCAAGGAGGCCGTGGAAGCCGCGAAAGCGCTGTTCGACCGGGTGGAAACGCTGTAAAAGAAAACGGAGCACCTCCCGGAGACTTTGCGCAGAAAATCGTGCAAAAATCCCCTGTCTGTGGAAAAGAACACAGGCAGGGGATTTTTCTTACCTGAAAATATTACTATAGGGATAAAACGCTGCGAAAGATACAAAGACGAATCAAAAAGTATGTACTCCTGCGGAGGGAAAAAGCGTGGTATCCTTTTGCCAACGAAAGAACGAAAGGATGTGAGAACACAGGATGGGGCAGGAAAAGCAGGAGGCGTCCAATGGGATGAAAAATCTTCAGAAGGCCGCAGACACCCTGAGCACCATGCTGGTGCAGGAGATCAAGGGCCTGAACGTCCGCCAGCGTGCGGCCCGGAAGGAAAAAAGCACCGACACTGGCCTCATGAAGGATCTCAAGGAGGCCACCGCCGTGCTGAAAGACCTGACAGGCGTGACGAAGACCCTGAACGACCAAGGAATGGAGGAAGAAGGGCGGGAATGCGGCGTGGTGCTGCTGCCGCCGGTGGAGGAGGCATGATGGAAGAAAACAAGGAGCGGAACATCGTCTGGAAGCCCCAGCCGAGGCAGCTGGAATTTATGCGGCGGCCTGAGCCGGAGGCGCTTTATGGCGGCGCGGCAGGCGGTGGAAAGAGCGACGCCCTCGTCATCGAGGCACTGCGGCAGGTGCACATCCCCCACTACCGGGCGCTCATCCTCCGCAAGACCTACCCGCAGCTGTCCGACCTCGTGGACAAGAGCCAGCGCTACTATCTCCGGGCTTTCCCGGAGGCGCAGTACAACGCCACGAGTCATGTGTGGGTCTTCCCCAGCGGGGCGAAGATCTACTTCGGCTCGATGCAGCACACGAAAGACCGGACGAACTATCAGGGCAAAGCCTTCGACTTCATCGGCTTCGATGAGCTGACCCACTTCGAGTGGGAGGAGTACAGCTATATGATGAGCCGCAACCGTCCCACCGGCCCCGGCACACGGGTGTACCTGCGGGCCACCACCAACCCCGGCGGGGTGGGCCACGGCTGGGTCAAGGCGAGGTTCATCACTCCCGCCCCGCCCGGAACCCCCATTGAGGAGGAGTGCACGGTGCAGATGCCGGACGGTACGGAAAAGATGCTCCGGCGGGCGAGGGTGTTCATCCCGTCCAGCGTCTTTGACAACCCCGCCCTGCTGAAGAACGACCCGGGCTATCTGGCCAGCCTCGCAGCCATGCCGGAGGCGGAAAAGCAGGCGCTGCTCTACGGCAGCTGGGACAGCTTTTCCGGGCAGGTGTTCACCGAGTGGCGGAACGACCCGAAGCATTACGAGGACCAGCGCTGGACTCATGTCATCGCGCCCTTTGCCATCCCGAAGCACTGGAAGATCTACCGGGGGTATGACTTCGGCTATTCGAAGCCGTTCTCGGTAGGGTGGTATGCGGCGGACGAGGAGGGGCGGCTCTACCGCATCAAGGAGCTTTACGGCTGCACGGGCCGACCCGACGAGGGAACGCACCTCGACCCGGTGGAACAGGCCCGGCGCATCCGGGAGGCCGAGCAGAACGACCCGATGCTCCGGGGGCGGGTGATCACAGGCATCGCCGACCCGGCCATCTTCGACCAGAGCCAGGGCGAGAGCGTCGCGGATATGCAGGAGAAAAGCCCGAATTTCCTGCATTGGAGGCCCGGCGACCACACCCGTCTGGCGGGCAAGATGCAGTTCCACTACCGGCTGCATTTCGACGAGGAGGGCAGGCCGATGCTGCAGGTGTTCCATACCTGCAAACACTTCATCCGCACCATCCCGAACCTTGTGTACGACGAGAGCAATGTGGAGGACATCGACACCCGGCAGGAGGATCATATCTACGACGAGTGCCGCTATGTGCTGATG
>OKSK01001526.1_pt1 | contig 11136 bp, 7 predicted proteins | sample 1606301 | NCBI WGS metagenome assembly OKSK01 (sample SAMEA3879557, study PRJEB24766) | human gut metagenome | biome: human-associated habitat; feature: feces | place: USA | collected 1985/1987
TCCGTCAGGAATCTTTCCCCGTCTCTTTCCATATAAAAATCAATTCTGGATTCCCCATAGGTATATTCTGGCTTCACCAGCTCGTAGTTCAGACTCATTAACTGCTGCTTCATCAAAGCGTTCGGTGCCAGACTGTCGATATTCACCCATTTTAGCTTTGGTTTGTATACAGAAATCAGATCATATGCCGTTTTTCGATTTGGGTTCAATGTCTTCTGCAGCGTTACCTTTGCTTCCGGCATCAGAAGCTCCTGCAAACGCCCTGTATTTTTCACATGAACAATCTGCGGTGCTCCGTCAATCAGCACCTCTGCCGTGAATCGGTTCATTCTGCGGACGAATGTCCCTGCAACTGTATTCTCATAAATGATTGTCGTATTCTGTTTCACCATACATCTTCCTATTGCTCATCATTCAGACTTTCCCAGAAGGCTTTGACCGGCTTCTGACCCCTGATTCTCTTTGCCGCGCACTCAGTTTGAACTCCGGGAGCATTTTTCCGCGTCGATCGCCAACACGAACATCAGCACCCGCAGTGCGTTCACCGGATTGACAATATCAAGAACATAGGTATCCGTCATATGGAATATTTCTTTTGAAATCACCGCTACCTGCTCTCCTGCTGCCCCGGTAATGGAATAATCCCATTCCAGAAAGCTGCCCTCTACATGCCAGCCACAGCAGTCGATATCATAGCGGGGTTTGAAAAAGGACAACTCCTTGCTGATACATCCAACGTAGCTGCTGCCCTCATACAGTTCAAACTTCGGCAGCCAGGTCAGGATTTTTTCTTTGACCGTCCCCAGCTCCTGTCCTGACGCATCGAAGACTTTCAAGCAGTGTCCCCAGGAAAGCTGCCCTTTTACCACATACACTGTATTGCCGTCTTCATCGTAAATATCATAACTGTCAAACCATGAAAAAAATCTCTGCCGAAATAACAGTTTCATACCTAAGCTCCTTTCCGCTGTTTCTCAGCCTAAGATGTCTTTTGTCCTAAAAGCCGCTCTGTCCAGGTTTTTTCAGAAAATCCGGTCAGCACCGTTTTCTCTCCGACTACGAGCGGACGTTTCACGAGCATTCCGTCCGTCGAAAGAAGCTTTAGCTGCTCTTCTTCGGACATTTCCTGCAGCTTATCCTTTAATCCCAGCTCCTTATAGAGCATTCCGCTCGTGTTGAAGAATTTCTTCACCGGTAAACCGCTACGTGGAATCCATGCTTTTAATTCTTCAGCCGTAGGATTTTCTTCTACAATTAATCGGTTTGTAAACTCAATGTTATTTTCTGTTAACCATTTCTTGGCTTTCTGGCATGTGCTGCATGCCGGGTACTGCAAAAATAATGTTGCCATATTCATTTATAATTTAATTCTTACTATGTAATACTTAACACTTAATACTTGATACTTAATACTTACCACTTAAACCTCACCTCAATATCTGCAAATCCTGAAACATAATCCGGTAAGCGGCTGCTTTCTTATCCAATGCCAGTGGATATGCTCTTGATGATGAAGGCATCCGGTAAAGCCGCATGGCGCGTCCTTCAAAAACGAACTCGGAGTAATCGCCTACTTTCGGCTCTTCTATTTCGAATTGCTGTCGGAGAGTGTCCGTTGCTTTTTGCCCGGTAGTGACGATGGCTTTGCATTCGGGAAGTTGTCGCAGCAATGCTGCTACATCGGTAGCCTCCACTACTTCGAGAAACTTATCCGATGCGTTATCCTGCAACCGGCGGATGGATGAAGCGGTATCAAACAGGGCAATTCCCTTTTCGTTCAAAAAATCTATGATTTGCTCACGACAAAACGATTTTAGTGTCGAATTCAGAAAATGATTCTTATCATTAAAGAATAAGATTCCATATATACGCCACATGTCATTGTTTAGGTTTGGATAATAAAAATCCATCGACCATCTTTTTTTCTGTGGCGGGAAACTGCCCAGCATAAGCAATTTTGATTTCGCTGGGAGAAATGGTTCTAGTGGATGTGTTTCGATTTCCATGTTATCGTTCATTTTAATTTCGTACAAAAATAGTGATAATGTTTATTTCCCTCAAAATCAATGAGAAAAAATGCTAGATTTAAAATATTTAGTTATTTTTGCGGTGTGATGAACAAACAGTATCTTATTATATCATTGAAAAAAGAAATTTTAGTAAGTTGTTTCTTAATGAGCTTATTTTTCCTGGAGGGTGGGAATTGTTATGCTTCGGAGCAACAACTGTTAAGAGGGACGATAGAAACTCCTTCTGACAATTATACCGTGAGAGGGCGTGTTATTGATGTCTATGGTGAACCACTAATCGGTGCTACAATACGAGAAAAAGGGGGAGCCAATGGTACTGTGACCGATATTGATGGACGATTCTTTTTATCTGTTCCGGATAGTGCTGTCTTGCAGGTTTCTTTTGTAGGTTACAAGACTTTAGAAGTCAATGTGACAGGTCGGACTATGCTTGAAATACGCCTTCAGGAAGACGCGGTGATGCTTGACCATGTCATCGTAACAGCCTTGGGAATTGAAAAGGATGAAGCTACACTGGCTTATTCTGCGCAGAAAATCAAAGGTGAGGAACTGAATCGTGTGAAAGAAATAAATATGATTACTGCCCTGGCGGGAAAAGCGGCCGGTGTACAAATCAATAAAAACTCTTCCGGTATGGGAGGGTCTGCCAAAGTCAGTCTCCGGGGAATCCGTTCGGTGTCCGGTGATAATCAACCGCTGTATGTGATAGACGGAGTGCCGATGTCGAATACCTCTTCCGAGCAGGCTTATTCGGCAATTGGAGGTACGGCGAATGCCGGCAACCGTGATGGAGGAGATGGAATATCTAACCTGAACCCGGAAGATGTGGAAAGCATCAGTATCTTGAAAGGTGCTCCAGCAGCAGCTTTATATGGTAGCATGGCTGCTAACGGGGTCATTCTTATCACTACTAAAAAAGGGAATTCTGTCGGGCAAAGGAATATTAATTTCTCTACAGGACTAACTTTCGAGAAAGCATTCAGCCTGCCTAAAATGCAAAATCGTTACGGTGTCAGTGATGTGGTAGACAGCTGGGGTGAGAAAGATAATCTGACGGCTCATGATAACCTGAATGATTTTTTCCGTACCGGATTGACCTCAATGACTTCTGTGTCCGTCAGCTATGGGAATGAAACTCTACAAACTTATTTCTCCTATGCCAACACCACTGGAAAGGGAATTATGGATAAAAACAAGCTGAAGAAACATAATATAAACCTACGCGAAACGGCTACCATGTTCAACAAACGTTTGAAACTGGATGGTAATGTGAATGTAATGAAACAGACTGTTGAGAATAAGCCGGTATCGGGAGGTTTTTATATGAATCCGTTGGTAGGGCTTTATCGTTTTCCTCGTGGTGAGAATCTGTCTTATTATAAAGACCATTTTGAAACCTATGACGAAGAACGGAATTTGAATGTGCAAAACTGGCATACATTTACCGAAGACTTCGAACAGAATCCATATTGGATAGTGAACCGTATACAAAGTAAAGAAACGCGTACGCGCATTATTCTTTCCCTTTCGGCAAACTTTAAGATAAATGATTGGTTGACGATTCAAGCTCGTGGCAACATGGATTACTGGGCTGACAAGTTGCGTCAGAAATTCTATGCGTCTACCGCTACTGCCCTGTGTGGAGCGAACGGTCGATATATTGAAATGGATTATCAGGAAACGCAGATGTATGGTGATGTGATGGCGATGTTTAAGAAAACCTGGGGAGATTTTACACTGGATGCGGCTATTGGCGGTAGTATAAATGACCGAATCAGAAACTCGACCCGTTATGATTCCAAGAATGCTTCTTTGAAGTTTGCTAATGTTTTTAATATTGCCAATATCATCATGAACAGTTCTGCCAGTATTGACCAGAAAATAGATGAGCATCGTCAGCTTCAATCTATTTTCGGTACAGCACAGATTGGCTACAAGGAAAAATTATTTCTTGATTTGACAGCTCGTAATGACTGGGCATCAACCTTGGCTTATACTGAACATGAGAAAGCGGGATTTGCTTATCCTTCCGTTGGTCTTTCCATATTGCTTGATAAATGGGTGAAGCTGCCCGAATGGATTTCTTTTGCGAAACTGCGTGGTGCCTATAGTAAAGTGGGGAACGATATTCCTGTATTTGTCACTAATTCCACTTCTCATATCGGTGCCGGTGGCGAGATACAGGCAAATGATGCAGCTCCTTTCAAAGATATGGAGCCGGAAATGACTCATGCCATGGAATTCGGAACGGAATGGAGATTCTTCCAACATCGGTTAGGAATCAATCTGACCTATTATCGTACCAACACTTATAATCAGTTCTTCAAACTTCCTGCTCTTGCAGGTGACAAGTATGCTTTCCGATATGTAAATGCTGGGAATATCCAAAACCAAGGATGGGAAGTGACACTGAACGGAACTCCAATGCTAACTTCTGATTTCACCTGGAAAACTTCCATCAATTTTTCTGCTAACAAGAATAAGATCGTGAAGCTGCACGACGAATTGAAAGAATTAGTCTACGGGCCTACGAGCTTTTCTTCCAGTTATGCAATGAAACTGGTGAAAGGTGGTTCTATCGGTGATATCTATGGTAAAGCCTTTGTGCGTGATGCCGCAGGAAACATTGTTTATGAAACAGAAGGAGATTACAAAGGACTTCCATTGGTGGAAGGTGACGGAAATACGGTGAAAGTAGGAAATGCCAACCCTGTCTTTATGATGGGATGGGATCACACATTCTCTTACAAAGGATTCAGCCTTTATTTCCTGCTTGACTGGCGTTACGGAGGAAAAGTCCTTTCGCAGACACAAGCGGAAATGGATCTCTATGGCGTATCGGAAATTACGGCTGATGCACGCGACAGAGGATATGTGATGCTTGAAGGTCAGCAGATCGATAATGTGAAAGGATTCTATAAAAATGTAGTGGGCGGGCGTGCCGGAGTGACAGAGTATTATATGTATGATGCCACTAATTTACGGTTGCGCGAAGTATCGTTGAGCTACAATTTCTCAAAGAAGTGGATACAAAAAACGAAGGTTCTGAAAGATGTGCAGCTTTCGTTTGTGGCCCGCAATCTATGTTTCTTATATAAGAAAGCTCCTTTTGATCCGGATTTGGTACTTTCCACCGGGAATGATAACCAAGGGATTGAAGTATTCGGAATGCCTACAACCCGTAGTTTGGGCTTTACTCTGAAATGTGAATTTTAAAGGTAGGAGAGAGAAATGAAGAGAAAATATGTATATCTATACTTGCTGGGCTTACTGCTCTTTTCTGTAGCATGTACCGGTAATTTCCGTGATTACAATACCGACTTGTCCGGAATCACGGATGATGACCTGATTATTGACGACAATGGTTATGGAATCCGTTTGGGCATTATTCAGCAGGGTATTTATTTTAATTATGATTTCGGAAAAGGGAAGAACTGGCCTTTCCAGCTGATACAGAATCTGAACGCAGATATGTTTGGTGGATATATGCATGACGGTAAACCCTTGAACGGAGGTTCGCATAATTCCGACTATAATATGCAGGATGGTTGGAACAGCGCCATGTGGACGCATATGTATTCTTATATTTTCCCGCAGATATACCAATCGGAGAATGCTACCCGGAATACACATCCTGCTTTGTTCGGGATCACGAAAATATTAAAGGTAGAAGCCATGCATCGTGTGACGGATTATTATGGTCCCATCATTTATAAGAATTTTGCGAATGCGGAAAAGCACTACCGTCCTGATAAACAAAAAGATGTTTATTATGAGTTTTTCAATGAACTCGATTCTGCCGTGGTTGCCCTCACCGGTTATATAGAGGAGAAACCGGAATTCAATGGATTTGCACGTTTTGATATTTTGTTGGATGGTAAATACCCTTCCTGGGTAAAGTTTGCCAATTCGTTGCGTTTGCGTCTAGCTATGCGTATTGCCTCTGTTGCCCCCGATAAGGCACGTGCTGAAATACAGAAAATAAAAGAAAACGATTACGGCTTCTTTGAAGCGGAAACAGGCGGAGCTGTTGTTTCTACCAAATCCGGATATACCAATCCATTGGGAGAACTTAACCGTGTGTGGAATGAAACTTACATGAGTGCGAATATGGAATCAATCTTGGTGGGATATAATGATCCCCGTCTTGGAATTTATTTCGAACACTGTACGGATGAAACCCTGAAAGGACAATATCGTGGAATTCGTCAAGGGACATGTTTTGCTCATAGTCATTATTCCGGATTGTCGAAGCTGTTTGTCAAGCAAAGCACCGATGCGCCTCTGATGACTGCTTCGGAAGTTTGGTTTCTGCGTGCCGAAGCTGCATTGCGCGGGTGGACGGATGAAGATGAAGAAACCTGTTATCAGAATGGTGTAACTACTTCTTTCCATCAATGGGGAATCTATGGCGTAGAAGATTATCTGCAAAGTGAACGGAAAGCCTCTGACTTTATAGACACGTATGATGAAGAAAATAATATAGAAGCCCGTTGTAAAGTCTCTCCCAAATGGAATCCGCTGGATGATAAGGAAACGAAACTGGAGAAGATCATTACGCAGAAGTGGATTGCTATGTTCCCGGAAGGTTGTGAAGCCTGGGCAGAACAAAGACGAACAGGGTATCCCCGTTTATTTCCCGTACGATTCAACCATAGCAGAAACGGTTCTATCGACACAGAGATTATGGTGCGCCGTCTAAACTTCCCCGGTACCTTGCAGACGGAAGACCCGGAACAATATTCCGCGCTTGTGGAAGCTTTAGGAGGAAACGATCATGGAGGTACAAGGCTTTGGTGGGACACGGGAAATAATAACCTGGAATAAAAAAAGATAAGAGTAGTGTGTTTATATGTGTAGCTTTAACTATTTTTGCATCTTCATTTAAACACATTTACTTATGAAACAGATTATCTCTGCTCTTTTCCTTTGTATGTTGCTCTCTGCCGTACCGGGATTGCAGGCGCAAAACATCCAGTTACATTATGATTTTGGACGTTCTTTGTATGATAAAGATTTGCAAGGTCGTCCGCTGTTAACTTCCACAGTAGAGAAGTTTCATCCTGATACTTGGGGAAGTACTTATTTCTTTGTCGATATGGATTATACCTCCGAAGGTGTCGCTGCCGCTTATTGGGAAATAGCCCGTGAAGTGAAATTCTGGAAAGGTCCTTTTTCTGCGCATCTTGAATATAACGGTGGATTATCCAAAGGTATGTCTTATAAAAATGCTTATCTGGCAGGAGCCACGTATACCTTTAATAATGCCTCCTTCTCCAAAGGTTTCACACTGACCGCCATGTATAAGTATATTCAAAAACATTCATCACCTAACAACTTCCAGTTGACAGGTACATGGTACGTAAACTTCTGCCGTAACCTGCTCACTTTCTCCGGCTTTGCCGACTGGTGGCGTGAAGAAACGAACTACGGAAAGACTATCTTCCTCTCCGAACCACAATTCTGGGTAAACCTGAATCAAATCAAGGGAGTAAATAAAAATTTCAATCTAAGTGTTGGCTCTGAAGTCGAATTGAGCAATAACTTCGGTGGTCGCGATGGTTTTTATGTGATCCCGACGCTTGCTCTGAAATGGACGCTGAACTAAAAAAATCGAACCAAAAATCGAACCAAAAAACGGATTAAAAAGCGAGTTAAAAGAAATAGACTAAAAAGAAGTCAGGCTAAAAGAATCCGAACTTCAGAGGAATCTCCGTTTATCCCTTTGTGGAACTTACAAAATATATAGAACAACCTATTAAATGAAAACTGATTTAATCTACGGCGTAGAAGACCGTCCCCCTTTTAAAGACGCCCTGTTTGCGGCTTTACAACATCTCTTGGCTATTTTCGTGGCAATTATCACACCGCCGCTTATCATAGCGAGTGCCTTGAAACTGGATGTAGAAAAGACAAGTTTCCTAGTTTCCATGTCCCTTTTTGCTTCGGGAGTATCTACCTTTATACAATGCCGTCGTTTCGGTCCGATAGGAGCAAAGCTGCTCTGCATTCAGGGAACCAGTTTTTCTTTTATCGGTCCTATCATCGCCACAGGAATGGTAGGCGGATTGCCGTTGATTTTCGGTTCTTGTATGGCTGCCGCACCTATCGAAATGATTGTCAGTCGCACATTCAAATATCTGCGTAATATCATCACTCCGCTGGTTTCCGGTATTGTCGTACTGCTTATCGGATTGAGTCTGATAAAAGTAGGTATCGTATCTTGCGGAGGCGGATATGCAGCTATGGATAACGGTACGTTTGCTACCTGGGAAAACCTGTCTATTGCAGCACTGGTACTTCTTAGCGTCTTATTTTTCAACCGTTGCGGGAACAAATACCTGCGCATGAGTTCCATTGTACTCGGACTTTGTCTGGGTTATGGTCTGGCATTTGTTTTGGGAAAAGTGGATATGAGTGCGTTGAATGTGGAAATGCTGATGAGCTTTAATATTCCCCAACCTTTTAAATATGGTGTTGATTTCAATGTGTCTTCTTTCATAGCTATTGGTCTGGTCTACCTGATAACTGCCATCGAAGCAACAGGTGACGTGACTGCCAACTCTATGATTTCCGGACTTCCCATTGAAGGAGATTCTTATTTGAAACGAGTTTCCGGTGGAGTAATGGCAGATGGATTCAACTCCTTCCTCGCCGGTATATTCAACTCTTTTCCCAACTCCATCTTTGCACAGAATAACGGTATTATCCAACTGACCGGAGTAGCCAGCCGCTATGTCGGTTATTATATCGCAGCAATGCTTGTTCTTTTGGGATTATTTCCCATTGTAGGTGCCGTATTCTCCTTAATGCCCGATCCTGTATTGGGTGGTGCAACCTTACTAATGTTCGGTACAGTAGCAGCGGCAGGAATCCGTATTATCTCCTCACAAGAAATAGGCCGTAAAGAAACTCTGGTATTAGCAGTCAGCCTCTCCTTAGGTCTAGGAGTAGAATTAATGCCGGACGTATTACAACAAGCCCCGGAAGCAATTCGAAGTATCTTCTCTTCAGGGATCACCACCGGAGGCCTAACTGCAATTATTGCAAATATAGTAATACGTGTAAAAGAATGATGAATAAGTATTAAGTATTAATCGACAAGTATCAAATAGCAGGTATTATCCAGCAGCTTCGGTAATACTTATTACTTAATACTTATTTCTAAATTGCTCATTTTATCAGTAGTGCGGAAGGGGAAATCAGGATACTCGTAAAGACTAAAGCGAGGTTCGGTTTCTCCTTTCGTATAATTCCAGATAGAAGCATAATCTTCCGGATCTTCTCCCATCTTGGCTAATTGGCGCAGATAAGCGGCCAGTGATTTATTTTCTACGATGTAAATCTGTCCCATCTGGTCGATAATCGGGCTATGATGACGAGTGCCGTCATGTTCGAAGCGCAGAATCCGTTTTCCTTCTTCCGTCAGTCCCACCAATTGGAAGGTCATACTCTTACCGATAGCCGGCAAATTCAATACACTGCGATCCGTAGCAAGGAAAGGCAAATGATGTTTTCTCATGAAACGTCTTAATTGCTTGGCAACATCTTCTTTCGTCTCCTCTTCCGTTCCGACTTTCGTCTCTAATATTTTGTATAATTCCTCCGCCTGTTCCGGTGTCATCCGACCATAAATCTTTTCCTCCTGTTGTTCCTGCATCGAACGGCTGTTGGGAGCAAATACTGCATAATTCTCATTGAATCCCTTCACCGAGAAAGTATAATAACATACCACCCCCAATGAATTGAGCACCTGGCGAAGCCGTGTCGTATGTCCCCGACGCGAAGCAGCCACTGTATATACCAACTGATTCGTGATAATCCATCCGGCAGAAAGAATCTTCCGAATCGCCTCTTTAGCTTCAGGCGTAACCTCCAGCGGTGTTTGAAAATGAGTCTGGATAATAAACTGTTTCACCCCTATAGCCGAAGCCTTTTCTTTGAATTCCCGCAAAATATCCACCAGCCCGTCATTGATACGCATCGGCAAATAAGCCAATAACCGTGACCCCAGCCGTACCCGTTGCAATTCCGCATATTTCTCTCCTTCCGGTCGTTCGAGATTTGCCTTCTGCTTGCGTACCGCCATCCGATACACCGCATCCAAAATATTCTGAAGCGTCTTATTTTGACTCATCAGCGCATCGCCCCCTGTAATCAGAATATCCCGCAGCTGTGTATCCTCTTCAAAATAAGTCATCAACCGGCGCAACTTACGATCCCATGACTCCTTCGGGCGTAAAGACTCAAACTCGAAATTCAATCGTTCGCTCTGGAAGTCGTACATGCGTTGACATGAAGCGCACAATCCTCCACAAGCCCGTCCCATTGTATCGGGAATAAGAATTGCCACCTCCGGATAGCGTCGATGAATATTATGTCCGTCCGGTAAAATCCACCCCGCAGCATTCGGTTTTCCCGCCTCTACAATATCTTCCTTTTCCCATGCACGAATATTTCCATACGTTTCTACCAATCGTGGTGAATAAAGAATATAACTTCGGATTGCCTCGTCATTATACCCGTATCCCGTCACATTAAGTAACGATAAATAATAAGGAGTGGCAAAAAAAGGCATCCCTTTTTTACGGGCACGGTAGAGTAGATACATTGTTTCCGAAGAAAGCGAGTTTCCCAGAAAACGGTTCAGCTCTCCCGGACTTTTTACCGCCATTGCCAAGTGAAAACGAAAATCATTCCACCATTCGCTCACCAACCGGTATTTCTCCTCATAACTCATTCCCTCCTCAAAATGAAAACGAACAGAAGGCTTCGACTTCCTGTTTTCAATCTTCTGAATCAGTAAATGTAACATTCTCTCCTTGTTTTCATCGCGAATCTCTCTCACCTCTTCGTCCAGTCCGGTTTCCCAGCGGTCATTTCTGCTCTTGATACGTTGAGGTGAAGGTAGAGGAACCGTTTCTTCTTTCAGCCTTTTGAACAGCTGAAACAATTCAATAAACAAATCCGTCGGCATTTCCATATTTTCCAGCGTTTCCGTCAGAAACTTGTAGAGCAGTCGAATAGTCTGTACTGACATATCCTGTCCCGTAGACAGTTCATGGACATGCTGTCCATCATAATGGAGTAAGAGTCGAATTTGCTC
>OKSK01001537.1_pt1 | contig 11039 bp, 10 predicted proteins | sample 1606301 | NCBI WGS metagenome assembly OKSK01 (sample SAMEA3879557, study PRJEB24766) | human gut metagenome | biome: human-associated habitat; feature: feces | place: USA | collected 1985/1987
GCGCGACCAGCGCAGGCCACGTCAGGGTGGCGATTGCCGTGATGAGCTGATGTTTTGGCGTGGTGCGTAGCACGGCCAGGCGACCCACGGGCACCATCAGCGCGCCACCCATGCCCTGAAGGACGCGCATCGCGACGAACTGATCGAGCGTGGTGGACAGGCCGCACAATACCGAGGCCAGCGTGAAGATCGCCAGCGCGAGGGCAAACACTTTTCGCGCGCCGAAGCGGTCGGCGATCCAGCCGCTGGCGGGGATCAGCACGGCCAGGGTGATCAGGTAGGCGCTGATGCCGATATTCAGATCCACGGCCTGTACGCCGAAGCTTTTTGCCATGTCCGGCAGCGCGGTGGCAATCACCGTCCCGTCCAGAAATTCCATAAAGAAAGCACCGGCCACCAGCAGCGCCGCAGGCGATAATCCACGGCTCTCTTTGCCGGATACGTTTTCACTCATTCTCTTCCTGCCCGCTCAAAAAATTTTATAAACATTTACTGGAATTTTTAAGCCTGTAACGTGCGGATTTAACATGGCTTTTTTTAACAAACCAGCAGCACTGAGGGTTTAATAACCGTGATGCAGGTCACAAAATGGTTGATTTTTGTGATGGTGGTCATATTATAAGCGTATTGACAATAACACCTGCATAACACGTTACTGGAGCAACATAGTGAAACTGCGCAAAATCCTGAAAAGCATGTGGGCAAACTACTGCACAACGTTTAAAGACGTCCCACCGGGTGCGATGTTCTGATAAAAAAACCTGCTTCGGCAGGTTTTTTTATGTCTGCGGACGACGAGAGGGAGATGGAAGGGCGTCTGTTTTGCTACTATGGCGGCCTTTGAATAAGGAGAACCCCATGTCACAAAACCTGAGCGCCGATCAGGAACTGGTATCTGACGTCGTCGCCTGCCAGTTGGTTATCAAACAAATCCTTGATGTGATTGACGTTATCGCGCCGGTTGAGGTACGCGAAAAGATGTCGACCCAACTGAAAAACATCGATTTCACCAACCATCCTGCTGCGGCGGACCCGGTTACGCTCCGCGCGATCCAGAAAGCGATTGCGCTGATTGAACTCCGCTTCACACCGCAGGGTGAGTCACACTAAAATAAACCGATGTTTTAAAATTAGAAACCCTTTTCTGCTTTTACGTCGAAGGGCGACAAAGCCTGTCGCCCGCAGAAGGATCAGAAGAACGTCTGCACCAGCAGATAGCTCACCACGCAGGCACAGCTGACGCCAATCAGCCCCGGCAGAATAAAGCTGTGGTTGATGATGAATTTACCGATGCGGGTGGTACCGGAGCGATCGAATCCGATACAGGCCAGATCGCTCGGATAGGTCGGCAGCACAAAGTAGCCGTAGGATGCCGGGAAGAAGGCCACCAGCATTTTCGGATCGATGCCCAGCATCAACCCCATCGGGGCGACCGCGGTCAAGGCCGCAGCCTGGCTGTTGACCAGTTTTGATACCAGGAACAGCACGATGGCATACGTCCAGGGATGACTCTTCACCACCCCCTCCAGCGCCATTTTCAGCTCGTCGAGATGCGCCTGAAAAAAGGTATCGCTCATCCACGCCACACCAAACACCGAGAAAATCGCGACCATCCCCGCCTTAAATACCGCCCCGTTTGAAATGGCCGACGCATTTACCTTGCAGGTCATCAGCATGATGGCCCCGGCGATCAGCATCATCATTTGAATGACAAGGTTCATCGACAGTGCTGTCATTTTCCCTTTGATCTCAAACGCCGGACGCAGCTCGGGCAGCGCACCCAGCAGGACCACAACGGCAATCCCGGCGAAGAAGATCCACGTGGACCAGTAGGCCTGTTTCGGGAAACGCTGATCCATCAACGTCTCCGTTCCTCCATAGATAAACTCCCGCTGTTTCGGATCTTTCAGCTTTTCCTGAAATTCAGTATCGTCTGCGAGGTTTTTCCCCCGGCGCAGGCTCCACAGTGCCGCAATGGCGACGCCAGACAGTGAGGCCGGTACGGAAACGGCGAGGATTTCGAGGATCCCCCACGCGTGACCGATGCCGTGCTGCGCACCCAGAATCGAGACCAGCGAAACGACGGCCACGGAAACGGGGGAGGCGGTGATCGCCATCTGAGAGGCCACCGAGGCCACCGCCATCGGCCGTTCCGGGCGAATGCCTTTTTTCAGGGCGATATCCGCGATAATGGGAAACATGGTGTAGACGACGTGACCGGTCCCGCAGAGGAAGGTCAACATCCAGGTGGTAAACGGTGCGAGAAGGGTGATGTGCTGGGGATGTTTACGCAGCAGGCGCTCTGCGAATTGCATCATTACATTAAGGCCACCGGCGGTCTGTAGCGTGGCCGCACAGCCGATGACGGCGAGGATTGTGAGCATCACGTCAACGGGCGGTTTACCGGGTTGCAGACCAAAGACAAAACTTAAAATAAACAGGCCGATACCGCTTATCAGCCCCAGGCCCATCCCGCCGAAGCGGGTGCCTATCAGCAGGCAGAGGATAATGACAATAAACTCAATGGTGATCATGATGCTCCCTCGTCAATGAATGTAATTAAACAAATCATTACACGATGTGTGGTTATTCATTGGGAGCAAGATCTGATTTGTTAAATGTCAGCAAAAGCAGGGAGTTGGTACCCACCCCCTGACGGGAGCGGGTGAAGGGACTTAGTGGTGTTGCACGGTAGCTATGTCGAGAAGATGGCGGTCCGTCTGCTCCAGACAAATCCCCGCACGTTTCGCGTTGCGGATTTCATCTGCGAGCGTCTTCAGCAGCATGCCATCCTGCTGCTGCTCTCTGTCCATATCGCGTAAAAACGTGAGGGTAATGATGTCCTGTTGCGCTTTGGCTTCATCAGCCAGTTTGCTCAGCTTCGCACAGCGTTGCTCATACTCTTCGAGCGTTTTCTGGAACAGTTCTTCCAGAGAAGTGTAATTATCTTCAATCGTTTCAAGCTCTTTGACGGTAGGGTTTGCCCCGACAGCTTTCAAAAAGTTAAAGACACGCATCATGTGCGTGACGTTACTTTGCGCCTGAGTACGAAAGAAGGTGGCAGTGCCGTTGAGGCTTTTTCTGGAACACCACGCGCTCAAATGCAGATGCAGATTTGAAGCATAAAACTCCAGGTTCATCTGGGCATTCAGTTTTTGCATCATCGTTTGGGTAGTCATTCTCATATCCTTATTGACTGTGGGACTTGATGTCCGCTACTTAACCTGACCCGGCAGGTATTGACGATTGAATGGCGGAAATAGATTTCTGCAAGGTAAAAACTCGAAAATTCACTTCCTGTGTTCGATTTAAATAAGCATACGCTTCTCTTCGACTTAAGAAAACTCTTAATTGGGCTGTGTTTACCATAGATTACAAATTCAAATATAGCCCAGAATAGAAAGAAGGTTACGAGATTGGTAATTATATAACATGTTGATTTAAAAGGGTGTAAAAACAATTTTGCTCATTTTTATCGTTTCAGGAAACGTTCTTTGGCGGGAAATTCTGTAAAAGTGATAAATCAGAAATAATATTTGCAAATATATCCTGTCGTATCAAATTTGAGCTAAATCAATTTTCACTCAATATACGGTTCTGTGATCGCGGCGCAAGATTGTGATCTGATAACGCGGGAAAATGAAACGATGTTTTACATTGTTTCATTATTTGAGGTTTATGATGGCTAACGTTGCGGTGCTGCTGGCACCTGGTTTTGAAGAAGCAGAAGCGATTATCACTATTGATATTCTGCGGCGTTTACAGATTGAGGTGGAGACGCTGGCCTGCGCGGAGTCCCGTGCGGTAGTGAGTTACCATAATATCCCCATGGTGGCTGACAGTACGTTAACGGAGCGCATTAATAGGCTGTATGACGCGGTCGTGTTGCCCGGTGGGCCGCAGGGGAGCGTCAATCTTGCTGCTAACCAGGAGGTGATCCGCTTTGTTTCCGCGCATGACGAGCACGGCAAACTTATCTGCCCGATCTGCTCTGCGGCCGCGCGGGTGCTGGGCGGTAACGGGCTACTGAAGGGGCGCCGCTACGTCTGTTCCGGCGATCTGTGGCAGAGCGTTGATGATGGAGTATATGTAGATGCGCCGGTCGTGGAGGATAATAACCTCATCAGCGGCAAGGGGCTGGGGCACGCTTTTGACTTTGCGCTGACGCTCTCTGCTCGTTTGTTGGGTGTCGACGCCCCCGTGCGCGATCATGCTGAACACATCTATTACCGCTGGTAAATTTTCTGCCGGACGCTAAGGCGTCCGGCTTACAGGGATTTCTTAGCTGACCTTATGGATAATCCTGCTTAACTCCTTTCCATTTGTAGGACAATTACGTCCTTTTTTATGTCATTTTTCGCTGAATTTATGTACGCAATTACTGTAATTCTGCGGTGTGATGTCGCTCTCTTATGGATGATTAATTTCCCGCTAAAACTATCTCCAGCAATAACGCTTATAACAAGGTAAGCGCTAATGCCTTGTTTTAAGTCCGATTAAATAAGTTGTTCGCCATTATTCCCTACAGATAAGAATGCTTAAGCTGGAGTTTACCATGCACAAATTTACTAAAGCGCTGGCGGCCATCGGCCTGGCAGCCGTTATGTCACAATCCGCTATCGCTGAAAATTTAAAGCTCGGTTTTCTGGTTAAACAGCCTGAAGAACCGTGGTTCCAGACCGAATGGAAATTTGCTGATAAAGCCGGAAAAGATTTGGGATTTGAGGTAATTAAAATCGCCGTACCTGACGGTGAGAAAACGTTGAACGCTATTGATAGCCTGGCGGCCAGCGGTGCGAAAGGTTTCGTTATCTGTACGCCGGATCCAAAACTGGGGTCAGCGATTGCCGCGAAAGCGCGCGGTTACGACATGAAAGTGATTGCGGTGGACGATCAGTTCGTGAATGCCAAAGGCAAACCGATGGATACCGTTCCGCTGGTAATGATGGCGGCCACTAAAATCGGTGAGCGTCAGGGCCAGGAGCTCTATAAAGAGATGCAAAAACGCGGCTGGGATGTCAAAGAGACCGCCGTGATGGCTATTACCGCAGACGAGCTGGACACCGCCCGTCGTCGTACCACCGGGTCCATGGACGCCCTGAAAGCGGCTGGCTTCCCTGAAAAACAGATCTACAAAGTCCCGACCAAATCCAACGATATTCCGGGCGCCTTTGATGCGGCGAACTCCATGCTCGTCCAGCATCCGGAAGTGAAGCACTGGCTGGTGGTGGGGATGAACGACAACACCGTACTGGGCGGCGTGCGTGCAACGGAAGGCCAGGGCTTTAAAGCACCGGACGTGATCGGGATCGGCATTAACGGCGTTGACGCCGTGAGCGAACTGTCTAAAGCGCAGGCGACCGGCTTCTATGGCTCACTGCTGCCAAGCCCGGATGTCCACGGCTATAAATCCAGCGAAATGCTCTACAACTGGGTGACCAAAGGGGCTGAACCGCCGAAATTCACTGAAGTGACCGATGTGGTGCTGATCACCCGCGATAACTTCAAAGAGGAGCTGGCGAAAAAAGGACTGGGCGGTAAGTAATACGCTGTGATTGCGCCCCTCCCTCACCGTGAGGGGCCAGACGTACACACTACAGGAATCACGGAGTCGTTATGCAACAGTCTGATCCGTATCTCTCCTTCCGCGGCATCGGTAAAACGTTCCCCGGTGTAAACGCGCTGACCGATATCAGCTTCGACTGCTATGCCGGCCAGGTTCACGCCCTGATGGGGGAGAATGGCGCGGGAAAATCCACGCTGCTAAAAATTCTCAGCGGCAACTACACGCCCACCACCGGCACGCTGGCTATTCGCGGCGAAGAGGTGGCCTTTGCCGACACCACGGCAGCGTTAATTGCGGGCGTCGCCATCATCTATCAGGAGCTGCATCTCATTCCTGAAATGACCGTGGCGGAGAACATCTATCTGGGCCAGCTTCCGCATAAAAGCGGCGTGGTCAACCGCTCGCTGCTCAATTATGAAGCGGGCTTGCAGCTCAAGCACCTTGGGCTGGATGTCGATCCGCAAACGCCCCTTAAGTATCTCTCCATCGGCCAGTGGCAGATGGTGGAAATTGCCAAAGCGCTGGCGCGTAACGCCAAAATTATCGCCTTCGATGAGCCAACCAGCTCGCTCTCGGCGCGTGAAATAGAAAATCTCTTTCGCGTGATCCGCGAGCTGCGCAAAGAAGGCCGCATCATTCTGTACGTTTCTCACCGTATGGAAGAGATTTTTGCCTTAAGCGATGCCATCACCGTGTTTAAAGATGGACGCTACGTGCGCACCTTCACCGATATGCAGCAGGTTAATCACGATCAGCTGGTGCAGGCGATGGTCGGACGCGATCTGGGGGACATTTACCACTGGAAACCGCGCGAGTATGGCCCGGAGCGTCTGCGTCTGGATAACGTCAAAGCCCCAGGCGTGCGCACGCCCATTTCACTCTCGGTGCGCAGCGGCGAAATCGTCGGGCTGTTTGGCCTTGTGGGGGCAGGGCGCAGCGAGCTGATGAAAGGGCTGTTTGGCGGGACGCGCATAACCCAGGGCCAGGTTTTCGTCGACGGGAAAAAGGTCGATATTCAGAAGCCTGCGCAGGCGATTAACGCGGGGATTATGCTCTGCCCGGAGGATCGAAAGGCAGAGGGCATTATTCCGGTGCACTCGGTGCGCGACAACATCAACATCTCTGCCCGGCGCAAGTTTATCCGCGCGGGATGTCTGATTAACGACGGCTGGGAGGCGAGCAACGCGGATCACCATATCCGTTCGCTGAACATTAAAACCCCCGGCGCTGAACAGCTGATCATGAACCTGTCCGGCGGTAACCAGCAAAAAGCCATTCTGGGGCGCTGGCTATCGGAAGATATGAAGGTCATTTTGCTGGATGAACCAACGCGCGGTATTGACGTGGGGGCGAAACACGAAATCTATAACGTCATCTATGAACTGGCAAAACGTGGTGTGGCGGTCCTGTTCGCCTCCAGCGATCTGCCCGAGGTGCTGGGCGTCGCCGACCGCATTGTAGTGATGCGTGAAGGCGAAATTGCCGGTGAATTGCTGCATGAACAGGCGAATGAACAACAGGCGTTGAGTCTCGCCATGCCTAAAGTTAGCCAGGCTGTCGCCTGAGTAAGGAGTCAATGATGTCCTCTGTTACTACATCCGGAGCGCCGAAGTCGGCTTTCAGTTTTGGCCGCATCTGGGACCAGTACGGCATGCTGGTGGTCTTTGCTGCCCTCTTCGTCGCCTGCGCGATTTTTGTGCCGAACTTCGCCACGTTCATCAATATGAAGGGGCTGGGGCTGGCTATCTCCATGTCCGGCATGGTGGCCTGCGGAATGCTGTTCTGCCTGGCCTCCGGTGATTTTGACCTGTCGGTCGCCTCGGTGATTGCCTGTGCAGGCGTCACCACTGCCGTGGTGATCAACATGACCGAAAGCCTGTGGATCGGCGTGCTGGCCGGGCTGCTGCTCGGCGTGTTGAGCGGCCTGGTGAACGGGTTTGTCATTGCGCGCCTGAAGATTAACGCCCTGATTACGACGCTGGCGACCATGCAAATCGTGCGCGGTCTGGCCTATATCATCTCCGACGGCAAAGCGGTCGGGATCGAAGACGAGCGTTTCTTCACGCTGGGCTATGCCAACTGGCTGGGGCTGCCTGCGCCAATTTGGCTGACGGTAGGTTGTTTGATCCTGTTCGGTTTCCTGCTCAACCGCACCACCTTTGGCCGAAATACCCTGGCGATTGGCGGCAATGAAGAGGCGGCGCGTCTGGCGGGTGTCCCGGTCGTACGGACCAAGATCATTATCTTCGTGCTTTCCGGGCTGGTATCGGCGGCGGCGGGGATTATTCTGGCGTCGCGCATGACCAGCGGCCAGCCTATGACCTCCATTGGTTATGAGCTGATCGTCATCTCAGCCTGCGTTTTGGGGGGCGTTTCCCTCAAGGGCGGCATCGGAAAAATCTCATATGTGGTGGCGGGGATCCTGATTCTGGGGACCGTAGAGAACGCCATGAACCTGCTCAATATCTCTCCGTTCTCTCAGTACGTCGTACGCGGCCTGATCCTGCTGGCAGCGGTGATCTTCGACCGTTACAAGCAAAAAGCGAAGCGTACCGTCTGATTTATTTTTAGCCACTAACCTGCTCAACTATTAACCATAGTTGACCCCCTGACCGGCCCGCCAGTTTTGTTGACGGGCCGGTTGCTAAATGGCGAGCACCGTCACACTGTCTATACTTACATGGCTGTTTTGTTCACTGTAAGGAGGATTAGGGTGGCTGACTTGTTAACCGCACCGCCTGTACTGCCCGGAAAATTTGCTTTCTTTTTTGACCTCGACGGGACGCTCGCCGGGATTGAACCGCATCCGGATGACGTTGTTGTACCGGACACGGTGTTAGAGAATTTGCAGCAGCTCTCCCGACAGAACGAGGGGGCACTGGCATTGATTTCAGGGCGCTCAATGGCCGAGCTGGACGTGCTCGCCAGTCCTTATCACTTTCCGCTGGCCGGTGTGCACGGAGCGGAGCGCCGCGATATCCATGATCAACTGCATATAGTTTCACTCCCCGACACGCTGATTCAGGCGCTGCATGCGCAACTCTCTTCGGCTCTGGAAATGCTTCCCGGTACGGAACTGGAAGCCAAAGGCATGGCTTTTGCGCTGCACTACCGTCAGGCGCCCCATCATGAGGCGGCGATATTTTCGATAGCAAGAAGCGTGGCCGAAGCCCATCCGGAGCTGGCGTTACAGCCGGGTAAATGTGTGGTCGAGATTAAACCGGCAGGAATTAACAAAGGCGCTGCCATTGCAGCGTTTATGGCGGAAGCGCCGTTCAAAGGGCGTACGCCAGTCTTTTTTGGGGATGACCTGACCGACGAGGCCGGGTTCAGGGTGGTAAACCAGGCCCAGGGCATGTCTGTCAAGGTTGGATCTGGTGAAACCATTGCCGGATGGCGGCTGGAAAATGTCGCCAGCGTCTGGCAGTGGATATCTGACGTCGCTAACCAGCAACAACAACAAATAGCGCAAAACAACGGGAGAAATCATTATGGGTCGCTTAGTCGTCGTCTCTAATCGCATCGCACCGCCGGATGATAAAAAAGCCAGTGCCGGTGGCCTGGCGGTCGGGGTATTAGGTGCCCTCAAAGCCGCGGGTGGTCTCTGGTTTGGCTGGAGCGGGGAAATCAGTAACGAAGAGAAACCGCTAAAAAAGGTGTCACGGGGCAATATCACGTGGGCCTCCTTCGCCCTTAGCGAGAAGGACTATGATGAATATTATTCCGAGTTCTCAAACGCCGTGCTGTGGCCAGCGTTTCACTATCGTCTGGATCTGGTGAAATTCCAGCGTGAATCCTATGAAGGCTACATGCGCGTCAACGCGCTGCTGGCAGATAAACTACTGCCGCTGATCGAAGAAGACGATATCTTATGGATCCACGATTATCATCTGCTGCCCTTCGCCAGGGAGTTGCGGAAACGGGGTGTGAATAACCGAATCGGTTTCTTCCTGCATATTCCGTTCCCGACCCCGGAGATCTTTACGGCGCTGCCGCAGCACGAGGAGATCCTGGAGGCGCTGTCAGATTACGACCTGCTCGGTTTCCAGACGGAAAATGACAGGCTGGCCTTCCTCGACAGCGTGTCGGGCAAAACCCGGCTGGTCACTCACGGCGGTAAATCTCATACCGCGTGGGGACGAAATTTCCATACCGAAGTCTACCCGATCGGTATTGAGCCAGACGAAATTGCCGAGCAGGCCTCCGGTCCGCTGCCGCCGAAGCTTGCCCAGCTCAAGGACGAACTCAAGCACGTTAAGAATATCTTTTCGGTTGAACGACTGGATTATTCCAAAGGGTTGCCGGAGCGATTCCTCGCCTATGAAACCCTGCTGGATAAATTCCCGCAGCATCATGGCAAGATCCGCTACACCCAGATAGCGCCGACCTCGCGCGGTGAGGTTCAGGCCTACCAGGATATTCGTCACCAGCTTGAGACCGAAGCAGGGCGCATCAATGGGCGCTATGGCCAGCTCGGCTGGACTCCACTTTTCTATCTGAATCAGCATTTTGAGCGCAAAATCCTGATGAAAGTGTTCCGCTATGCGGACGTCGGGCTGGTCACGCCGCTGCGCGACGGGATGAATCTGGTGGCAAAAGAGTATGTAGCAGCACAAGATCCTGCTGACCCGGGCGTGCTGGTGCTGTCCCAATTTGCCGGTGCGGCAAACGAGTTAACCTCAGCGCTGATTGTGAACCCTTACGATCGCGATGACGTGGCAAATGCCCTGAATCGCGCGTTAACCATGCCGCTTGCGGAACGCATTTCACGTCATTCGGAAATGATGGAGACCATCGTCAAAAATGATATCAACCGCTGGCAGGCGCGTTTTATTGACGATTTGCGCGCGATCCAGCCGCAAAGTCAGGAAGGTGATCTGCAAAAAAAGATCGCGACCTTCCCTAAACTCGCCTGATTTCCTTCGGGGGCATTAATTGCCCCCGAGAGGCACCAGCAGGACATCCACCTGGCTTGACGAAACGATGGATTTTGCCGAGCATGCCGCCCGGGAAAAAAAGCTCTGGTTATGATTTCCGCAAATGACCAGGTCAATATTCTGTTTCCGACAAATGTCGAGAATATGTTCACTTAATTCCCCGGTGGCTATCACCGTCTGATGGACAGGATAGTTTGCCCGCTCAACCAGCTCGCGCAGAAATTGCTGCGTTTCTTCCTGAAGAACCTCACGAATATCTTCCAGCATAGGCGCTGCCAGTTGGTTATACATTTCGGGTTCAGCTGCCAGGGTGATCAGACTTATGCGGGCGTTGTTCGGGCGGGCAATGGAAACGGCACGGGCGACGAGTTGATGACTTTCTGGGGAAACCGCAACAGAAACAAGAAGATGGGAGTAACTCATCACACACTCCTTTTATGTCTAAATGACACGTTTCTCAAGCTTTACCGCGAATCTGCCGCTTCTGCAAGAGGTACATGCGACAATAGTGTGAACCTTATCATAATTATTCATTA
>OKSK01001540.1_pt1 | contig 11036 bp, 10 predicted proteins | sample 1606301 | NCBI WGS metagenome assembly OKSK01 (sample SAMEA3879557, study PRJEB24766) | human gut metagenome | biome: human-associated habitat; feature: feces | place: USA | collected 1985/1987
AAAGCTGGCACTGCGATTCTCCCGCTCCAGATCGATACCAACATGCTCCAGCCGTTCTTTCCCTGCTGCTGAAAGCTCAGCGGTACTTTGCACATGCTGTTCGTTATTATCATCAAATTTTTCCAAATCGATATCATTGCCAAAAGCAGCTTTTTTAACCAGCGCTTCCTGCAGATTTGCCTGTTCACTCATTTCATTCCCCTCCTGCAGCCGCCATTCACACATTTCTCATAACCAGTCTTGCTGATACAGCTCAATACATCCAAAGGATCGCCGCTGGTACAGCTTAAAGTGCCCTGATACAGAATATGAGCATGCGAAGCCGGCACATACTTCAAAATATGTCCGACATGAGTAATAATCAAACCGCTGCGCTGACTGCTGAGCGGATTATAAGTGTCACACTCAAGATTATGGGCACAGCAGGGTTTATCACAGCCGGTGCCGCCACAGGGCTCGTTATGCAGAATGTAGTTGGCAGCCCGTCCTACAAGTGCGATATTTTCCACGTCGACACCTGATTCAGGTTCATCTAAAAGCAGCAGATCAGGTTTTTGCGCCATCAGCTGCAGCAGCTCGGAACGTTTCAGTTCACCACCGCTGAAACCTTCATTGACACTGCGGTCGAGAAAATCAGCCAAACCCATCCATCTTGCCATTTGCTCCGTTTCCTGAGGCGTAGCTCCACAGATCTCAATCATATGGCGCAGCGACAAGCCGCGGATCGTCGGCGGACGCTGGATCATTACGCCTACACCTAAACGGGCCCGCTCATAACAAGGAGCTTCGGTAATATCATGACCTTTAAAATAGATTTTACCGCTTAATACCTCATAACGTTCAAAGCCCATGATCGTCCCGATCAAAGTAGATTTACCGGTACCGTTAGGCCCGAATAAAACATGGACCTCACCCGGTTTAATGTGCAGGTTAATATCGTGAAGAATCTGTCTGCCTTGTACGGCAACAGACAGATTTTCTATTTTCAGCATAATTGTATCCCTCTTTCCGAAATTTTTACTGATTTATTATAACATACAATGCCGGCAAAAACCATACTCTAATTGTAGGAATTAAATCATCACACTTCCTGCGCAAGATAGAATTTTCAGGCTCACTGTGTTAGAATAATATTATTCAAATATTTGGGCAGCACTATCCGGCAACTCAAACTATAAATTTACCGGCAGGCACGTGGAGGTTCTATGCATCAGTATTTATTTCACATCGGCGATTTTCCCATCCGTATGTACGGTTTAGTTCTCTGTATGAGCATTTTTTTAGCAACTGGTGTTGCTTACTTTCTGGCCAAACAGGATGGCCGCTGGCAGCAGCATATCCTGGACATTGGTATTTACGGCGGCTTTGCCGGTTTGATCGGCGGACGCCTCTGGGATGTATTCTTTTTCGACTGGGATTATTACCAGCATCATCTGCTGGAGATACCTTTTGTCTGGCAAGGCGGCATGGCAATACAGGGAGGCGTCATCGCCGGCGTTCTGGCAGGCATCTGGTACTGTAAACGGCATCAGATCGACTGGCTCGCTTTAGCCGATATCGTCTGTCCCGCAATTTTGATCGGTCAGGCAATCGGCCGTATGGCCAATCTGCTGAACGGCGATGCTTTCGGGACACCTACAGGCGGTAATTTTGGTCTTTTATATCCGGAAGGTACGCTGGCTTTTAAAACCTATGGCGCCGTTCCTTTATGGCCAGCCGAGGTTTGGGAAGGCCAGCTGGATATCGTTATCTTCGCGCTCCTGCTTTTATTCCGCACTACTGATCACGCCAAAGGGCAGGCCATGTGTCTGTATGTAATGCTGTATTCAGCTGTACGCTTTGGTCTGGAAATGCTGCGCGGCGATTATGTCGAGCCCTTCTTATTTGGTTTAAAATCGGCCCAGGCTACCAGTCTTTGTTTTTTCCTGATCGCTTTAGGCTTCTTCCTCTATTTTGGCTGGCGTGAAAAACATGCTGAAGCTGCACCGCAGATAACTAATAAAAAACGCAGTAAAAAATAAATACTGGAGCTAATATTAAATGACTGATATAAAATTTCCAATGATTCAAACTACAAAAAAAACAGGAAACGAATCTTTAATTAACTTTAAAGGTGAAACAATAGGTACAGTATTGGATTTTTGGAAATGGGCATATTCTGATTTACTCGACAATGCACAGCGCGGAATTTTAGCAGAATATTTAGTAGCCAATGCGTTAAATTTGCAAAACACAATCCGAACTAACTGGGATAAATATGACCTTATTACCCAAGATGGCATCACTTTAGAAATAAAAACTTCTGCTTACTTACAAACATGGGGACAGAAAAAGCTTTCTAATTTGATTTTCGGAATTCAACCGACCTATGGTTGGAATAAAGAAACTAACGAATATGACACATTAAAAAGTAGACAAGCAGATATTTATATCTTTTGCATTTTTAATCATACAAACCCTCTAACTGTAAACCCCTTAGATTTAAACCAATGGGATTTTTACATACTAAACACCAAAATTCTTGATCGAAAAGTAGGAAATCAAAGAAGTATTACTCTAAACAGTTTGAAAACTTTAGGAGCTCAATACTGCCATTTTGAAGATTTAAAATCTACTATTTACAACGAATATAAAAAAGAGGCCGGCATATAGCCGGCCTCTTTTGTTTAATAGAATAACATAAAAACAAAACGCAGCAGGAACATCGCGCTCAAACCACGCACCAACCAGGAAACCTCTGACCATTTGCCTACTGCCAATTTAACAAAGCTGAACATAATAAAACCGATCGCAATACCATCGGCGATATTATAACCGAAACACATAATCATCATTGTAAAATACGCAGGCACGGCAACTTCCAGATTCCGCCAGTCAATATCGCCAATATCCGATGCCATCATAATACCGACCATGATCAGCACCGGAGCAGTAGCCGCAGCAGGCACCATACCCAGCAGCGGCGCCAGAGATACGCTCAGCAGAAATAATAATGCCGTTACAACAGAAGCAAAGCCTGTCCTGGCGCCTGCCGCCACACCTGTGCTAGACTCGACATAAGTCGTTACCGTCGATGTTCCAAAAAAGGCTCCCATCACGGTAGCAGTCGCATCTGCCAATAAAATCCGTTCGCCATTGATGATATTGCCATCCTCATCAACAAGATTAGCCCTTGAAGCAGTCGCCAGCACAGTACCGATCGTGTCAAACATATCGGCGATCGTCATTGTGATCATCACTGAAAACAATGAAAAAATCATAACTCCGACTCCCTTAGAAATATCGAACAGCTGCACAAAACCGCTCAGACACTTGCCAAAAGTTTCACTCAAATCACCAACAGGCATTGTACCTGGCAGATGCAGCCCCAACTGCCAGCCGCTGAAAAACTGCAGATAACAACCCAATATCGAAGTAATAATAATACTGAGCAGCATCCCGCCTCTTGTCCCGCGCAGTAAAAAACCGATATTCAGAAAAATACCTACCAATGCCAGCTTCGCTGAATCATTGGCAAAAGTCAGCGCAGGAATGATACTGCTGTCCAGTTTCATGCTGTCACCCAACGGGATAAAACTTCCCGGATTGGCTGAAAAGCTAAGCAAGGACGCATTTTTTAAACCGATGTACAAAATGAACATCCCTATACCGATGCCGATCGCTTTTTTCAAATGCATCGGTATTTCCGAAATGATCCTGCTGCGCAGTCCGGTAACAGAAACCACAACAAAAATAATGCCTGACAGCAGTACCGCTCCCAGGCCCTGCTCCCAGGTATAACCCATGGCCCCGCATAAAGTATAGGCAAAGAAGGCATTGATCCCCATTCCCGGAGCCAACCCAAAAGGAGCATTGGCGTATAAGGCCATCAGCAGTGTACCTGCAGCCGCAGCCAGGCAGGTGGCCAGCATTACCGTACCTTTATCCATACCGGCAGCAGCCATGATCTGCGGATTGACGAAAATGATATACGCCATCGTCACAAAGGACGTAATTCCTCCGATTGTCTCACGCTGCCAAGTGGTTTTACGCTCCTGAAACTTAAAAAAACTTGCTACAAAATCATTCATTTGCCGCTTCCTCCGGTCATTTTTACATTTCACAAACTGTTCAAAGGTTTGCCCTTTTTCTGTCAAATGTCTGTTGTATACTTAAAGCATAGCAAGTGATGAACTTGCTACACCCTTCCCATCAAATTCATCATAAACAGCTTTCCTATGGAGAAACCGTTCGCTACCATCCCCAGCGAACGGTTTTCTCTTTGTCCGCAGGACACTGAAAATAAAGTCGTGCCGTACAGCACGACTTTATTTTTTTACGGCTTCAGCAACGGCTTTCATACAGGCTACCAAAGATCCTTTTTCACGATGATGATTGATACACTCGCAGCACTTGCCATGACGCACACAGTTCACCATTTTACAGGTACAGTTGGCTTCGTTGCAATTCACCATTTTCATACCTCCCCTGATACTGATTTATCTATATCTGCGTAAAGGACACAGAACCTCTGCATATTTACCCTTGGCATTCTGCAGAGTAATGTTAACAGCCCACATAGGCATTCCAGCATCATCCTCAGTATGCGTACACTGAAACAACCGCTTCCCGCCGATAAATTTAATGATATCTTCCAATTCCAAAGGCATCCAGCCCCTCGTCTGAAAAAAAGACTGTCGCTACTACCAGCTCGTCCATCTGCCAGCATTCCAGGACGTAGGGCCTGCCGCCAATGATAGAGCCTTTGTAATAGCCGATATCAAGCACACCGTCAGCATCCGGTTCATAGGGGGAAGGGATATATTCACTTCTATTGGGAACAGGGAATTTTATTGCTTGCATAATACACTCCTAGATTATTTGTATTGATTCAGAACTTTTTTACAATATTTGACAAAATCTTTTTTGACATTTGCAGGCTCCGTCACTTTAACTTTATTTCCAAAGCCGAACATCCAGCCGTAAAAAGCCTGGTCAACAACGGCAGTACCTTCGATGACACTTGTTTCTTCCTTACTTTTTTTCACTTTACTGTCAGCCAGATATTCCAGCACGACCGGCACTATTTCGTTACTGCAGCGTAATTCAACGGGACATAACAACTCAGCATCATCATATTTCTGTGCTTTCAAGTTTTCTCTCAATGTTTCGGCCTGATACCTGCTGGCTAACCGAGCCAGCTTGTCTACCAGCTTCTGGGCCTTATTTTGGGTAATAGCAGAAGATTTAACCACTGCTTCTGCCAGCAGCTGCAGCTCAGACAGCGTAAAAAGCCTGCTGCCAATTCTATAAATATTGGCTCTGCTGCGTGTAGCAATAACATCCAAGCCAAAAGCCTGCAGTGTAGCGATATCGTCATACAAGCTTTTCCGTTCGGCAGGTATTTCCAGCTCTGCCAATCTTTCGATCAGCTGCTGTACTGTAAGTACATGCTTTTCGTCAGTTTCTTCAAGCAGAATCTGCTGCAGATACAGCAGCTTTGCTTTTTGATTTGCTTTTTTTGACATAATCCGCACCTTCTTTTCGGAAATGCTTATAATTCCACTAAATACTATATTAGCCACAAAAACTCTTTTCCCTGCCGTAGCGGTAATTTTTTTACAAAAAAATACTCTGGCCTCAGCCAGAGTACAAAATATTCTATCCCTGCACAATATACCAGCCTTTATTTTCTCCGGCCAGCAGCAAATAGGTATCGGCATTGTCCATAAAGCCCTGTAAGGCTTTTCTCTGCACAACGACCACGTTATCTTTTACCCCTGCATAGCTTTTCAGCTCGGCATAGGGCATAATGTTTTTACTGCTCCAGCTGAAGGCTTTAGGTTTGAAGCCTTCGATCTCGTCCTGCGGCAATAATTTTACCAGTTTCTTCCCGGAATAAAATACCGCTGATGTCGGATATTCGCCATACAATCCGATTTCAGCCTTCTCAGGATACTTGTTCTGCAGCTGCAGTGCCAGCTGCTTGCCTGAACGCAGGCCGCTCAACGGCACTGCCACCGTGGGAATCAGCGCCAGATTGAAAAACAGAGCCATTGCGGCAACAGCTGCCGTCAGATATTTTTTATTACAGCTTTTAACAGCATACACCAGCCCAAGGCCTGCCAGTGCTGTCAGCAACACTAAAAATTCATCCTGTACCGGAGCTATGCCCTTAAAACGACACCAATAAACTGCTCCGGCTAAAACAGCGTAAAATAATCCGTGGAACAGCAAATAGCCGCGGCTGAACACTCTGGAACCTTTGACCGCCAAGTAACGGCCTAACAGTAACGCTGCCGGAAACAAAAGCGGGTATGTATAAGTGAGATACTTTGTAGCCATATTCTGAAAAAAAACAAACACTATAGCCGCCCAGAGCAACAGAAACACAGTTAAATCATCAGGCCGCTGCCAGCTTCCCTGTTTTCTGAATTTCTGCCACAGACACTGCGGCAGAAACCCGCTCCAGGGAAACAAAGCCAGAATATTTACAAGAGTATAATAATAAATGACATTGTCACGAGGGTGTTCGGAAACAGTAGCCCGCAGCAAGTTATGCGTTCCCAAAAAAGTTTTTGTAAAAGCATCGCCATGTAAACTGATCATGGCCAGATACCAAGGCAGCCCTATGATCAGAAACAGCAAAGTACCGCTGCAGAGCTTCATTTGTTTCAATTCCTGCCAGCTTTTAGTAACAGCCAGAAACAGAAATATGATAAGCCCCGGCAGCAAAAAACCGATTGGCCCTTTGGTCAGCGTTGCCAAAGCGGCACCGGCATACATCACGTAATAATACTTTTTCTGCGGCGTACTGTAGCCCAAATAAAAGAAAAGCAAGACCGCGCTGAAAAAGAAAAATAAGATCGCATCAGTGATGACTGATTTGCTGATCAGGAAAAATTCAACTGATGTTAAAAGCACTAAACCACTGTAAAAAGCAGTTTTATCATCAAAAAGTTTTTTTGCGCCCCAGATAAGCAGCCCCAGACCTGCCAAACCAAAACAGGACGGAAAGAAACGGGCAGCGAATTCGGTAAAGCCGAATATTTTGAATCCCAATGCCGTCAGCCAGTAAAAAAACACCGGTTTATCAAACCAATATTGTCCGTAAATCTGCGGCGACAGCCAGTCTCCCGATACCACCATCTCCTTAGCGGTCAGCGCGTAATTTGACTCTACCGAGTCTGTGATCAGTAAAGATCCGTTAAACACAAATAATAGCAATAATGCAGCCAGCCAAAAAACAGTCCAACTTTTCCTGCTCATAAAAAACAACTCCTTGCCTTTATTTCAGCCTTATCATAAAAAATGCGGCTGAAAATAACCTGAAACAAGGAGTTGTTATTTTTAATATTGTACCGTTAATGGCAGCTTGACAATAAAGCTGCTGCCGCCATTTTTTTTACTCTCAACTTCAATCGTCCCCTGATGCTGCTCAACGATCAGCTTGGCAATCGGCAATCCTAAGCCAAAACCGCCTTCAGCACGCGTCCTTGCTTTATCGACCCGGTAAAATCTTTCAAAAATCCGCTCGATATCTTGGGTATCAATGCCAATGCCTTCGTCCTCGACCTTGATAACAAGCTGTCGGTTTTGCCGCAGCGCACTGACTGTGACCGTCCCTCTAGCCGAGTACTTGATGGCATTATCAACTAAAATTGTCAGCAGCTGTTCCAAACGCATCCGGTCGCCCCAAATGATCAAACGTTCCTGTGCCAGCCGCTGCTCCAGCTTTAAGCCCTTCTGTTCCGCCAGCATACTTAAAGTACCAAGTGTCTGCTCAAACAGTACGTTAAAATTGACCTGCTCCAGTTTAAGATCACCGGCGCCAGCGTCATTGCGGGCCAGTGACAGCAACGCTGCAACCAGATTATTCATCCGTTTTATTTCTATGCGCATTGTTTTCAGAGTATCGACAGTAAATTCACTAAAATTACTGTCCGTATCCCCTTCCATACCCTCTGCGGCTATCCCCATTACTGTAAGCGGAGTCCGCAGTTCATGTGAAGCATCGGCAACAAATTCACGCTGACGTTTAAACATTTCCCTGATCGGCTTAATACTGCGCCCTGCCAGGTAATAACCGACGCCGGCTCCGCAGCAGATAAAAAACAGGCTCATCAGAACAAGCCAGAGGATCTCGCCCTTTTCTTCATAATAATAGTCGCTCAAATCCTTAAACATATATAAAGTTGCAACAATGGCATTTCCGTCCAGTATCTGATCCCTCCCAATAAGGTAGATCCACAGCCGGTCATTTGCATCGCGCAAAGTTACCCATTTTACTTTTCTGTCATGCTGCGGCCACTCACTGCGCAGTGCCAGTAATTGTTGACCAACGGGACTGCCGTTGACCTGATCGTGCAGCAGCATATCCGAACCCGGCTGCAGCATATAAGCCAATTCCCTGCCGACTTCAATAGAGTGCTTGGACACCGGCAGTTCACCGCTTGCTACAAACTCCTCCCCTTCATGGATGATCAGTTCGCGCATCTCCTGCTTTTCATGCGTCAGCACAGAATGACCCAACAGAATAATGCAGCCTGTAACGATCATTACTACTAGCAGTGAAAAAATACCTGTATAAATAATGGTGAGCTTTAAACGTAATTTATCAAACATCCTCTACCTCTAACATATAACCGACACCACGAACAGTCTTGATCAGGCTTTCTGCTCCGATAGACGCCAATTTCAATCGCAGCGAACGGATATGCACATCCAGATTATTTTCGGTAACATCGCCGTCTATACCCCAGACACGTTCCAAAAGCAGCTCCCTCGGCAAAATCTGCCCTGCATTGATCAATAACAGTTCCATCAGCTTAAACTCACGTGGGCGCAGCTGTATCTTCTTGTTTTTATAGCCTACAGTATAGTCTTTAACGGCTAAGGTAACACCTTTACAGACATAATCCTCCTGCTTGTAGCTGCCCTGACGGCGCACCAAGGCATGCAGCCTGGCCAACAGCTCGGCCATTTCAAACGGCTTGACCAAATAATCATCGGCGCCTTCGTTAAGGCCGGCCACCTTATCTTCCACACTGTCACGAGCTGTCAGCAGCAAAATTTTGCCCTGGTATTCTTCTGCACGCAGACGTTTACACAAAGCTATGCCATCAAGCTTCGGCATCATCCAATCCAAAATCAAAACATCATAGCCGTCACGATAACACTGCTCATAAGCAGCCTCGCCGTCTTCCACCCAGTCAGTTTTGATATTTTCCTTTTTCAGCAGATTCTGCAGTAGTCGTCCCAGATTTTTATCATCTTCAGCTAACAGTATTTTCATTGCGTTCACCTCTCTGGCAACTTATACCATACCCATATTAAAATTAGCTGAATTTGCGATAAATCCTGCAAAAAAAAGGACGCCGCAGCGTCCTTTTTTAAAAAATTATTCGGCTGTATCTGCCGCAAGCTTTTTACCCGGCTGCAGCACAGCTACAACGGCGTAAGTCAAAATGCAGGCAAACCATTCCATATAAATAACATTCGGGAAAATACGTACTGCCGGTACAAACTGCCACAATACCAGCATGATAAAACCGACCAGCAGTGTCCAGAAACCGGCAGCCTTACAGCTGTACTGCGGGAAAAACAACGCCACAATAACAATAACACTGAAAGCAGCCGTCAGGCTGAGACCAATCATGATCGTTCCCAAAATGCTGGAAACACCCATCGCCATACCCAGCGTCAGTACGCCGGAGATCACAATGCACAGACGCATCATCGTCAGCTGCTTGGCATCTGAACATTTAGGGTTGATAAAACGTTTATAAATATCGTTGGAAAACAGAGTACCCGCTGAAAGCAGCAGGTTACAGGCAGTTGAAACATCGGCCGCCCACAAAGCAGCCAGAGTAACGCCCGCCAGTACAGGCTGCAGCCCGACAATGACCTGCGGCAAAGCCAAAGCTGCCTGAGCGTCAGGATACATGGATTTGGCACAAATACCCAGCAGTGCCGCCAAAACGCCTACCGGAAGCATGATAATACCGCCCCAGACAAAGCCTTTTCTTGCAGTAGCGGCATCTTTAGCACCCAGTGAAATCTGCAGAATACTCTGCAGCGACAAATTCACTGTAACCAAAGTAATTACCCAGCTGGCAATCGTTTTCAGCCCAACCCCTTCGGTAAAGCTGAACCAAGGGACGTTAGCGGGCAGTGTCTTGGCCAGAGTATCAATGCCGCCAACCTTATCCAGCTGGATAAAGGTAGCTACCACGATCCCAAAATAAATCAAAATAATGTTTAGAACATTTGTCAATGAAGCCGACCACATACCGCCGATAAAGGTGATACTGATAAAAGTAATCGCGCTGACCAGCATACCTGTTTTAAAATCAAAAACCTCTGGCATGATAGCATGCAGGATACTGCCGCCGGCGATATATTGCAGTGAAATAATTACCAATTGGATAACGATTTGGCAGAACACGCCCAAAATAACGGCATTCGTGCCATGATGTCGTTCGATAAGTTCAGAAATAGTAGTGATGTTTTGCTCGCGGTATTTCTTCGCCATAAAAATACCCATCACGATAGCGCCTATTGCCCAGGCAATAGTATACCAGCCGGCAGATAAACCGACCCTGAAAGCATGCTCTGAAACACCGATCGTCGAAGCCCCGCCAACAGCCAGACCGATGATCGTGACTGCGATAAGCGGCGCCGATAATCTGCGGCCTGCCAGCGCATAATTTTCCGCATTGCCTTCGCTGCGCTTTTTAGCAAACCAACTGATACCGAACAATGCTATGATGTAAAGTATCAGTATCGCTAAAGAAACTGACATAAAAATACCCCTCCCGATTTTTTGGCAATAAAAAACGCCCGCTATTGTGGACGGCCAAAGAGTAACTTTATTGTACGCAAAGTTTACATTAAAGTCAAGCAGAACTTACACAATTTCACACAAAACTGCTGTACAGGAATATAATATGCACATTTGTTTTTGCAGGCAACACCTATTGCTTTTCCCTATAAAAGAATCCTTGCACAATAATTTATACAGTGATATAATTAATTGTGTTTGTTTTACTGTGTCT
>OKSK01001541.1_pt1 | contig 11034 bp, 10 predicted proteins | sample 1606301 | NCBI WGS metagenome assembly OKSK01 (sample SAMEA3879557, study PRJEB24766) | human gut metagenome | biome: human-associated habitat; feature: feces | place: USA | collected 1985/1987
TTTGCAGAGGGTGACACGCTCGGAAAACTCGGCGTATTCTTCCTCGGTCAAGCGTGTCTTGATTACCCGGTGGCGGTGGGGCGTGTTGTATCTTTTCATGGCTTTCAGCTCCTTTCTTTTTATGGTTTGCCCTCTCACCAATAGGAGAAAAACAGGGGGCAAAGCGGAAGTGTTTTTTGAAAAATCCGAAAATATTTTTTCGGGGATTTTTCAAGCGGCGCAAGCCGCAAAAAGGCGGGCTTGGGGTGGCAACCCCAACAAGTATCTGACCGGGGGACAAATGAGCGAAAAGCGAAATTTGGTACACTGGTCGATACTTGCTCTCCGTGACTGCAAACTTTCTCTCACTTCCGTCCGCCACTTTTTTGGAAAACTGCAACCACAAAAGTTTGTTTCTCTTTTTCTGCTACTACTAATCCTGTAAAGGGCATTCCTGCCCGCTTTCGCTAAAATGACACCGGACGCAGTGGTTTCTACCCGGTGTTGGAGAAATCCTTTCTCTTTGCCCTCTACTACGGGTAAATGCTCCAAATGCCAAACACCAGGGCAGAAAAATTCCCTCCTCGCTTACTACTACAACCGGCAGGGGGCAAAATGGCCGGGAGCGGAGCCGGACAACAAAAAAAGCAGTAAATCTTTTTCAAGACTTACTGCTTTCGCTGGCCGCGTCGGTGGCGGCTGGTATTCAGTTTTTATGACTTGTCCGGTGGTTCGTCAAGCCGGAACTTGAATTGACAGTCAATTAACCGCTGCTTTACATAGTCCTCCACCTCGGCGTTGACCTGCCCGTTCACTTTTGAGAAATAGCGGATATATCCGGCGTAGTGGAGCAGGACAGCGTTCACGGCTTCTGGGTCGCCCTCACGGGCTTTGAGGATTGTTTCATAGGGGAGAAGTCTACTCATACCGGCTCACCCCCATTTCTTCGCGTAGCCGCTGCAAGGCAAGCTGGATATGCCGCCCCGCTGTGCTGCGTGACCGGCCAATACACGCGCCGATCACGCGCTGCGGCTGGCGCAGAAAGTAATAGCGCAGGATTTCTTCCCGCGTCTGCTCCGGCAAAACAGAGATCGCGTCGGCAAGGGCGGCGTTGCAGAGCAGGACGGTCTGACCGCAGACGGTAAATGGGTATTCCTCGTCCGGCTCCGACGCGGCAAACTGGACAAACTTCTCGTTCATCAGATAGTCAAGGGAAACTTGCCGTTCCCATTGCCGTTTAAGCTTCAAAATCTTGTCCAAGGCGGCACAGCGGATAACAGTCTTGCAAAAGGCGTTGTACCTGCGCTGGATATATTCTTGATAGGCTATCTGGTCGGTCATGGAAATTCCCCTTTCTGAATAATAGTGCGGGGCGGTGGCACTTCTTGCTGTCGCCCCTTGATTGCCTACCAGCAAAGGCGGGCGGGGCTGTCAACGGCTGCGCATATGCGCCGTTCATCTTGACCGTTGACTGGCTCGGCTGGGTTTGCTATTTACCCGACAAACTGGAATTGAGATTTCATATATTCCAAGGGATTTAATAACTGTTATATTTTATTATCAAATATCTCTCAATCCCTTGAAAACACAAAGTTTATCGCAGGTGAGCTTTCCCTTATTGTTTCCCTTGCGTTATATCGTCCCACCAGTGTTTACGAACTCTGATAAGGGCAAAAACAAGGGCAAGAAAATTATATAAAACAGTATAACACAAAATAAAAGTGACATTGTGAACTGATTGAAATGCTTCTATATTTTTATTGGTTTAAAGGAGACACAACATGAATACCATTTACGCAGAATACAACATGTACCACAACAGCATTGACATTTATACAATATTTATTGTGTCAGGCACCATTGTTTTCAAACTGCATAACATCATCCGGCGGATTCAGAGCATACAAAAGTCCATACGGCGAGCTGTATTCCCATTTCACTGGGATACTGACAAGCGCCGGGTGGACATCCTGCCAACATTCCAGTATTAAGAGAACATTCCCGGTTTCTATACAGCGGTTAAATACAGACATATCATAATATTTATTGTGTCAGGCACCATTGTTTTTTCATTCTCGGCATTGGAAGAACTTCTGCATATCTTCTGGTGAAAGAAGAACATTTCAGTTCCATTCCTCTGCCAGCAGGAAGTCACGAATATTGCGGTGTTTGATTCCATCTCGGCTCATATCCAGTTCGTCCATCGTTACAACGTATTTCGGGAAATTGTCACGAACACCGGCAAACGCCCCAAACTCACGCTGGATGGTTTCCTCCGAGGCAAGTAGATAGGAAACCTGAACATACAGCTTTTTCCCATGATCTTCACATACGAAGTCAATCTCCTTGTCAGAGACTTTCCCAACAGTCACAGAATAACCACGGCGCAGCAGCTCCATGTAGACAACATTTTCAAGGACAAGGTTAATGTCCTTCATGTTGCCACCGTACACGGCTTCCCGGACACCATGATCTGCAACATAGTATTTCTCGTTGACGGTCAGGATTTTCTTTCCCTGGAGGTCTTGGCGCTTCACCTGATAAAACAGGAATGCGTCCGTGCAGGCTTTGATGTAGTTCAGTACCGTTTCTGGTGAAACGGAGCGCCCTTCACTTTTCAGATACTTGGAAATGGCTGTGGAAGAAAAGGTAGTGCCGATGTTGGAAGTTATATAAGCAATAATTCTCTCCAGCATATCCACATCACGGATATTGTTTCGCTTGATAATATCTTTCAGCTCTACGGAGTTGAACAAGTCCCGCAAATACTGACGACTGGCGGCATCGTCGTAGCGAAGGTTGCTCAAATAGGGCATTCCTCCCAGCGTCAGATATTTTGTAAAGCATTGTCTTTCGTCTGCACCTTCGTAAACGGTGTGATACAGCTCCATAAACTCTCTGAATGAAAACGGGTAAATCACGAACTCCACATACCGTCCGGCAAGATAAGTGGCAAGCTCACCGGAAAGCAGCTTGGCGTTGGAACCGGTAATGTATATATCACAATCCAGCTCCACCCGGAAAGAGTTGATACATTTTTCCCAATCAGCCACCTCTTGGATTTCGTCGAAGAACAGATAAACCTTGCCGCTGATTTCTTTTGTTCTGCGAAGGATTTCATCATGCAATGCAACAGCCGTACAAAGGTGTGCATTGCTCATGTTCTCAAAATTCAGGGAAATAAACTGTTCTGGTTGGACCCCGTTTTGGGCAAGTTCCTCTTGGATCAGGCTCAGCATGACAGATTTTCCACTACGGCGAATCCCTGTCAGAACCTTTATCAGCTCATTTCCGATAAAAGGACGGATACGGCTCATATAAATTTCTCGTTTAATCATGTAGACCAGCCTCCCTTCTGAAACTGTCTATATGGTACCACGGCTATAACTGATTTTCAATACCGCAAATCCAGTTTTATCAGATATAATTGATAAAATACGAATTTCGACACAATCAGGCAGTTATACCGAGCGAAGTTTGGCTATGCGTTTTTATTGTGTCAGGCACCATTGTTTCATATTGAAATATAGTGTCTCTGTGCATGTTCTATATACCTCTGATTATATAATATTCAATTTATATAATCTCTCAAATGCTTTTTTATCAAAGTCTGCTTCTGTAATATATAGCTTTCTATCGCTATCAATGTCATTCTAACTCAATAGTCATATCAATTATACAATTAAAAGCAAAGATGCTGCTAACTGAATAACAACATCTTTGCTTGTTTAGAATGGGGATTATAAAATTTTAATGATAGTATACTGTGACATAAATATTTTTTAATGTTGCTGCTGCAACAGTTCCCGTTGAATACCTTGTAGATTCAAATTGAACATAATAATTTCCAACAGGGCTTAAATTATAATTGCCAAAATCTGCAAAAGTAAGAGAACTATTCCAACTTTTGCTGTCTGTATATCTGTCAAATGTGCCATCTCCATTATCCTCATCTTTAGCCATCTCCATTATCCTCATCTTTAGCAACAAATAATTCGATGTTTCCACTACTTCCACTACTTTTTGTGGATGTAACCACTATTTTACTGATTGTGGAGCCTGACGGAACAGATGTGCTGCTGATTGTAAAAGAACCAAGAGCGGAAGTTGCCACTGTATCATTTGTTCCAAAAAAGGAATTTAACATTCCAACAGAATGTCGTGATGATCCAGAAGTTAATGCTGTCGGAGTTATTTCAAATGTCATTGTTTTCTCCGTCTCCGAATAATTTTCCTGAGTTTCTGCCGCAAAAGCTGTGACATTCATTGTAAAAAGCATGACAACACATACAATAATAGAAAAAAAACGTTTTCTCATAATGAATCTACCTCCATACTTTATGTAATCATCCCCATCTAAATATACTAAATTGAAAAATCAAATCTTCCACCGATTTTATTATCCTCTGGTTTGATAGAATTCCATTCAATATTTTTAATTTTATCCAAAAGTTCATCTTTTGAATTTGCTTGAACAGTAGCTTTTTTTACTTCAATTTGCTTTAATTGTTCCTTTTTCTTCGCCTCTTTCTTCTCCGCAGCTTTCTTTTCCTGAATTTTTTCAAGATATTCTTTCTGACTAGCTGATGTTTTTTCTAATTGAGCAAAGAATGTTGTAGTTCCATCACTATTAAAAGAAATACCAAACTTTGTTATTTTTGTATCAGTATCTGCACTGTTTTCTATTCCGTTTGTCTTACCAAATGCTCTTTCAAATCCAAACTGAGCATTGATTTCATCCGACATACGCAAAGCACCTTCAATACTATGCATCTTTTCAGCATAATATTTGGGATCGGATGCCATCTTCTCCATTTCTTCCTTTGAGAAAATAACCGTAAACTCTTTATCACTTTGTGCTAAAATATCTTTAGCATTATCACCATTTTCAAAATCTGCAACCATAAAGTCCATATCTGTTCTTGAGCCACGCATATCTTTAAGCATTTTTTGTGCCTCTTTACTTAGATTTTTTTCGGCTATACTTTCTGTCACATTTTTCTTGACCTTATCATTTTCTGTTGTTTTCGCTGTTTCTTTTTTCTTATCTACTGTACCTGCCTTGTAGGTATTCTGATAACTTCCATAAACAGTACCCGTTGTATTCACATTCATTGACATATCCTTTGTCCTCCTTCTCTGAATCCGTTCTTTATTATTTATTGTTTCTAATATTATATATCGGCTTTATTCCGAAAACTATAATCCTCCCTGTTATTTTTATCCCATGATTATTGAAAATCTAAAATTTGAAATTCACTCTTAAATCAGATTATGCATTAAATATTATTGCTATTGACAAACCACCTAAATATGAATTAAAAGATACTTCTTGCTCAACAGAAAAAAGCAGCCTATTGCAAGTTTATTGTGTCAGGCACCAATTGTTCCAATGCAATTTCGGCATTTTTATCGCAAACGAAGCGGCAGAAGAAAACCTGAAAAAGAAACGGGATGGCAGCAACAAGTATCTCTATGAACTTGACTTTTCTTCAGCATTAAAAACAGCCAGAAAGTTCTTCATGCGCAGGGATTCTGGAAGGCACATCGATATTATCCGGCTGATGATGAAATATGTCCACGCAGTGAAAGACAGGTTCCGGCAGTTTCAACGGCCTCTCCGTGGAATCAGCGCAATTCATTTTGGATATCGGTAAGTTCTGCAACTGAATATCCTTCTTTTTGGCAGATGGACAGCATCTGTCTTTTTGGCATACCTGTTTTTGGCTTTTTGAGTTCAAAATATCGGATATTTGACAACAACTGAGCTATCGAACAAAACTTCGAACAACTGACTTAATGGCATTGCCATTGTTTTTCCATTTGTTCCTTTGATGAATCTTCTTTTTTATCTTCTTCACCAGTTCCTGAATCTTCTGGAAAGATTCTTCGCTGATTGTATGTTCCATCCGGCATGCATCATGATTTGCAGTTTCTGGAGATACCCTATCAGTTCTAAGAATTTATTAAGAAATTCTGCCGTTCTCCATTTCATATACTACATCGGCCACGTTCATTGTGGATACTCTGTGGGATACCAGGACAACCGTTTTCTTCTTGGCCGATTCTTTCAATGATTTTAAAATGATTCCCTCGTTTAAAGAGTCGAGGTTCGATGTAGGCTCATCGAGCAGGATCAGAGGGCATTCATGGAGAAATGCTCTTGCAATTCCGATTCTCTGTTTTTCACCACCGGACAGCGTATCCCCCAGTTCTCCGACTTCTGTATCATATCCTTTCGGAAGTGTCATTATGAAATCGTGGATAGACGCTTTCTTTGCAGCTTCCATAATCTCTTCTCTGGATGCTCCCGGCTTTGCGATTGCGATATTGTTTGCAATCGAATCATGGAACAGGTGCGTTTCCTGTGTGACATAACTTTCCATATCTCTCAAATGCTTGGTCGGAATCTTGCGGACATCTGTACCGTCTACCGATACACTTCCATCCTGCACATCCCAGAACCGCATCAGCAGTTTTAAGAGCGTAGATTTTCCGGAGCCGCTCGCACCATGAATCCCTGTGATTTTACCCGGCTGTAATTTCAGTGAATAGTTATCTAAAATAACCTCATTATCATAAGCAAATGTTACATGCTCTGCGTCTGCTCCTGTAAATTCATGTTCCATGCTCTCTGCACCGGAAGTTTCCACGTCACCCGGAATTTCTTCCACAAGCGGTGTCTCTTCCAGAAGAGAAAGAACACGCTCACCACTTGCCAGTGTCTGGTTCAGGTTATTGGAAAGGCTTGATAATGCTACTACCGGTCCGAAAGAACCCATCATTGCGATGGTGCAGGTTAAGATTCCCTCGAATCCCATCGCACCTTTGTCGTACAGCCAGATCGTCAGTGCAAGCATTCCAAAAGATGCAAGCAGGATAACCATGTTCGTAAATGAACGCTGTGAGCCTTCCATTTTGCTTAATGACTCCTGCATTCCTGCAAGATTTTTGGAATGCTCAGACATCTGCTCTTTTCTCTTTTCACCCTGTCCGTACTGGATGGTCTCGTCCAGTCCACGTAAAGAATCCAGAACAAAACTGTTCAGTTCTCCGAAGTTTGTCCGAAATTCCATTCCCTTCTGGCTTCCACGTTTTCCATTCCACATCGGGATGACAACACCGACAATCAGATAAGCTACCAGAGCAATCACTCCTGCCAGCCAGTGATATCTTCCGATAAAAATCACCATAATAATTGAGGTCAGCGTTGCAATCGCAATCGGAGAAATGGTATGTGCATAGAACACTTCCAGTAATTCGATATCGGTTGTAATAATCGAGATCAGATTTCCCTTATCCCGTCCTTCCAATTTTGCAGGGCAGAGCTTTCTCAGTGCCGCAAACACTTTGTGACGGATGATTGCCAACAACTTAAATGCGATAAAATGATTACAATACTGTTCCACATAATGCAGGATTCCACGAAGCACTGCAATTACGATCATGACTGTAATAATCGTTTTTACTGGAGTAAATACCCGCCACATATTGTCCACCGGAACAATCATTCCGGCTACTCCTGTCAGAAGACCATGCATGATAACCTGTCCTGCCAGTATCGTCAGGAAGATTGCACATAAATAACCCAATGTTCCAAGGATGATTGCTGCCAGCATGATATGGAGCAAGGGTTTTACCAGACCAATCAGACTTCCCATGATCTGGATGGCACTTCTGCGTTTTGTTGTATTCGTATTTTCACTCATTATGCCATTCCTCCTTTTCCATAGTTTTCCAGTGCCATCTGGCTTTCATACAGATGTCTGTACGCACCATTCTGGCTCATCAGTTCGTCATGCTTTCCGCTTTCTTTGATTTCTCCGTCTTTTAAGAAATAGATCTTGTCAGACTTCACGACATTTGCCAGTCTGTGGGAGATCAGAAGTACCGTCTTTGTCTTTGCCAGTTCGTGAATCACATTCATGATTAGTTCTTCACTTTCTACATCGATATTGGATGCAGCTTCATCAAAAATATAAACCGCACTGTCTGTCCGAAGCAATGCTCTGGCAATTACCAGTCTCTGACACTGACCGCCGGACAGGTTGCTTGCTTTTTCCAACAACTGTGTCTGCAAGCCATCCTGTGTTTGTAAGAACCCTAAGAGATTCACTTTCTGAAGGACAGCTTCCATCTCTTCTTTCGTTGCGTCCGGTTTTGCCATCTTCAGATTTTCTTCTACTGTACCTTTGAACAGGTAGCTGTTATGGCGAACCAGAACAACCCTCTGCATCAGATTGGTTTCATTCACTTCATTAAGCGGTACGCCACCGATGATGATTTCTCCGTTATATCCCCGGTTCTTTGCTGCAAGGATTCCGGCAATCGTACTCTTACCACATCCGGATTCACCAACCAGTGATACAAAACTTCCTGCCGGAAGATTTAAGCCTATTCCTTTTAAAATCTCTCTGTCCTCTTCATAAGAAAAGTGCACATCTTTTAATGTAACATCTAACGCTCCATCCGGCAGTGTTTTTTCTCCAGCCTGTGGTTCCGGCAAATCTAAAATTTTGAAAATCTTATCACTCGCTGCCATACCATTCATTGCGATATGGAAGAATGAACCAAGCAGTCTGAGCGGCAGGAAAAACTCGCTGGCAAGCAGAACGATACATAACGTTCCTGCTACACTGATATTTCCTTTTAAGAATTCAGATACCGCAACCGCCATACCGATCGCAGCTCCACCATACGCCACAATATCCATCACGCTGGTTGAATTGAGCTGCATGGTCAGCACCTTCATCGTAATCTTACGAAAGTTCTGGGATTCCACATCCATCTCGTCTGCTTTCTGCTGGTCTGCCTGATAAATCTTCAATGTGGTAAGTCCCTGTAAATTCTCAAGGAACGAATCTCCCAGTCCAGTATAGATGCTCCAATACTTATTCAGTAATTTCTTTGCAATCTTCTGTACCACCACGATAGAAATCGGGATCAGCGGTACACAAATCAGCAGGATCACACTCGCTTTCAGGCTCACTCTGCAAAGAATGATAAATAAGGTCAGTGGTGCGATCAGGCTGTAAAATAATTGTGGAAGATATTTTCCAAAGTATGTTTCCAACTGCTCCACACCCTCAGTTGACACCTGTACGACCTCCGAAGAGGATACCTGCTCACTGTAGGAAGCTCCCAGCTTTAACATTTTCTCATAAATCTTTTCACGCAGAATCCGCTTTACATCCACACACGCCAGATAGGAAGACCTTGCTCCCATCCGTTCACAGATAAATCGGATCACCACAACCAGAACTAAAATCAGTATTGTCCGCTCAATGATCGGTACGGTTACTGCCCGGTATACTACCCGTTCCAGTAAATCTGCGATAGAAAAGACTGCCAATACCTGCGACAGGAGGGCTGCCCACTGCCACAAAATCGTATACACGATATACTTTTTTGCGTGGGACAACAGCCCCACCAGTCTTGTTTTAATCATAAGTAACTCCTTACTTTTTCTTCTCTTTGTTGCTACACACCAGATGCCAGATAGCAAGCACCGGATGATACAACAGCATCCTTGGTCCTGAAAACCGCATAACCTGCCTGATCTGTTCTCTCATCTCCGGCTTATAACAATGTACCTTACAATTCGCACAAAACGTCTTTTCTTCCATGAATGGACACTTTTGACTTCTTTGTTTTGCATAATCCGAAAGTTTTTGACAGTCAGGACACATCTGCCCTTCCTGTCTTTTTTCTTTCGGATGTTTTTTTCGGCAATACAGCCGGATCATCTCTTCCACGACATACTGTTCTTTCTGCCGTTTCTTTTCTACTTTGTCCATCTTACTCTACGCTTTCTGCCATTTCAGCTTCAGGCTTTTCTGTCTTAACTCTTAAGAAGAAGTATAACAGGTGGCATACCCACACAACTGCGATACAGATTCTTCCGATTGGTACATTCTTCACGCAGATAAAGCCGATTGCCATGACTACCGTTACCATTCCTGTCGTGTGAGTTCCATGTGCCAAATTCTATCATATTCAGACATCAATTTCAATGTAATTCACATTTTATGACTCTATTCGCAACCATATTGGATTGCACTTTCAATTTGCAACTGTTTTCGATTGCGCTTTTACAGGAAGCTGTGATTTATTGTGTCAGGCACCATTGTTTTTTAATATCTCACTTACATCAAATCCAGTTCCATCCGGAAGCTGCATATCTATAATTGCCAGGTCAAACTTATAATGTTCAATTAAACTTCTGGCATCTTTTATACGTGTGGCATGATTTGTTTCATAACCTTCTGACTCAAGTGCATACAGAATCCCCGAAGCAATCATTGTGTCATCTTCCAACAAAAGTATTCTGCTCATGAATTATAGTCCTTTCGTTATCGTTATAAGATATTTGCCTTGCTGTTGTTATCATCTAAAGTAATACCTCCAAATATGGTCTTAATATCTTTTCAACATGAAACATGGATGCATATTTCATAAGTGTCCTCAAATTTTTATCTTTGCGTCTGGCATATTGCTTTAAGGCATCCTGAAAGACCTGCATTTCTATATTGTTCCTGCTGCGAAGCAGATCACAAATTGTCCTCTCCATATCATAAACCGGAACTGAATGCCCAAATGGTGTCTGCATAATCGTAATCCCTGTTTCATGTAAATCCTTTTTAACTGTATACACTTGAAAACCGTCTTCCTGCAAACGGCTCGGATTATACCCGGTTCTTACAGTTATAGTATATTTCAAAGGCTCTCTGTTTGTTAAATCGTGGAAAAACAATGCAGTTTCATGAGAAAACACAGCCTGACTACAACGTAAATGCAAAATATACATCGCATCTGTCCATGTATCTGGTGATACATACACACCATGAGCAGCTTGGTCCAATCCTCGTTCTTTTACATAAGAATAAAATACAGGCTTACTAATTCCATTATCTATAACTTGAAAGGTCTGAATTATTCCTCCATATTCATTCAGCAATAAATCTAATTGTTCAAATTGAGTCATACGCATTCTCCTTTCATGCTAATATGATAATATATATTAGCACGAAAGTAAAGACATATAGTACCAATAAA
>OKSK01001542.1_pt1 | contig 11030 bp, 8 predicted proteins | sample 1606301 | NCBI WGS metagenome assembly OKSK01 (sample SAMEA3879557, study PRJEB24766) | human gut metagenome | biome: human-associated habitat; feature: feces | place: USA | collected 1985/1987
GAAACGCAGTGGTTTCATGTTACCTCTTATAAATACGAAGAGTTCCGGTCGATTCGCATTACAGACCGAAAACATGCGCATTTCGTCATAACAAATCGCTCCTCTTGTGCCGACGGAGAATCAGATGACGGATGGTATCAGGATTCCCTTGCCCGACTTTTCTGCTATTTGCAGAGGCTGGTTGATGTTATTGTTGCAAATCCTGATGGGTTCAACGACTATGTGGCGCACAATCTGCCGTGCCAGCAACGGATTGGGCGGATTGCACGAAAGGAACTCAATAGGATAGCTCCGAGCTTTAAGATTAATGTGGAAGATCGGGAAACAGCGATAAAGGCTTTGGAGGATTCTGCGAAGGAACATTCCGCACTTCATCTGAAGACTATGACCATTCGGCAATATTGCACATATTATCGTATCGCTAACGAGGCTTATGAGGCATACTACCGGAAGCGAAGTATTGGAAACCGTCTCTACGAAGAACAACCGAATATCCCGGAAGAACTGCGAGATGTAGTCTATTACAAACGAGTGAAATTCGTAGATGTAGATAAACTCTATGACATTGACAGCCCGGAGGATTTTATACGGTTTGCAACAGACCACTATGGCGAGTTGGGGTTTTCGCGCTTGAACATCATTGCATCGAAGGTGCCACAGCATGGTTGGATGATAGTTGTTTCTAATAGCTACTCGGCAAATGTCGAGCTGGCCATTGAGGTTGCCACTGCTCTATATAAGGTCGGAGTGCCATTATTGATTCGTGATGCCGAGAAACTTTTGAGGATTCTGCGCGAAGAAGATTATGTGCGGTTAATTCCTAATACGTACCATAACTATATGGGTTATCAGGAAGAAGGTACTGTTTACGAACTGCCGTGGGAATACGAATGCTCAGACGATAGTGAATCGGATTTGACTTTGGAGCAATACAATGCGATTGTTTCTCTTGCGGAATGGCAGGATGAAGAATTGGTGAAGCCCATCGAGTGATGCTTAAATTGAAGAAGCTGGCTTTTATCTTGGAAATAATCATAGATAAAGGTAGAAGTCTGCTTCTTTGAAATCTCTATTTTGGTAGCAAAATCAGTATTTAATAGTCGTATCTTTTGAATTTGTGATTTTTGCGTCCGCAATACATCATTAAATAGATATAAAGTAGTATCTTTGCATATTATATGATGAGTTAATATGACAAAGAATACAATGGGAACCAAGTTGCCCCGAAAGTTGGAGCAGAAAATGTCAGTTGTGGGAGAGCAGATTAAACTGGCTCGCTTGCGCAGGAATTTGAGCGTAGCTCAGGTGGCAGAACGTGCCACCTGTTCTCCGTTGACTGTGTCCCGAATAGAGAAAGGTGCGCCGACTGTGGCAATCGGAATTTATTTGCGAGTGCTCTATGCTCTGCAACTGGACGATGATATTCTGTGGCTAGCCAAAGAAGATAAATTGGGAAAAGCCTTGCAGGATTTGAGTTTGAAGACAAGGGAACGTGCCTCAAAAAAGGAGTAAACGATGAAGATGTTATATGTTTATGCCGATTTTGACTGGCTCAACGAGACAGAACTCGTTGGCGAGTTAGGCTATGAATCTCTTCGTGGCTCGGACAGCTATTGCTTTACCTTCAGCGATGAATGGCTGAAGAAACACGGAGATTTATTTCTGAGTGATGACCTCAATAATTATCCGGGACAGCAATATACGCAACCGGAGAAAGATATATTCGGATGTTTCTCGGATGCTTTGCCGGATCGTTGGGGACGAACTTTGTTGTTGCGTCGTGAGCAATTAGTAGCAGCGGAAGAAAAGCGATCGGTACGGAGATTATCATCTTTCGATTTCTTGACTGGTATCGATGATTTCTCTCGAATGGGTGGATTCCGTTTTAAGGAAGATCCCGATGGTGAATTTATCAATGTGAGTGAATCGTTGAAAATTCCACCTTTGACAGATATTCGGGAGTTGATTGCTGCCAGTGCTGAGATTGAGAAAAGCGAAGAAAATAATATGCTTCCTGATAGGAAATGGATTGCACAACTTGTGCAACCTGGGACATCATTAGGAGGAGCACGTCCTAAAGCCAATGTTGTAGATACGGATAAAACTCTTTACGTGGCTAAGTTTCCGTCGCGTAAGGATGACTATGATGTCGGACTTTGGGAGCATTTCAGTCACCTTCTTGCTGCAAAAGCCGGTATAAATGCCGCAAAGACCAAAGTGCTGGCAACAGGAAAGAAATATCACACGTTGCTTTCTCAACGCTTCGACAGAACCCAAGAGGGGAAACGGATTCACTTTGCTTCTGCAATGACTTTATTGGGACTCAATGACGGTGACAATGCAACTACAGGGCATGGTTATTTGGATATAGTGGATTTCATTATTCAAAACTGTACGGATGTTGAGTACAATTTGCAGGAACTCTATCGCCGTGTGGCTTTCAATATCTGCATTGGTAATAGCGATGATCATTTCCGTAATCATGGTTTTCTTTTGACTGCAAAAGGTTGGACGCTTTCTCCTGCATATGACATGAACCCTACTTTGAATGAGTATCAGAGTCTGCTTGTCTCATCAACCTCCAATAAGGCAGAACTGGGTATTTTGCTGGATGCTTGCGAAGACTATATGCTAAACCGTACAACAGCAGAAAAGATTGTTGTTGAGGTAACTGAAGCTATAAAAGGATGGCGAGAATTGGCAACACGATTGGGGATTTCCAAGAGAGAGATGGATATGTTGTTGACAACAGGGGAACAGATTTCTGTGTCACTGATGGCGATGGCATTTCATAAGCTGGGAATCCCGGCAGTATCGCTGAATGCATTTCAGGTAAAGATGCACAGCACATCCACCTATGGAAATGCAAGATTCAAGAAGGTAGAATCTGAGAGAATCCTCCACGAACTGGGATACCGGAAGATCGTGATCGTCACTGGATTCCAGGGAGTGAACAAATATGAGGATTATGCGACAATGGGACGGGGCGGTTCAGATACCACGGCAGTTGCAATCGCAGCGGCTCTGGGCGCAGATGCGTGCGAGATTTATACGGATGTAGACGGTGTGTATACCGCAGATCCACGAATTGTTCCTTCTGCGAGAAAATTAAAAGAAATCAGTTATGATGAGATGCAGGAGCTGGCATCCATGGGGGCGAATGTCCTGCATAACCGTTCTGTGGAAATGGCGAAAAAATATGGAGTACAGCTGGTTGTACGTTCCAGCATGAACAGAGAAGAAGGTACGGTGGTCAAGGAGGTAGTAAAAGTGGAAAAATTGTTAATCAGCGGAGTTGCATCTGATAAAAATACAGCGAGAATTTCTGTCATCGGAATCGAAGACAAACCGGGAACAGCGTTCAAGATCTTCAATACACTTGCAAAGAAGAATATCAATGTGGACATCATTCTTCAGTCTGTAGGAAGAGACGGTACAAAAGATATTTCCTTTACAGTGGCAGAGGATGATCTTCAGGATACACTGGCGATCCTGGAAGAAAATAAAGAAGCGCTGACGATCCAGGAAATCAATTCTCAGGAGAGTGTAGCGAAGATCTCGATTGTCGGAGCAGGAATGATGAGTAATCCGGGTGTTGCTGCCAAGATGTTCGAGGCACTGACAAATGCCAGAGTCAACATCCATATGATTTCAACATCAGAAGTAAGAATCACGGTTCTGATCAATGAAAGCGATGTAGAACGTGCGATCAATGCAGTTCACGAGAGATTTGGACTGGGAGAATAATAAAAAAAGGAAATCCGACTGGAGCTGGCGGATTTCCTTTTTCTTTATTACAACAGTTTTTTCAATAGTAATTTATCTTCCGGATTCATGGCCCGGTATCCCTTGATCAGTTCGACTTCTTCCCGCGTAAGATAGAGTGTATCGGCAGTGTCGATCTCCATGGCATACGTAAAGGGACCTTTCTGTTCGAGGATCAGTCCGTCTTTTGTACAGGGATGATTGACCAGCTGGTCGAGAGATACTCCATAGATATCAGCCAGACGCATCAGAGAATCCAGATCCGGTGTCCGTTTACTGGTTTCGTAGTTGGAATAAGCCTGTCTGGAAATATTGAGCAAGTCACTGATCTCTTGCTGAGTGTAGTGATGTGCTTTACGAAGACGGTATAAATTTTCAACAAGCTGAATATTAGACATTGCTGTACCTCCATTTACAGGGAATTGTTAAAAGCTTAGTAAATTATAACAATTTTCCCTATAAATAGATATCTATGCGACAAAACGTAGCGAAAGAACAAAAAGCCACAAAAAGTTGATATCAGAGTTTGCTGAGTGTACTGTTATGATAGGAAGAAGAAAAGGTAACGTCTTCGCCGAACCATTTGGGTGGAGTAAAGTGATTGGCAGTCTCTTTATCAGGAAATTCTACTTCCGCAAGCATCAGAGGCGCAAGGTCTCCGGAAAAAATATCAAGCTCAATAAAGAGGGAATCCTTAAGAGGGATCACATATCTTTTTTTCGTGATGAGCCGTCCGTCGATTTTTTCTTTTAAATGTTCATAGGATTCTTTTGTCAGCGGAAGATTGTATTCTTCCCGGATCATCATTCCTTTGGATTTGTAAGTCAGAATGTAGTCATTGTTGTCCCGGCGGATACGTACCACAGGTGCAGTGGAGAGATATCCCTGTTCGATCTTGCGGCATGGATATGATGAAAGAGCAAAGGGGACAGATGAAATCAGATATTTGCGCTCGATTTCCATGAAAAACTCCTTTCTTTGAAAACATCGTTTGTTGTTTGATATCCGGTATCATCATAATATGAAAAACGGAAAATGTAAACGGGGAGGCATTGCATTTTTAACAGGGATTTGCTACACTTTTTACCATATGAAAGAAATGAAAATCAGGTTCAGATTTTAAGTCAGGAGGAAATGATCATGAAACAGATTGCGGTATTTCTCGCAGAAGGATTTGAAGAAATCGAAGGACTTACGGTTACGGATCTGCTGCGCAGGGCAGGTGTTACTGTGACGAACGTATCGGTCACAGGAGAAAAGACAGTACATGGCTCACACGGAATCGGTGTCGAGGCAGACGCCCTGTTTGAGGAGATGGAGTTTGAGGGAATGGATATGCTCGTACTGCCGGGTGGGATGCCGGGGACAAAGCATTTGAAAGAACACAGAGATTTGTGTGCGCTGCTCAAAGAATTTTATGCAAAAGAGCGTTATCTGGCAGCAATCTGTGCAGCGCCTACTGTATTTGGAGAACTGGGATTTCTGGAAGGAAGAAAAGCATGCTGTTATCCGGGCATGGAGTCAGGACTTTCTCACGCAGAGACAAATGAAGAGCCGGTAAATGTAGACGGGCATATGATCACAAGCCGGGGACTGGGAACCGCGATTCCATTCGCATTGAAGCTGATCGAGCTCCTGTGCGGAAAGGAAAAGGCAGAAGAAATCGGGCATGGAGTAGTTTATTATTAAAAAGTACTGGAAATATTGAAGTGACTATGCTATACTAATTCAATGACTGCGAATATACAATTTGCGTTTGAATGGTACGAATCAAGGAGGAAATAGAAAGATGAGTTTACAGGTAGAAAAGTTAGAGCATAATATGGCGAAGCTTACAGTAGAAGTAGCTGCAGAAGATGTAGAGAAAGCACTGCAGGCAGCTTACTTAAAACAGCGCAAACAGATCAATATTCCGGGATTCCGTAAAGGGAAAGTTCCGCGTCAGATGATCGAAAAAATGTACGGACCGGAAGTATTCTATGATGAAGCAGCAAACAACATGATTCCGGACGCATATGCAAAAGCTTATGATGAAAGTGAACTGGACATCGTGTCTCAGCCGAAGATCGAGGTTGTACAGATGGAAAAAGGAAAACCGTTCATTTTCACAGCAGAAGTAGCTACAAAACCGGAAGTGACACTCGGAGATTACAAAGGACTGAAAGTAGATAAAGTATCTACAAGAGTGACACAGAAGGAAGTTGATGAAGAGATTGAAAAAGAGCGCGAGCGCAATGCAAGAACAATCGAAGTGACAGACCGCGCAGTTCAGGATAAAGATGAAGTAACATTAGATTTCGAAGGATTTGTAGACGGTGTTGCATTTGAAGGTGGAAAAGGAGAAGATTATCCGCTGACAATCGGTTCCGGATCATTCATTCCTGGATTTGAAGAGCAGCTGATCGGAGCTGAGATCGACAAAGAAGTAGAAGTGAATGTGACATTCCCGAAAGAGTATCACTCTGAAGAGCTTGCAGGAAAAGATGCTACATTTAAGTGTACAGTACACACAATCAAAGCAAAAGAACTTCCGGAGCTGGATGATGAATTTGCTTCTGAAGTTTCTGAATGTGAGACAATGGACGCATACAGAGCGGAAGTAAAGAAAAACATCAAAGAGCGCAAAGAGAGAACCGGAAAAGAAAAGAAAGAAAACCAGGCAGTAGATCAGGCAATCGAGAACGCACAGATGGATATTCCGGAAGCAATGATCGAGTTCCAGGTAAGACAAATGGCAGATGATTTTGCACGCCGTATTCAGCAGCAGGGTCTGACTGTAGAACAGTACTTCCAGTTTACAGGAATGACAGCAGAGAAGATGCTGGAAGAGATGAGACCACAGGCTGAAAAGAGCATCAAGACAAGACTGGTTCTGGAAGCGATCGTAAAAGCTGAGAACATTGAAGTTTCTGATGAGCGTGTAGAAGAAGAACTCACAAAAATGGCGGAAGCATACCAGATGGAAGTTGAAAAACTCAAAGAGTTTATGGGAGAGAACGAGAAGAAACAGATCAAAGAGGATCTTGCAGTTCAGGAAGCAATCACTCTGCTTGTAAACGAATCTGTAGAGGGATAATCTGTTCTGGTACATAACAGTACCGTGAATCCGCAGTGAGAGGGGGCCGCAGGCAGCGGCAGATTAAGTCAGCATAATAAGGAGGAAAAGCAAATGAGTTTAGTACCTTATGTCATTGAACAGACAAGCCGTGGAGAACGTTCTTACGACATCTATTCAAGATTATTAAAAGACAGAATTATATTTCTGGGCGAAGAAGTAACAGATGTATCTGCAAGTGTGATCGTTGCACAGCTTCTGTTTCTTGAAGCAGAAGATCCGGAGAAAGATATCCATCTGTACATCAACAGTCCGGGAGGCTCTGTAACAGCCGGAATGGCAATTTATGATACCATGCAGTACATCAAATGTGATGTTTCTACAGTCTGCATCGGTATGGCAGCAAGCATGGGGGCATTCCTTCTTTCCGGTGGAGCGAAGGGAAAACGTTTTGCGCTTCCAAACGCAGAGATCATGATTCATCAGCCATCCGGCGGAGCACAGGGACAGGCAACTGAGATTTCGATCGCAGCAGAGCACATCCTGAGAACCCGTCAGAAATTGAACGAGATTATGGCAGCAAACACAGGGCAGCCATTGGAGACGATCAAGGCTGATACAGAACGTGATAACTTCATGTCTGCAGAAGAAGCAAAAGCTTATGGATTAATAGATGAGGTAATTGCCAAACATTAATGTTGTGTCGGCAATATGAGGTGAGAGTGATATGGCAGGAAAAGCAAGTGATGATATAGTAAGATGCTCCTTCTGTAATAAGCCGCAGTCTCAGGTGAGAAAGCTGATCGCAGGGCCGAACGGCGCTTATATCTGTGATGAGTGTATCGAGGTCTGCTCGGAGATTATAGAAGAAGAGTTTGAATACGATGATGACAGAAGAGAATTTGATGATATCAATCTTTTGACACCAGAGGAGATCAAGGCATTCCTTGATGAATATGTAATCGGACAGGACGAGGCAAAGAAGGTTCTTTCTGTTGCTGTATACAATCATTACAAGCGGATCATGGCAGGTTCTGATCTGGGCGTGGATCTGCAGAAGAGTAATATTCTGATGCTTGGACCGACCGGATGCGGAAAGACTCTGCTTGCCCAGACCCTCGCAAAGATACTGAATGTTCCGTTTGCCATCGCAGATGCGACAGCTCTGACAGAGGCCGGATATGTGGGGGAAGATGTAGAAAGCATCCTCCTGAAAGTGATTCAGGCAGCAGATGGCGATATTGAACGTGCAGAGCATGGTATTATTTATATTGATGAGATTGACAAGATCACAAGAAAGTCTGAGAATCCTTCCATTACCAGAGATGTATCCGGAGAGGGAGTTCAACAGGCGCTTTTGAAGATCATTGAGGGAACCGTTGCATCTGTTCCGCCGCAGGGCGGAAGAAAGCATCCGCATCAGGAGTTTATTCAGATTGATACGACGAATATCCTCTTTATCTGCGGCGGTGCATTCGAAGGACTCGAGAAGATCATCGAGACGAGACAGGATACGAAATCCATTGGATTCAACAATCCGATCGGCCATGCAAAAGATGAGAATGTCGGAGATCTGCTCCGTCAGGTCATGCCGCAGGATCTGACCAAGTTCGGCCTGATTCCGGAGTTTGTCGGACGTGTGCCGATTGTCGTTACGTTAAATTCTCTGGATGAGACGGCCCTGATGAAGATTCTGGTTGAGCCGAAGAATTCTCTGGTCAAACAGTACAAGAAGCTGTTTGAGCTGGACGGCGTACAGCTTGACTTCAAAGAAGATGCACTCGAAGCGATTGCAAAGAAATCCCTGGAGCGGAAAACAGGCGCCAGAGGTCTCCGCGCAATCATGGAAGATACGATGATGGATCTGATGTATGAGATCCCGTCGGACAATACGACAAAAGAATGCGTCATCACCAAGGACGCTGTAGAAAAGAAGGCGGAGCCGGAGATTATTCACGGCGAACCGGCCCCTGTTCCACGGCGGAATATGGGAAGAAGATCCGGAAGACCGGAAACCGCCTGAAAAACGCAGGAGGAAACTTAAATGGAAGAAGTGACAAAAGTATTACCGGCGATTGCGCTGCGTGGAACAACGATTTTGCCGGATATGATTGTACATTTTGATATCAGCAGAGCCAAATCGATCCGTGCGGTCGAGGAGGCAATGCTGGGTGACCAGAAAATTTTCCTGATTACACAGAAAGACCCGGATACGGAAGTACCGGGTCTGCTTGATGTGTATAAAATTGGAACAATTGCGGTCATCAAACAGGTTGTGAGAATGCCAAAGGATGTTCTTCGGATTCTCGTAGAAGCAGAAAGACGCGCAGAACTGCTGAACTTCGAGGAAGAGGAGAGCGAGTATCTCCGCGCCGAGGTGGCGCTGTTTACCGGCTCGGACGAAATGCAGTTTTCCGATATCGAGCAGGAGGCAATGCTGCGCAACTTAAAAGAGCTGTTTGCCGTCTACTGCGAGCAGACGCAGAAAGTCAGCAAGGAACTGGCAGGCCAGATCCTCGGAACCGAAGAAGTTGGAAAGCTGGTGGACCAGATCTGCATGAATCTGCCCCTCGACTACGTAAACCGCCAGAAACTGCTGGAGGCTGTGGAGCTTTCCGAGCGGTATGATACGCTCTGCGTCATGATCGCCAACGAGATTCAGATTCAGGAGATCCGTTCGGAGATTCAGGGAAAAATCAAAGAGCGGATCGATAAGAACCAGCGTGATTATATTCTGCGCGAGCAGCTTAAAGTCATCCGCGAGGAACTCGGCGAGGACAATTCCCGGACCGAGATTGAAAATTATAAGAAGCAGCTCGAGAAGCTCAAAGCCTCCAAAGAGGTGAAAGAGCGGATTTCCGAGGAGATCCACCGTCTGGAAAATTCGGCCAGCAATCCGTCCGAGGCAGGCGTGATCCGCGGCTATATCGAGACACTGCTGGGGCTTCCGTGGGATAAGGCATCCCGTGACAATCAAGATCTGGCAAGAGCACGCGAGATTCTGGAGGAAGATCACTACGGTCTTTCGAAAGTAAAAGAGAGAATCCTCGAATTCCTGGCCGTACGCACCCTGACGAAGAAAGGCGAGAGCCCGATTCTCTGCCTGGCAGGCCCTCCGGGAACCGGTAAGACCTCGATTGCGAGAAGCGTGGCGCGAGCCCTGAATAAAAAATACGTCCGCATCAGCCTTGGCGGTGTGCGGGATGAGGCGGAGATCCGCGGCCACAGAAGAACCTACATCGGCGCGATGCCGGGACGCATTGCGGCGGGACTCCATCAGGCGAAGGTGAAAAATCCGCTGATGCTGCTCGACGAGATCGACAAAGTAAGTGCAGATTACAAGGGAGATACCTCTTCCGCACTTCTTGAGGTCCTCGATTCCGAGCAGAATAATAAATTTGCCGATCATTACGTAGAGCTTCCGATCGACCTTTCGGAGGTGCTCTTTATTGCAACCGCAAATGATATTCAGAACATTCCGCGTCCGCTGCTGGACCGTATGGAAGTGATTGAAATTTCAAGCTATACGGAAAACGAGAAGTTCCATATCGCAAAAGAACATCTCGTTCCGAAGCAGAAGAAGGCGAACGGTCTGAAAGAAGCACAGCTTGTGATCGAGGATGAGGCGCTGATGGAAGTGATCAGCGGCTACACCAGAGAGGCCGGTGTCCGCTCCCTGGAGCGCCAGATCGGCAGAATCTGCAGAAAGAGCGCGAGAAAGATTCTCGAGGAACAGGTAAAAGAGGTTGTTGTAACGAAAGAAAATCTGGAAGAGTTCCTCGGAAAAGAGAGGTATGAGTTCCAGCCGGCCAACGAAAAACCGGAGATTGGTATTGTGCGCGGTCTTGCCTGGACGGCAGTCGGCGGCGATACGCTGCAGATCGAGGTCAATGTGATGCCGGGAAAAGGAGAGTTTCTGCTGACCGGCCAGCTCGGCGATGTGATGAAGGAGTCTGCGCAGGCGGGCATCAGCTTTATTCGTTCCGTGGCAGAGCAGTATGAGATTCCGAAAGAATTTTTCGAGAAACACGACATCCACATTCATATTCCGGAGGGAGCCGTTCCAAAAGACGGACCATCTGCCGGTATTACAATGGCAACTGCAATCATGTCTGCGGTGACAGGAAGAAAAGTACGGGCAGACCTCGCTATGACAGGAGAGATTACACTGCGCGGACGTGTACTCCCGATCGGAGGGCTGAAAGAAAAG
>OKSK01001550.1_pt1 | contig 10981 bp, 9 predicted proteins | sample 1606301 | NCBI WGS metagenome assembly OKSK01 (sample SAMEA3879557, study PRJEB24766) | human gut metagenome | biome: human-associated habitat; feature: feces | place: USA | collected 1985/1987
GCTCGAGGGGCTCGTCGAGGCCGAGGCCCGCAAGCCCAGGTGGAGGAAGAGGGTCGACTCCCTCCGCTGCCTCAAGGGCGTAGACACCGCGTCCGCCGCCGACCTCGTGTTCGAGGCCGGCGAGTTCTCGAGGTTCGGGAATGCCCGCTCGTTCGCGGCGTGGGTCGGCCTGACGCCCTCCGAGCACTCCAGCGGGGAGAGCGACCGCAGGGGCGCGATCACCAAGGCTGGCAACAAGCACCTGAGGAAGACGCTGGTCGAGGCCGCGTGGCACTACCTGACGTGCTCGGGGCGGCCGAAGGACCTCGCCAAGGGCCAGGCCCCGGACCGGGTCGCCCGCAGGCATGCCGCCAAGGGCGTGCGGAGGCTGGTCGAGAGGCGCGAGGCCCTGCTCGCGCGCGGGGTCCACGGCAGAACGTCGCCACGGCGCGCGAGCTCGCCTGCTGGGTATGGGCGGTCGGCCTCATGGCCGAGGAGGCGTAGGGGGCCGGTCCCCCGCACATAAGCCGATCACCCCGGAAGCGGTTCGATCCGAAGCCGTTGAGGCGAACCTCAGGTCCCTTTTCTGCGAGCGCCCAGGGCGCCACACGCGTGCGCAGACTGTCGGTTCGACGAAGAAGCCTCAGCCGTAGCAACGGATTGCCCGGCGAGAGATCGCCGCGGGCGGATATTAAACTGCAAAGACGAGCGTCGGGAAGACACGCCGAGGTCGCCGCGGACGGGTTGATATAGGGAGGGGGCCTGACCCCATATCGTTGGGGCCAGGCCCGATTTTGCCTCTTGACAATGTCCTGCTCATATTAAAAGGAACGTCCCCAAGTGCCAAGGGTGTCCCCAACGACTAGTTGAATGGGGTCGGGATTGGAGCTGGGGAGGGAGCGGATTTCTAGCTCTATGCCGAGTTCTTGCAGCTCTTTGAAGGCGGCGACGTCTGCCTCGTCTACGGCAACGGCGGGCGTTGCGGGACGCTTGCCCTCCCCTGCCTGCATATGGCCAATGCTGATCTTGGTGATCGGCACACCACCCTTAACCAGCGCGAGTGCATCGGCAGGTGAGGCCACCATGACCAGAATCCATTGACGCGGCGTTGCGGTATGAATGATGTCGGTAGTCCTTTGCACCGAGAAAAACCGCGTCCAAACGCCTTCTGGCGCCGCCACCCTCATGGGTGCCCATTGGCGCGAATCCGCCGCGATCTCATCGTTAACGATTAGGACTAGGTTGGAACCCACGGCTTCGTTCCACAGCTCAACGTCTTGCCCGTAAATGAAACGGTCGTCGATGCGTGCGAGAAGAATCTTGGGTTGAGTCATCGCTGCCCCATTCTGTTTGAGACCCGTAAGAGCAAGACATCGCGTCTCCAATATTAGTGCATTTAAAGTGAGGAAAGCCGTCAGAACACTTGCGCGGATGTGCGATGTCCCGTATCATAGACAGCCGTTGACGCCTCAGTTGCGTCACCACATGGCCGCCAGCGTAGCTCAGTTGGTAGAGCACCGCTCTCGTAAAGCGGGGGTCACCGGTTCGAGCCCGGTCGCTGGCTCCATTGCACAAGATAGCCGCCTTCGGGCGGCTTTTTTTGTTGCCGATTCGCCCACTCGGTGGACTTCGGGTTTAATGCTTAGGGGGCGGGGATTTACCAAAGTGAAATTTTAATGAAAAGAAACCCAGCTGCAACAATTGCCATGGTGAGGGCTCGAATTGGCCATATAGATTTAAAATAGCCACGATACCTTCTCTTTTGCTGGAACGATATATCTATACAAGGTTGTGAGCGGAAAACAAAAATACGTCGATTGCTATCCGACAAACGGGTCTGGAATTGCATTCACCGGCATTTCGGGGCAGACTGATACACATGTACGAAAGGGAACCTATGTGGTGCGTTGGGTTGGAGCTGCTGCAGGCCCGATATGGATTGCGGTCTTGCGCCCCGATGTCCAAATAGATTTCTCTCTCTAGACGGGAAGTTGCTCATGGACGCCATATATGACGGAGATGACTGGGTCGATCATTATACTTGGCGCCTGGTCGGCTCGAACGACAATGGGGATGTGGTGTTTGATGGACTATGTCCAAAGCATCTCCATCCTTTTGTCTCGTCGTTAATTGAGAGTTCCGCTCGTGTTGCCCCCTACAGCTCGGCATCGCTTCATGATACGGACGTTTTGAAGACCATAAGGGAATCAATTGACGAGGGCACGATGAGCAGTTCGTTGTTCTCTCGGCTTGTGGGGCTGGATGAGATTCAATCGAAACGACTGCTTGCGGGCGAAAAGGTGGAACTCACTTATCGGTCGATGATTTCAATCCTGCGGCTAGCCGATGTTCTTCGCAAATAAACAGCTTCCCTATTCAAAAACAGAAAACCCCGCCAAACGTGATTCCCCTAGGGAAACACGTTTGGCGGGGTCCTAGCGTGATATCCCTAGGGGAATCACGCCATCAGACGAACAGCTCAGCCGAGCAGCGTGCTACTCCTCCCAGTAAGCATCTGCAAGCAGCTTAAAGCAGATCTTCTTGACCGGCTGCGCGCCATCGCCCGAGAACTCGAGCGTGGGCATATGAGGCTCGCCGGCAACAAACAGCGCAAACTTGTCGTCAGCAAGATCGCCGGCGATCGAAGCGTCGGAATCGACCAGATCGTAGTCGTCCTTCTCGTCAAACTCCTGGACCAGCGTCAGACTGCCCGTGGCAACCTTAAAGGCCTCGCGACCCTCGACGTCGATCTGCAGGTCGTGATAGCGCTGATGCGTCTCATAGTGAGCCTCGGCTTCGGGACGCGTCGTGGGAGCCATGACGTTCGCAAAGACCTTGTCGCCCAGAATCGGATGGCTGCCGACCTCGAGCTTCGCCGGATCGTTCTCCTCGAGCCAGTCGATCAGCACGTCGAGGCCCTTGAGCATTCCGCGGTACTCCTCGATATCGCCCAATGCACCGTAAATCATCTAAATCCCCTCTCGGATCGCTTCCTTGGCGGCTACTCGGCAAACGCATTACCGACGCTGTTGCCACCCACATGCGTCTCGACCAGGGTAAGGTCGGGATTGAACACGACAGTGTCGGCGTCGCGCGCCGGCATAATGCTACTGCACTTGTCGTCGACATGAGCTGGCAACCGATGCCGGGGCCGCAGCACAAGCTCCTACAGCTCGGTCACGACAACGCCGTTGTAAACCTCGTCCCAACGATCCATAACCAAGTGGCCAGTCATGGGATCCATGGCATTGAGCTTGCCGCAGGTGTTGGCGGTACGCAGCACCGTCTCGTCGTCCGCGCCAGCAGCAATGGCATGCGCGAAGCCAGCGATAGTGGAGTCACCAGAGCCCGTGGCGTTAACGGCAGGGATATCGGGCGTCTTTGCGCGGAACGCACGGCCATTGTGGAAGCCAACGGAGCCGGCAGCGCCCATGGACACGACGACCCAGGGGATATCGGAGAAGCGGGCATCAGAGGCGAGCGCGGCGCGGAGCTCGTCCACATCGTCGGTGGTAAAGCTCGTGCCCAGAAGGCCGTTAATTTCGGTCAGGTTAGGCTTAACCAGCTCAGGCTTGACCTCGGACTTGAGCGCAGCCTCGAGCGAGGCGCCCGAGGTATCGAGCAGCACCTTGGCGCCGGCGTTCTCTGCAATGCCCGTGATCTTAGCGTAGTAGTCCGCCTCGACGCCGCGGGGCAGCGAACCCGAGATGGTAACGACATCGGCCTTGCTCGCAAGCTCGGCGAACTTGGCGGTAAAGGCATCGAGCTCCTCGGGAGCAATCGTCGGGCCGCTCTCGAGCAGCTCGGTCTGGTTGCCGGCGTGGAGGATGTTGAGGCAAATACGAGTCTCGCCCTTGATGGGCACAAAATCATTCTTAATGCCGTTGGCATCCATGAGCTCAGCCATGTAGGCACCCATGTGGCCGCCGAGCAGACCGGTTGCCACAACGTCGTCGCCCAGCTGACCAAGGACGCGGGCTACGTTAAGGCCCTTGCCGCCGGCGGTCTTTTCGGGCGTCACACGGTTGACGTCGTCGATGACGAGCTCATCGAGCTGATAGCGCGTATCGACAGACGGGTTCATCGTAACGGTGAGGATCATTTTTAGTTCCTTATCTCGCAGGCTCCTTGTGCCTCGCGATACGAGTCGACAAAACGGAATTACAGGATCTCAATCGTGAACGAGCGCACGATGGTTTCTTTGGGCTTGGCGATAAGGCAGCCGCGCTTGTGCTCAAGCACGTCGTCCTCATCGGAGCAGGTCGAGAGGCCGCCCCAAGGCTCAACTGCCACAAAATCGCCCTCGGGCTTACTCCACACAATGAGATATGGGAAGCCCTCAAAGCTCAGGCGGACGCCCTTGTCCTCGCCCTTTTTGGAAAGCGTGACCTGACGGCTCTCGAGCACGTCAAAGATGGTCTCCGCAAAATCGAAGAGCTCATGCGACAAAGGCAGCGTCTTTCCCACCATGGGGTTCTTGGAGCGCCTGTCCACATTAATCAAGCCAGTCGAGGGGACGGCAGTGCAAAGCTCAGCAGCTTCGTCCTTCTCAAAGCGCAGCTCGTAGTCCGTATAGGCCTCGCCCTCATCGAGCGGACACCTAAAGCCGGGATGACCGCCGATAAAGAACGGCATGTCCTCGGTTCCCTCGTTGGTCACCTCATAGGAGACGCGAACGGCATCTCCCTCAAGCGCATAACGGGCGACAAGCTTAAACGGATACGGATAATCGCTCAGCAGCGCGGCGTTATCCTCCGAAGCCAGGCACATCGCCAGCTCGTTCTCGCTCTGGCTCAGCAGCTTCCACTCCTGTTTGCGCGCAAAGCCGTGGCGGGCGAGCTTTACCTCGCGGCCGCCCATGGTCGTTGCGTGACCGTCACGAAGGCCACCGCAGATCGGGAAACAAATGGGCGCCTGCCCCGACCAGACCGCCGGATCACCCTGCCACAGGTACTCACGGCCGTTGTCCGCAATAGAAGTGAACGACCCGCCCGCCGTGCTCAGTGCTACGCGGATAGAACCGTTATCAAGAACAAACTCCATAGGAGCCTTCCCTTTCTTACGACAGCTCACCAAGTCAATAGGGCTGATAGAAAACCGGCCCGCGCCCCCTCACAGAAACGCGAGCCGTCAACGGACTAGTTAATTACGCCGGATACCCGCTAATCATGGTATTCGCCGCGGTCCCACTTCTCGAGGAACTCGTCAAAGAAGTTCGGGTCAGCCTGAGCCTCGGCGTCGGCCTTATTGCAGGCATCGATCTTGGCGATCAGAGCATCGTGCTCGGGAGTCTTCTCGTAGGGCTCCTCCAGGAAGGCGAGCATGATGTCGGCCATCAGGAACTCGCCGGTGATCTTGCCACCAAAGCCCACGATGTTGGCGTTGAGCTCGCGACGGGCATACAGGGCGGAGGTCATGTCGCGAACCAGGGCGCAACGGGCGCCGGGAACCTTGTTGACGGCGTTGGTGATGCCGATGCCGGTGCCGCAAAGGGCCACGCCAAAGTCGGCCTTGCCGCTGGCAACGGCCTCGCCCACGGCCTTACCGTAGATGGGGTAGTGCGTACGGGTGTGGCTGTAGGTGCCGCAGTCGAGCACCTTGTAGCCAGCCTGCTCCAGGCGGTCGGCCAGATAGATCTTCTCGTCCGTAACGATATGGTCGCAACCGATTGCGATGGTCTTCTTCATCAGAACGTCCTTTCGTCTGAATTCACAAGTTGAGGTAGAAGTTCGAGTTCTCGGTGGCTCTCGTTAGGCCATCTTGTTGAGCATGTCGACACGGATCTGGTGACGGCCGCCGGCGTACTGGGCGCGCAGGAACTCGCGGGCGATCTTCTTGGCGACCTCGGTGCCCACGACGCCCGGGCCCATGGTGACCATGCGCGAGCCGTTGTGCTCGCGGGTCATGTAAGCGGAACGCTCGTCGGAAATGTTGGCGACGACCATGCCCTTGATCTTGACGGCGGCCATATAGGATCCGACGCCGTACTTATCGAATGCGAAGCCCTGGGAATCCTTGTGCTCCAGCAGGTCCTTGGCAACGGCGGTCGCGGAATCGACAAAGTCCGCGGCAGGGGTCTCGGAATAGTCGACGACCTCGTGACCGTCGGCGATGAGCATCTCCTTGATGGACTCCTTCATCGACATACCGTCGGCATCGGAAGCGATTACAACCCTCATGACATCCTCCTTGAGAGATACGCAGGTGCGTAGTTTCTGTTTGGAAGTGTTGAATCGCGCTCAGGTCCGGGCATCTGAATGTGCGGTTCTTCACTGTTCGTGTTTATTTGAACACATTCGAACATCGAGTGCAACCATTATTTGTTTAACTTTGTTCTTTTTTGAACAAATACCGTTCACGGTTGATTGCCGACCGTTTGAGCCCGGCGCGGACGCAGCGACCATGTGTTCAACAAACAAAAGGGCGGCCGAGAACGTGTCTCGGCCGCCCTTCTTACGGTTGATCTTCCAAGGATCGCTTTGCCGCCTACTCAGACTGTCCGCTCTTCTTGGCATGTTTGGACGGAGCCCTCAGAAAACGGCCCGTCAAATAGTTCGCCGGGCCAGAGATATCGATCCCCAGCAGGGTGTGGCCCAGCCACAGAAACGCCACGAGCACCAGCAGCGGGATAACGCACGAGGTCACGATCATCACGATGACGCCTTCAATCAGATCAGTCACCTGCTGCACAATCTCATCGGTCATCTGCTTGGCACCACTGGTCACCGACGTGACGAGACCCGAGGCACCGTCGGCAAGCTGCTCAAGCACGTTCTTGGACTCTGTGGACTCGGCCTTTTTCTTGCTTGCCTTGGAGTTATCACTATCTGCCGCACTCGCAGCGTCAGTCGCCTTTTGCTCGGCCGCCTCGATGCTCACTCGATACGTTTCGTCGACCTTTTGCGACACCCATACGCTTGCAGGCACCAACGCCATGCCGATCACGGCAACCACCAGCACGCGCGTCGCCGCACGGCGCAGGACGGCGCTCGTGCTCCAGCGCCCGTGAATGCCGAGCGACACCGCAAAGAGCACCAGCGCAAACGGGATTAAGATGCCCAAGCCAACCGACCACAAAATCGTGAGCAAATATTTTTCTAGGTATAGCACGGCAAGCACGATACCAAGGTTGCCTGAAAGCTGCGCGAGCTGCTCGGCGACCGGCGTCCCCGTATCACCCGGCAGCGCGGTAATGCCCGCAGACAGCGCCACGCACGAGGTCGTGAGCGCCAAAACATTGCCCTTCTTTTGATCGATGACCTCGATGGTGGAGTCCCAAGTCTTGGTATCGGCAAAATGCGGGCGCGCGACAAAGCCCGACAGCAGCGCCAGCACCACGAGCGCAACGATAAAGCCAATCTGCAACTTTTTGTTTGCGCACACGACATCGGACAGGCTGGGCTGCAGCTCGGTAACCGTCGTATGCTCGGTTATCTGGACAGGACGCCCATGAGCCATCTCATACGCGTCTCTTTTTTGAATTGATCCGTTGTCCGGCATTTGGATACCTCCTCAGTCCGGCCTGTATTGCGGATGGAAGTATACCCACCCATCGAAAAACCAAACGGCAAGACGAACGGAGCGCACCAAGACTGTCCCCAATGACTATCTCCGGATGAGTTGCGGTGGAATAGGGATTGTTATGCGCCCGCCGGCCCCTATTCAGTCCCCATTTCACCGCAACTTGGAGGAGGACAGAAAAAGCCCTGCTGCGGGTGGCGGCAGAGCTTTTGGAAGGGGACTTGGTTGTGAGGGCTCGTTAGGCGAGCTTGGCCTCGAGCTCGGCGATGCGCTTGTAGGCATCGATGGTAAAGCGGGCCTGCTTCTCCAGGATCATAGTGGTCATGAGGGTGTCCTGAGCGTGAGCCATGATGAAGGTCATCTCCATCTCGCCACCGCCGGCCTCCTGCGAAAGCAGCTTGGTCTGCGTGTCGTGGGCACCGATGAGCGCATCGCTGGCATCCTTGTGCAGCTGCTCGGCCTTCTCAAAGTCACCCTCGCGAGCAGCATCGAGCGCTGCAAGCAGATCGGTCTGGGCGTCACCTGCGTATGCGACAATCTCGAATCCAACCATCGAGATTTCTTCTTTGGTTGCCATATTGCGTTCCTTTCACATATGAACCAATGGAGAGCATCGCGTCCGGGCATACGCGCTGCGTTCTGTATGGCAGAAACATTAACATTCAAACAAAAAAGAACAGCGTAAAACGTAATTTCGAGCTATGAACGGTCACTTTTCGCCCGTGAACGGTTTTTAAACCAATCTGAACAATATCGAACACAATTAGCGGAAACCCAAACAGGCCCGTGCCCTAGCGCCAATCGCGCACCGTATCGCCCTCGACGAGTACGCCCGGAAACAGCATGTGCTCCACACCGGGTTCAACGCCCTCGGCACCGGCGATCTTATCGACTGCCCACATGCCGACACGCTTGTTGTCAAAGCGCACGGTGGCCAGGCGACGATCGGGCACGATGTCGCCCAGACTGTCATCAACACCCACCACGCTCACGTCCTCGGGAACGCGCAGGCCGCTATCGCGCAGCGCGGCGATGGCGCCATTTGCCATCTGGTCGTTTGCCGCGTAAATCGCCGTCATGGTGCGATCGCGCTCGGCCAGGTACCTGCCGGCCTCGTAGCCGCTGTTGGCAGACCAGTCGCCCTCGAGCGGCTCCACCGTCTCGATATGCCTGCGCTCGAGCGCGTCTTGCCAGCCGGCGCGGCGGAACTGCTCGTCCACCGAGAAGGACGGGCCGCCGATATAGCGAATCTGTTCGTGACCAAGCTCAAACAGGTGATCCATAAGCAGCAGCGAGCAGCCGTAATGGTCGGAATCGACCGTGGTCACGCGCGGATGCGCATACATGGTGACGATAACCGTGCCGATTCCCGGCAGCGGATCAAACGTCTCAAAGTCGGGCGCCATGCGGCTCATGCCGATGATGATGCCATCGACCGGCAGGGCCGCCATGCGACGCGTGGCCTCGGCAAGCGAAAACTCCTCGGTCTTGGACATCTCGACCAGCGTAATGGCGCAGCTATGCTCGCGAGCGGCGCTGGCGATGCCGTCAATCATCGTCAGGTTCCCAAACTTGGTGACATCGTTGACGCATAAGCCAACCGAATGGTAGCGACCGTCGCGCAACGAACGGCCGGCATAGCTCGGACGAAAGCCGAGCTCCTGCATGGCGGCCTGCACGCGCCGGCGCGTCTGCTCGTTCACATTGGGCAGGCCGTTGGCGACGCGCGAGACCGTCTGCTGCGAAACGCCAGCAGCGCGGGCGACGTCGGCCATGGAGACCGGACGCGAACTGGTATCGTTGGACGGGCGCCTTGCCACAGGATCACCTTCACCCTTGCGAGATCAAAATAGCGTGCATGCCGACCCGTGCAGGAATTGAGCCCGCGCGGAGGGTCGCCATCGTCGGATGCATGTTAACGTACTCTACTTTTTCTAGCTGCAGCTTTTCTGCTCTATAAGTCCATACGGCACTACCGTTCACGGCCGAATTTCGACCGATTACCAGATTCTCAAAAAATGATAAGTATTGTGTTATGAGTACGTTAACATAGCCCTTAACGTGCGGCATTGTGGATGCTGAGTTCATGCCGCTTCAAATTGTTAACGTACTCATAACGACGCAAAAAATCGTCCGTACGCGCCAAGGAAAGGACCCCCATGACCACCCCCGACGAAAAGACGCTCGCCACGCTCACCAAGCTGTTTGAGGAGGAGTTTGGCCCCATCGGCGACCGACAGGTGCTCTATGTGCACGCGCCCGGCCGCTCCGAAATCAGCGGCAACCATACCGACCACGAGGGCGGCCACGTCATCGCCGGCTCGCTCGATGTCGCCGTCGACGGCATCGCCGTGGCGACCGACACCAACAAGGTTCGCGTTGCCGACGAGGGCTACCCCACCTTTGAGATTACGCTCGACACGCTGGATGTTCAGGAGGCCGAGAAGGGCACGTCCGCGAGCCTCGTCCGCGGCATGGCCCACGAGGTCGCTGCCCTGGGCGTTGAGCCCCGCGGCTTCGACTTTGCCTTCACCTGCTCCGTCCCCTCGGGCGGCGGTCTTTCGAGCTCCGCTGCCGTCGAGGCGGCATACGGCCGCGCCATGGAGACGCTCTGGGGCGCACCCGCCATTGAGCCCGTCGCGCTTGCGCAGATGAGCCAGCGCACCGAGAACAACTATTACGGCAAGCCCTGCGGTCTGATGGACCAGGCCGCTGTGTGCCTGGGCGGCCTCGCCTACATGGACTTTGAGGACCAGGCTCAGCCTAAAACCCAGAAGCTCGAGCTCAACTTTGAGGATCACGGCTATGCGCTCGTGCTCGTTAAGGTGGGTGCCGACCACGTGGCAGCCACCGACGACTACGCCGCCGTACCGCGCGAGATGCAGGACGTCGCCACCGAGTTCGGCAAGGCACGCCTGTGCGAGGTAAACGTGGCGGACTTTGACGCCAAGCTCCCCGAGCTGCGCGCCAAACTGGGCGACCGCGCTTGTCTGCGCGCCGTTCACTACTGGTACGAGAACGGCCTGGTCGACAAGCGCTGGGCAGCTCTTAACGCCGGCGACATCGACCAGTTCCTGGTCCTGACGCGCGAGTCCGGCGCCAGCTCCGCCATGTACCTGCAGAATGTTGTTGCCAAACTGGGTTCCGAGCAGCCTTCCATGTACGCGCTTGCTCTTGCCGAGCATGTGCTCGACGGCCGTGGCGCCGTTCGTATCCACGGCGGCGGCTTCGGCGGCACACGGGCGAATCCCAACGCGCCGCAGCGCGGCGAGAGCCTGCGCACGAGCGTCACCATCAGCTTTGAGGAGGCTGCCTTCGGCTGCGAAAAGGAGATCAGCATCGAGCGCGTCGAGCAGTGCGACACCTGCCGCGGCACCGGCTGCGAAAAGGGCACGACCGCCGAGGTCTGTCCCGACTGCCGCGGCACCGGCATGGTGCAGCAGCGCCGCCAGACGCCGCTCGGCTTCATGTCCACCTCCGC
>OKSK01001557.1_pt1 | contig 10956 bp, 10 predicted proteins | sample 1606301 | NCBI WGS metagenome assembly OKSK01 (sample SAMEA3879557, study PRJEB24766) | human gut metagenome | biome: human-associated habitat; feature: feces | place: USA | collected 1985/1987
CCTCAAGATCACCACAGTCCTGATACTTCTTATACATGTCATTGATATAAATCGTAGGCGAAATATTCCTTCCTTCTTCTCTTAAGATGATGCCATCAAGAGTCACATTCACCTTTTCCACGGGTTCTGCCACAAGCTCCATTCCTTTGAACTTCTCAGGCATATAATCCATAAACTTTTCTTTTACTACTTCCTTAAAAATCTCGTAATTCATCATATTGATGTTCCTCCTTAATCTAAATTGTCGTATAAAATCTCTTCATCATTGGGATTATTGTGTTCTCTGTAACTGTTGTCTTCTTCGATTCCCATATCAAAAGTGGTATGAGATTTTCTTTTCTTTCTATAATAATTCTTGAGAAACATGCACTTTCTACAGTTCTCACAGAATAATTCTTCTGGCGGAACACCAAGTGCCTTTGCAATCCTGTTCAACGTTCCCGTCTTTGGAACTCTTGAACCATTTTCGTATTGGGCAATTCTTACATCACCTCTATTTTCAAAACCACTTTTCTCGCCCAGTTCCCTGAGTGTCATTTTTTGTCGTTTTCTGTAATATCTGATTCTTTCTCCTACCACTGTTTGTCCTCCAAATCAAAAAAGCGGAGAACATAAGTCACTGGCTTACATTCCCCGCAAGGTTAATTGTTACTGTTTATTCTTTTTCTTTCTTCCACGAAGTCCTACTCCAACACCTGTAATAAGTGCAAGTGCACCAATTCCAAGATAAAGAAGCGGATTTGCATTGTCGCCTGTCTGTGGAAGCTTAGGCTCTGTCGGTACATTGACAAGCTTAAGAGTTGCTACAACAACATCCGGTGCATTATCATCATATCGAAGTGTTACATCATGAGCTGTTTCATCAAGGATATATCCGTCAGCTGCTTTAGTCTCAACAACTGTATAATGGATATCTTCTTTGAATGATCCATCCTCGTTGTAAGTGCAGATAGGAAGCTCCTTGCTCTCTGCATGACCATTCTTGTCAGTAGTGAGTGTATCAAGCACCTTTCCATCCTTATCCCTTACTTCAAATACAACACCCTCGATCGGCTTTCCGGTTACTTTGTCAGTTTTCTCAATGACAATCTTACCGACTGCCTGCTCATCCTTCATGGATACCTTCTGGATTTCTGCTGTCTCCTTTACTTCAAAGGTTACATCACTTGCCACCTTATATCCATACGGTGCAGATTCCTCTCTGAGTGTGTACTTTCCGACAGGAAGTCTTTCAATCATATGAGTCTTTCCTGCTTCAGATATCCAGCTTTCTACAAGCTTTCCATCAGCATCAATTACTGAAAGCTTTGCTCCAGGCAACTCTTTCTTTCCTGTGATATCAGTCTTTGAAATTTCTACCTTGACCGGCGCATTTTCAAATGATGCCTCAAACTCGATAACCTTTACCTTATCTCCCTGATATGAAGCATCCACATCAAAAATCTTATCAGACTTCACATAGCCCTTTGGTGCCTCAATCTCTTTGACATAATACTGTCCAAGCGGAAGGTCAGAGGTAAATGCAGCCTTTCCATCCTTGCCTGTTACTGTTCTCTCAATCTGTGTATCAGCTTTTACGATTACCTTGCCATCTTTGTTCACAATGTCTTCTTTCGCAAATAAACCGAATACTGCTCCTTCAAGTGCTTCCTTAGTCTCTGAATCCGTCTTGGTTACAGTGATCTGCACTTTCTGACGCTCATTTGTCACATCCATTCCTGCAAATACAACCTTTGTGTTCTGGTCGATATAGGAAAGGTCTGCCTCAATCGGTGTATCATCTAATACAAATCCATCAATGGTCTTTGTCTCAACAAGATAATACTTGCCAAGTGGAAGGTCATCAATTCTTGCGATACCCTTATCATTTGTCACGATGGTTGCCACCTTGTCCCCTGCCTTATGATATACAGTGTCAAGTCCGTCAGCACTTACGATATTCTCTTTTGCATATACATCAAAAGTTACTCCTGCAAGGCTGTCCTTGAAGAAATTGAAGATAAAGTCATACCAGTAACCCTTCATAAGAGTAGTATCTGTTACAAATTCGCCGTCCTTATTGATAACGATGGAACCTGTAGGAACTTCATCCTTCATCTCTACATGCTGCACTTTGCCTGTGTCCTCTACTGTAAACTGTATATCTGTTGCCTTGAGATATCCGTAAGGAGCAAATTCCTCACGAAGAGTGTAAGTCTCTCCTACGACAAGTCTCTTGATCACATGTGCTTCCTTAGCATCAGATGTCCATGTGTCTACCACATTTCCATCCTTATCAAGTACAGTAAGTGTTGCACCAGTAAGCTCTGCACCGCTTGTGATATCTGTCTTTGTAAACTCAAAGGTTGTAGGAGTGTTCTTATACTCGCTGTTATATACAGCAGTCTTAACATCCTGTCCCTGATATTTTGTATCAAAGTTTACTGCTTCCTCATTTGTCACATATCCGGCAGGCTTTACAATCTCCCTTGCAACATATTTTGCAAATGGATAATCCTTAACAAAAGCAATCTTTCCATTCTCATCAGATGTTGCTTTCTCAAGGAGTGTACCCTTTTCGATGATTACCTTACCATCCACATTCTTGATGTCCTCATCTGCATAGAGTCCAAATACTGCACCTGCAATCGGTGTGTTATCTTCTGAATCAAGCTTAGTCACTGACATATCAAGCTTCTGTCTGTCATCTGAGAAAGTAAGGCTTTCCTTGATAACAGGTGTCTTATCATCCACATATGTGAATGTCACTTTCTGCTCATTCGGATTTAATACATATCCGTATGGAGCTTCCACTTCCACAACTCTGTACTGTCCAAGAGGAAGATTCTTTGCTGTTGCCTTTCCATCCCTGCCAGTTGTAAGAGTTGTCACAAGGTCTCCCTTGCTGTAATACTTAATGCGGTTTCCGTCTGCATCCTTCTGGTTGTCTGCTGTGTAAATATCCTCGGCAGCATAAACTTTGAATTTTGCTCCGGCAAGTGAGCCTTCCTTATAAACAAACTCTTTCTCATATGAGCTTGCAAGAAGTCCACCCTTGAATCCGTCAAGTACCTCTCCCTTCTTTTCTACAGTCAGCTCTCCGACTGCAGGGGCATCGGAATATTCCACAGTAATGATTGCATCATTTGTATCACCATCTGTCTCAAATGCTGTGTCAGTATCAACAGAGATGTTGACATACTTATCATTTACAACATATCCAAATGGTGCAGACACTTCCTCAATGCGGTAGTTACCGATTTTCAGTGTCTCCGGTAAGATTAAATCTCCGTCCTCATCAGTAAAGAATGAAGTATGCTCTACCTTTGACGGATAAGTTGTGTACTGCTTTACATATTCGTTCTTATCAATATTGAAGATTTTAAACTCTGCATTTGGTACAAGTACTGTCTGCTTTGTATCAGAATCATTCTTGATCACACGAAGCTTTGCAGTAAATTCCCTGTCAAGAAATACTCTCCATGTCTGAGGCTTGTCAGGATGATTCTCGCTGATTTTTACCTCAAATGGCTTGATTGTTTTCATGTTATGCGGAGTCTTTGACTCTACTACCACATAAGTTCCATAAGGAATTGCAATGGAAACTGCATGTCCCTTGTCATCGGATGTGATTGTTGTTGCTCCGTTTTCCCCGATTACCACAGGAGTAGCCTTATCAAAGTCATAACTTCCATCTGCCTTTACGGATAAAGAAGATTTTAAGTATGCTGTGAACTCTGCACCTGCCAACAAGCCTGCTTCAGTATCATCGCCATTGTCAGATACCTTGATAAGCTGGAATGGCTGCTTGATGACCTGCTCTGCTGAGGTTGTGCTTCTTGATACCTCTGCTACAAGGTCTCCCTCATAGTCGCATACTACATCGTGCTCCTCTTCGTCTAAGAGATACCCCTCTGATGGAGTGATTTCTTTCACATAATAGTTTCCAAGGTAAAGGTTATTGACCTCTGCTTCGCCATTCTTATCTGTTGTAAGTGTTGCTATAAGGTCTCCTGCTTTGAATACGACTCCTGTTGCTCCGTCCGGATGCACGATATCGTTTCTCGCATAAAGACCATAAACTGCACCTGCAAGGCTTGCATCTCCCTGGGCTACTGCCTTGCCTGATTCCTTATCTACCTTGTAGATATGAATCTTTGCTGTGGTTCTGTCATTTACAAATGTGTGACTGAATGATGCCTTTGCCTGTGTTTCAGGTAATACATTGAAATTGAAGCTGTAAACATCTTTACTGTTTCTGATATACGCATATGGTGCCTGTGTCTCTGAGACATAATATCCGTTAGAGATTGGCAGATCCACGCTGTAGCTTGCCTTTCCGTCCTCACCTGTAGTTACTGTCTCAAGAGCTGTACCCTTTGTTACGATAACCTGTCCGGCATAGTTTTTGATGTCATTTCCGGCATAAAGTGTGTACTTGCCACCATCAAGAGGATTCTCTGTGTCAGAGTCCTTCTTTACGACAGATACATCCGCTTTCTGTCTTGTATTCTCAATCGTAGTTGATTCATACTGTACTGTCACAGTCTGGTCCTTATACTCAACTGCTACTGTCTGAGGTGTGGTATTGATTGTATACCCGTCAATGCTCTTAATCTCAGTTACCACATAAGTTCCAAGATGAAGGTCAGATAATACCACCTGTCCGTCAGTTCCTGTTGTAAGGCTTTCTGCCACAACATCGCCAGCACTATACACCTTTGTACCATCTGCCTTATAGATATCTGCTCCAGCAGTTACCTTAAATGCTGCTCCGGAAAGCTTCTTTTTCTCATAAGTGAAGTTGCTTCCATTCCATGAGCTAAGCACCTCACCCTCTTTATAGATTGTGATTGCTCCAAGCTGCTCTTTATCTGTTGCAGAGATTCCCGTTGTCTGTCCTGCTTTTACAGTAAGTGTATGAACTTTACCGGAAAGGACATATCCCTTTGGTGCGGTAATCTCTTTTACATAATAAGTGCCTGCGACAAGTGCAGCTGACTTTGCATATCCGTTTTCATCGGTTGTCATGGTCTGTATTCTGTTTGTGCATCCGCTGTCAGAATAGATTCCATAGACTGCACCGGAAAGCTTCACTCCGCTTGACTCATCTGTCTTTGTAAGCTCACCATATCCGATATTCTCTGTCTTGACCTTGATATATGCTTTGATAGGATCTGCTGTCGGTCTTTCAGAAATAAACTCCTGATATCCGCTCTTTCCTGTAAGCCAGAATACACAGCTTGATGTTGTCTCAACCTTGCCAGCATTGGATGTGAATGTTCCTGTTGTAGCTGTAGTATTTACGCTCGTTGAAGAGATTGTAATACTGTTGCCGTTCTTATCAACAGAATATCCGCTGATGCCAAAATCAAAGTCTGATAAGACACCATTACTGTCAGATAATGTTGTTTCAAATCTCTGACTTCCCTCATTCCACTTCAGCTCATAAGTTGGTGCCTCACTGGTTCTGCGTGATGCAAAACTTGGAAGCGTTGCATTGTAGGAACTGTTGATATTGTCTCTGAGCCTCTCATAATAGCTGTATGAAGAATCAGGACTTGGTGCTGTGTTACAGAGCTTTCTCGCTGCCGAATCACCGCTTCCGGTTCCAAAAATATCTGCTACAATTACCCATACCATTGCCTGAGTTGCGATATACTCATCACACTGGCTGTTGCTTGGAGCCACCTTTTGTGTACTGTTAAATCCATAATAAAGGCAGTAACTTAAAAGCTTTCTCTGCTGTGCTGACATTGATGTGCTCGCATCATCGTAGCTGTTCATAAGCTGACCGCCATCTGCTCTTAATCCGAAATTCATACAATATGCTGAATTTCCATCAAGGATTGCATACAGAATCTTGCCATGATTATATCCGGGCTTCAGCTCACTTACTTCTCCGGAATTTTTGACTGATGCATTCCAGAACGCAATATTTGCCTGCGGACTGGCTGCAAATGCTGTTGTACCATTCGTAAAGAGTGTTCCAACCAGTGTGAGCATAGCCATAAATCCTGCCATAAAACGCTTTAGTTTCTGTTTCATGTGCTCTTTCCTCCTTAATTTGCGCATAAAAAAAGAAAGATATAAGTTTATGGCTTACATCTTTCTTCCTTCTGCTTCTATTCGTTTTTATTTATCTGTGACATCGAAACTCGTAATAGTCTGTGCCGCTTGTCGTGTAAACTCCATCATAACTGATGTAGAATACCGGATCTGTTTCCAAAAGTAACATACTTGCAATATATTCTGCGACTGCATCCTCAGATGATAGCCGCTGTCCATCAATGGTACTTGCTTTGTTGAGGTCTGTCTCTACAAACACACTGTAATAAGAGCCTTCCATACCATCGTAAGGATAATACTCATTGTACTCTTCCTGCGTGATACTGCCATCATTCAAATGGTTCTGTAAATTCTGCTGTGTGGTAATCATCCCTCCTGCCTGACACTTTGCTGTTGCTAGTGACACAACATTCTGTGGACTGTATGCCACGGATGCAGACTGTGAATTGCTCACATTGTCTTTCGGACTGTCTGTAGTCTGACCACCATTACCTGCATTACTCTGATTTCCACCAGCTTCCTTATTACCACTTGCAGGAGCTTTCTGTTCCGGCTCGTCATCCTGCTCTGACTTTTTTTCCTGCTTTGAAGCAGTTTCATTATCAGCGGACCAGTTATCTTCCTTATCAGTCTTCTCTTCTGAATCTTTAACCTCGGCAATATCTTTCTCTGTCTCTTCACTTCCAGCTTCGGTTGTTACCTCTGTGACAGCTTCCGTTGCCATTGCTACTTCTTCAGTTGGCTTTACGCTTTCCGTCTGTTTCTCTGTCTGATTATCAGCCTTTTCCTTACCACCATTACAGGCAGCCATTGAAAAGACCAATACTACGGATAATAAGATAATACTTATCTTCTTCATCGTCATCACCCATCCCTTCTCCGCAAGAGGGACAGGCTTTGTGTTCCGTGCCATCCACCCTTGCGGTGAACTATTTATCTGTAATGCACGGGACACATAGGACTGTCCCGTATTCTGTGCATCTTAAACTCCTTTCATTATATCAGCTCTCTTATTTTAAAGAAATACTGCATAAGTCGTCTGTTTTTCTTATAATTCAAGAATAAACCCTTAGCCTGCATATATGCTCACCTCCTCTCAGAATGTGCCCATTCTTACAAATGAAAGAAATATCCTTGCCACCATAGCGAATAGAAGAAGAATTATCCTGGCAAGTCCTAAGACCAGCTTCAACGCTCCAAGAATTATCCTCAATATCCACTTGAGTATCTCTAAAATCACTGTTCCTACGGCTCCCATAACTCTTCTCATAATAATCAGTCTCCTTTCGACATCCATCCCATTGCAAGTCCTGCAACATCTGCATCGTCCATAACATCTTCTGCCGGTTCTTGTGCTTCACTATTGGCTGCCTGCATTATTACCGGCTGACCAACATTCATCCCGGATATCACACCGCCTAACAGCCTTATGACCTCTTTCCTTGCTTCATTGATCGCTGCTTCTATAACCTCTGCCTTAATGTCCTCAATATCTTCTGACCGGATATATTCAGCCCTTTCATTATCTTTTTTCTTTGCAATAAAAGTCTCACTTCCATAATTGTCAATGTAAAACTTACATGCATCCAGTATAAACTGGTTCTTGGACTTAAAAATCTTCGGATCAAGATTCTGAATGACATTATTAATTAACACATGGTCTGGATTATGCATATTTAGCCTAATTGTTGTTTTTACTTCATAATCAAACTGTTTTGCCATCATGCCACCTCCTAAGATATTCTCCTTGCACTTTTAAGTCCCATTGTGGCAAGCTGCTCATATCCTCTTGCATTTGCCTTTACATCAAGGTTATAGGAAATGTTCTTGGCGTCGTGACTACCAAAATTCTTCATCACAACTGCCCCGCCACCGACAAATACAATCGGTGTAGTCTTTAAGTTATACCCAAACTCACGGATTGAGTTATATACCTTATCAACAAAATCCTCTATCTCTGCCTTGATAATGGCAAAGTATTCATCATCAATATCTGACCTGCCATATCGCATGATGTTCTGTATCTCTGACTCGTCTACCTCTCCGTTAAGTTGTCTTACACACTGTTCATTGATAGAACGCATACAGGTAATAAGACCTTTTGGTATCGTCACACACTTTGATTCATCCGGTGACTTGTTGATTACCGGCATAATGTCGATTGTCCAGCTACCGATATCTACTATCAGCGTTTTCTTTGCCATTGTAGGAATCTTGTCCACTACTGCTGCATAACACTGAGGGAATACTGCCACATCATCAATTTCAATATAATACGGCTCATTCTCATATTTGAAGCTTACACGCTTATTCTTTGTCAGGTACTTGATAAAATCATTCTTCTCTGCTCCAAACCTTGTAAGTGGTAGTCCTACGGCAAGGAATACCTTTGCCTCTGCAAGACCTCTTCTTTTAAGTTCCTTAGCAACTGCTGCAAGAGTGAGAAGATAAAAGCTGTCATCTTCAACCTTTGTATCCTTTACTTCCTGCCTCACAGTTCCAACCTTATAGAACTTTCCTTCATACTCAAGTACATCGCCAAAAAGTGCCGGAGTTGTTGTAATCTCCTTAACTCCTGTGACAAATACCTGAGAGATTGTTTTCATCATTGACCAACCATGATCAATGCCGATTACTTCTAACTTGTTATTCATATGTTTTGCACATCCTTTCTTCTTAAACAGCCACTTGAACATCTTAACCACCTACTTTCCTATCAGCTTTCGCATACAAGGAAAACAATAACCATTCCCTTGATAATATGGACATCCGACACATTCCGTCGGAAATTTCTGTTCTTTTTTCTTAGATGGTTTACAACATGTTCCATTGGCACATCTGTTGTTATGTCCCCAGAAGAATCTACAATGCATACAATCTTTTAATTCTCTTTCAAGCTTTTCTTCTGGAGATACAAACCTGCGTTTCTTATGCTTATCTCTTTTTTCAACTGTTCCCACCAGAGCTCTCCTCCCTTCTAAGGAGTGATTGCTCTCTTATATTTTCCAATATCCGGTCCGACTCACCTGATGTCCTTGCTAATGAATACAATACGATAAGAACAATAATTATAAATGCTATGCTAAATCCCATCATCACTTTATCCTCCTTCAAATTAGTTGCCATATAGACAAAATTTGAATTTGGAAGTGATATAGTCTACATGGCTATGCTTAATGCTAAGCATGTAGGTACACGCCAGTCTTCTAGACTCCTATATCGCCCCGTGTACAAAGAGGTGTTCTCACCTCCGGGAGTTACAGACGAGCCACAAAATGTGTTTCACGACGCCCTTCTGAATTATCAGAAGCACTATCTCCTCTTTTAGCCTTTTGAGGATAAGGACAAACTTCTCGCCCTCTGTGGTTGATTATCCTTACGCAACATGCCGATTCCTTTTACCAGATTTCCATCCAGCTTCTCGCCCTTCATCTTTCGATCCATCAGACTACTAATATGATAGCTGTGACTTTCATCCTCCAGGTACATGCCCCGTAATTTTACTACCTACAGAAATTCTGTAGTGCAAACTACTTTGCAAATCTGTAACTGATTATTAAATTGTTCATCCCAAGTTTTTCTTGGAATGTCCATATATTACATTAGTTTCTATAATGCCGAAAGTGACAATCACGGGTCTTTTTTATCAAAACAGGTACTATTGTGGTCTTTTTTATCTTCGCCTGACAATTTATTCCAAATATGTTTGGGCAATGGTCTTGTTGGTTCCTTAAATTTCTCCAAATACATTTCAAAAATATCTGTATTAATCAATGCTGAATTTCCAACCTTATATACTGCCCCTGCTTCTGAAGCCAAAACCATAATCCTTGATTTACTTATGCCATAAATAATGGCTCCTTCAGTAGCATTTACATATTTTTTCATAATGTCTTTTGTATCTGAATAGAACTTATATGAGTTACTCATTCACTTCACCTTCTTCCTGCCCATATAACGGCTCTTTCAAAGGTCTTGCAGGTTGTCTGAATTGCTCCATATAATTATCAAATATTTCCAAATTGATTAACACAGTCCCCCCTGTTCCCTCATTTATTTTATATGTTGCACCTGCTGCTCTAGCCAACTCGATAAATCTATGTCTGCCAATACTGTATATAATTGAAGCTTCTCCAATTCTCGCAAACTTTTTAATTATCTGTTTATTTGTTCCAGGCACTTTGTATATGTGTTTCATAAACTCATCAAACCTTTCCTTTTTTACTAAATGAATATGGGTAAGCTTGTATAAAGAACCTGCTGCCTTAGCAATATATTCAGTTTCTTCAACACTTAATCCATATTCCTGAGCTACCGCTTCGACCCTTATGTATCTTTTTATTACCTCTGCACCATGAAGGTAAGCCCTAACATCCGGCTGTAATTGTGTTACCATCCTTTTCACCTACTTATAAAATTCATCATCAACTATATGGAATGTCTCAAGGTACTCATCAAATATTTTTAAATTCACAAGTACTAACTGACCTAACTTATAGATTGCTTTGGCATCCTTAGCCATTTGCATAAACTTTGATACGCCCATATGATACATTTCTGCTCCTTCGCTATATCTTACAAACTTTGTATTACCATTCTTCTTAAATTCCTGATATGTCTTTGTGTGCTCCATATTAATCTCCTTTCGCTATTTCAGTTGCTCCTATAACGCAAAAAGAGGACATCTTCTAAATTTCTTTAGAAAATGTCCTCTAAGTAATACAATCTTTAATTTTTCAGACTAAGCAATCTGTACTAACCTGTACTAATCTTTTTTTGACTATGCCAAAAATTGGTCAAATCTTGGTCAAAACCACTTGACCAACTATATATTTTAGTACATCCAAGTGCTGAAACCCTTGATTTTCCTGCATTCTTACTTATCAATAGACTTCATTGTCGGGAACA
>OKSK01001584.1_pt1 | contig 10824 bp, 5 predicted proteins | sample 1606301 | NCBI WGS metagenome assembly OKSK01 (sample SAMEA3879557, study PRJEB24766) | human gut metagenome | biome: human-associated habitat; feature: feces | place: USA | collected 1985/1987
CAACTATTAATATCAAAATATGAATATTATAAAAACCGAAGAAAAGAAATACGATCCCCTGTATGATTATGAATATAATTGAATATATCATATATAATATTGAAAACACTTTTGTGTATTTAGCATTTACTTTTTGATGTAATATAGTACAAACTATCAATAATATGCATCCAATAAATGGTAAGCTACCCAATCCTCGAATAGTTATCGCAATTAATAGACCTTGAATAATCCAATAATATGGTATTAATTTTATTATTATTTTCATATTAACTCATTATTTGACTTTAAATCATCTGTGGTTATTTTGTATACAATTCTATATACATCAGCCATCCAATCATCAAAAGAGATACAGAGCCATACTTGTTAGATATACAACACCAAGCCTTAGTTACATCTGCATCATAAAAAAATACTGTCATCATTTTCAAACTGCATCTTATTAGACAAATTTAAACAATTATATATCAAACTCCAAATATCTCCTTGTTTAAATCGTTAGCCAGATTGCTATTTTATCATCTTTATCTGATTCATTGACATTGTTCTTGAGTTACAAACCATTACCAAATACAGGATTAGTACATGATATATTATATGCAACAAAATCGTTCTCCTGTTTACTGAAATAAGACACATTTCATTGATTCTTAGCTGAATTTCCAGATAATTTGCAACCATAATCTTCATAATGGTTCTTTATAGAGATAACTATTACGATACACCCAGCTCTACTACTTTTTCAATGATCCATTTTTTATTAATTTTGCGAATACATATAATTGTTTCCTCTCCGCAAAGCCGCCCACAAGCATAAGAACAATAAAAAAGTCCAACTCGCTTTTCTTTATCAAAGTATATCCTCGACATTCTCAATATTCCTGAAAAAAGAAAATTATAGTTTTCTCTTTCCCATATCTTAAATCCTTCGGGAAACTCTGAAGTGTATTTCAATATGAACCGTTTTCTATTCTCTATTTCAGACAAATCCAGTGGACGACTTTGTATTGATTGTTTATTCATAGAGTTAAGTGCCTCGGTATAATCCGGCTCTATTAATTGTTTTCCGATATATTCAACATCTAAATTTAGATTACAACAAGTGAATAGAGTATCAAAAACAGCAATAACAAAGGTCGTATCTCTCATTTTTCTATTTTTTCTCTCAATCTCAACAATCTTTTTATCATATCCAACAGTGTCATACGCTATTGGATTGTTGTTATCAAGAAATGGTATTGGAGGAGGAATTTCAAAACTACTTAATGCTCCCATCTCCTCAACCAAGTTATCAAAAATCTCATTAAACACTTTCATCTCATAACTACCAGCCTTATCTATTCTGCATGATAGTACTCCAATCAATAACACTATTAGCATAAAATACTTTTTCATAATCAATTATTTTTTAAACCTATACATCAACCTCAAAATAGCACTGATTAACTTTACTATTCCTCACAAGTTGTAACATCGTTATATTATAGGCAGTCCAAGTACATTATAGCCTTACTTACATTATTTACAGCCAATGCTGTTATATCCTCTTAATCCATTTATAACACTCGTGTTACACACATCTTTAATTAGCTTACCTTGTTTATCTCTCACATATAGTTCTACAGCACTCATATCAACCGTCAAATCACTGTACTTCAATTTCAGCAAGTTACATCACACATAGATTTCCCTGCCTACTACATATTTCTATTCAATACTATAGTCATTGCCAAACGTAATGTGACTAGGCAAATTTAAGATATTACATTGAGAAAACAACTTTTCATTTCCGCATTTATGTAAAAAATACCCTGACACAGAATAATTTCTAGTTCCATATCAGGGTAACAACCAAATGAGATTACAAAATAGTCAACCTATATCAGGGTAAGACAATAATCTAGATAAAATACCATACTCCTAATATCTCGTTTTTATTTATCTTCTGAAGGATAAATATAGTCATGATCCTTCTCCTCTGAATAACCAACAAAAACAGAAAAAGGCTCTTTCTTTTTCACCTCAAGTGTATTACGAGGATAAATAATACAGTCAATTATTGATTTATTGTTAATTTTATTAAGTGCTCTTTGATAATCTGCTAGTATTGGAACATATACAAAACGAGAAGATTTCAAATAGTTATAAAGTTCTTTAATGTTATCGTTGCCCACATTAGTCCAACGCCTAAGAAATGGAGTAAATATGGGACAAGTCTTAGAATCCTTTGAACTTTCTATAATTCCCCAAATCGCTTTTACGCCAGAATGCGGGTTAGGATGCAAATAATACCTGTCCGTATAAAGAGGAATAGTATCCATACCATTTATCATTAAGAAACGTCCTATTTCTTCACAGTTAGTATCTTTTCCATCAAAATGATAATAACAACGAGTATTTGAGCCAATCATAAGCATTTTATTACTATTGTTATATACAATGAATTCAAAATCAATTCGTTTTGGAAAAGTATCTCCTTTAACCAACTCTTGAGGACTCGGATGATAATCTCCTTTACTGATACTTACTATTTCCAATTCTATTGACAACTCGTTTATTTGAGCATACCCATTGAGCACAAATATTATCGCTATACCGAAAAAACATATAAATCGCCTAACGATTACGATTGATATAATAGTGATATTTTCTTGTTTTGATTTCATATTGTTGATCTTTAGGTAATTTACTAAAAGTTGGATGATTCATTTGAGCATTATAACATTTCCAATGTGTATCCTTTTGACTCCAATTGTTGATTCCATGACCATAATACTCATGCACCCCTAAATAGTTTTGCACACTTTCTACTGTATATAAATCATGCTGATTAGAACCTTGTGCTACAGTTACTCTAATTTTTCCATCAACATACGATTGACTGTACTTAGGAGCATTTCTATGCCCTTCTGGATTATTATATCCTACCCCTACAACCTCATCTTTTCTCTTCACCACATCTTCCACAATTGACACTTCACCGTTATAAAGTTGCGACACATCAAGTTTTGCATCCGTGCTTTTCTTTAGTATATCTGTATATATATGAGATTCAGCTGCTGAAGTTAAAAGTTTATCTTTCATTAAAATAGTATTCATATCTTTCTGAATATCTTTTGAATTAGCAATTCCGTTTTTAGAATACTTTTCAAAAACTTCCTCATCTGTAATGTAAATATTACCTGTAAACCCATTTTCATCTACGCCCAAAAATTGACCATCCTCTGTGTAATAAGGAGATGTAAAAGCACCAATAATATCTACATATTTTATCGGATTTGCCAAACAATACGTATACGGACTCCAACCATAATATTTCTCCGCCATCGAATCCACCACGTGCCAACGTCCAATCATCGCATCATAATGTCTCGCCCCATAATCATACCAATTCAATCCGCCTTTCCGATCCAGCTCTTTACCATTATACTTATAAGGCTGCACATTATTGCATACATTAGACATCAAACCGCCAAGAGGATAATAATCATTCACTTCATCGACTTTACCGGCTTCATCAGCAACTATACGGATATTTCCCTGATGATCTTTAATGTAAAAGTGGAACTTGTTATCTTGGAAGCTATAATAACCAACTTCATTCAGCAACATCTTCAAACTGCCGTTCTCATAGATCGCATTGCCACAATAAACAGTGGACGTGACGTTATTGTTTATAGTATGCGTAGTACGGACTTTACTGCCATCTGCCGCATATTCATATTCAATACTACTTCCGTCAGCAAAGCTAATGTGACTAGGCAAATTTAAGATATTATATTGAATTCCACTTATATTTTTGTTTAAATCTTTAGTCAGATTGCCGTTTTTATCATATTCATACTCTACCGCCTCATCGGCATTATCCTTAAATTCCATACCATTGCCAAATACGCAGTTGGTGGCATTGTCATAAACGGACTCTAGTTGATTGCCATTGTAGGTCAGATTCAGGTTGTCAATCAGACCGTAAGAATCCGTACCCGTTTGACCGTAACGAAGCAGACCCAGAATATTACCCATTTTGTCATAGCCGGTTATCTGTTCGTTGAAACGGTTACGGTTTTGATTCAGGCTTGCACCTTCACCATATACAGCGTCTTTCAGGCGGGAAAGGCCGTCATAGGTAAAACCATAGCCTTTTTCAGGAGAACTAATCAATGCATTTGAAGCATTATTCTGTGCCGTACGCCAAAACAGACTGCTGATATTACCATTATAGCAAGGAGAAATATCATTAATAGTCTCCTGATAGTTCAAAGTCTGGCTGAATAACGGGCTGCTGACTCCTTTCAGCCAAGAACGGAGATTGTAGCTGTAATTTGTACGCAATTCAGGAACACCGTTGCGCCTGTCTACAAACAGACGACCGACCTCGTCATAAATATTGTCAACCAAAGTGATAGAATCCTTGTCATTCAATTGATAAACGCTCTTCAACAGGCGGTTCGCAAGGTCGTAGGTATAAGTATGAACCTCGGTAACCGACGCCTGTCCGGGAACGATGTGCACATGTTTCTCTTTCGTTGGGCTGCCCTCGAAGTTGTAAGCCGTATAAACGGATTCAGTACCGTGCTGCCCGTTATTGCCCTTACGTTGGATAACGCGGTAGCGGTCGTCATAGTATAATGCCGAGTAGATGAAGCCTGTATATTCCCTGTCAGTAAAAAGGGCGGTCAAGCTTCCGGTTTGTTGCCCTTTGCAATCATCTCCATAACGTTTGCCATAACCGGCTGTTTCGCTGTAAGCTGTCGTTGCGTCATCAGGAATACCGTTTTTACCAAGGAAGTCGTAGGAATCGTAATAACTGACCGACAAGACAGTCGGGGAACTTAAGGTTATACCTTCCAACCGGTAACCTTTCAACGGATTCTCCTCATTCGCCCAAACGGCTTTTACAACAACAGTGTCGAGAGGGGTGGACTCCGCACCATAAGCCGGTTGATTCTTGCAAATGCCGCTCAATACAACACGGCCAAACCCGTCGGGAATACTGAAAGACCACTCGTTTCGCTCACGCTGTTCACCGTCTTGAGTAAAAATCGGGCGGTCGGCAGCGTCATAAATCGTGTAAACAGGGTCACAACCGGGGAGTTTCTTATAGATACAACGATTATACTTGTCGTAATGGTAGATGTAAGCATACTTCTGCAAAACAGGATGGCTTTCAGCGTATGACTGTATTGCCGTCAAACTATCCGCAGCCAGCGGAGGAAGTACGAAGCGGACATTACCGTAATTGTCATATACCGTATAGGTATCATGAGCTTCGCCACCGTTCATCTGCCGGGTCAGAAGCGTTCGACCGGTTTTGTCCTTGAACCCGTAAGTTACATTTCCGTCCTCATCGGTAGTACGGACAGCATCCAGCGTGCACGAAGAATAAAGGCCGGACATTGTAAGCAAGAAATTTTCATCCACGCCATAAAGACGGACGGATGCTAAAACGTTCGTCATGCGGTCATTCTTCACCGAACGGCCCGTAGTATGCCAGCTCTTGCCGGGACCATATTCCTCCACCACCTCGTTCAGTGCGGAGCCGTCATACACAGTAAGACTGTAGGGATGTGAATCCATGCCGTAAAGAGAAAAGGAACGGGCGGTTTGCGACAATTTGCCGGGATTCACATAAGATCCGTCACTGCTACCATACGCCACAGGAAGCCAGAGTTTGCTGGCCCGGTTCAAGGCATCGTAGTCCTGCAATGTGATCAGGTCATGCCCCAATGGGGAAAAGCCGTGCTGAACCTTGACCGTAGGGTTACCGAAATGATCGTAATACTGAATTTCATGGCGGACTTCATCATCCGCTAAAGAAAGGACATCATCCGTAGCAACTGTCGGAACGTACGAAAGTACATACGGTTGGGTAGATGTAGGAGACAGCGAATCTTGAGACACAAGTGTCTCAAGATTAGTAGTAATAAAGCCATTCGCACTATTTCCCTCGGAAACAATATAATATGTGCCGGCAGGAAGGCTGTCCACTTTTATTTCGCAAGAGTCGGCGCTTGAATAAAGCATGGAACGAGTGGAATCAAGCAGACCAAGATGCGTTTCAGACAATACAGAACCGCAATGGCTGACCCGCAAATCCATCGGAGAGGTCAATGTGAATTTGTAAAACACATCATTAAAAGGAGTACAGCCGGATATAAAACCGCTGGTGCGGTCGCCATAAAGAGACGTGTCCCGTGTATCTGTAAACAGAAGGCCGTATGTGCCTGCATCAATAGCTGTATCAGGATCGTCTCCTACAGGGCCAGACAGCACTCCATTTATAAACAAATTTATTTTTCCATTTGTAGAACCATCCACGACAATGTAGTACGTGCCCGGAGAAAGATAAGGAATCTGAAGGTAAGCATGTTCTCCGTTGTCACATGCTCCACGGCCCCAGGCAACATCATTGACATACAGCAATTCCTGATTCAAAGAGTACACCATCAAGTAGGTGTCGTTCACCTCCGAATCACAGTTACAGACATCCAAACTTATCGGTTGCGTAAAAGTAACACGATAATAAACTTCGCTTCCCGCTTTGAACGACATTTTGCTGCCTACAAAGACAGAAGTATCAAACGTATGGTCGTAGTAAAAAGCTGTGCCATAATATTCACCTACAATATCAATAGGAGAAGAAAAACTGCTCCCCGCCGGAATAGGACTACCCGTGAGGGAAACGGTCTGCCAAGTATATCCCCAGCCAAGTGCCCAGGTATGGATATAATAAATGCCCGGTTCCAAATCATAATACATCAGATTTTCCGAGGCAGCGTATATCGGTTCCACCACGTCGTCCTCCCAACGTTTCAACAAGGTATGACAGGACTTCGAACTGTTCTCCAGTGTCAGACGGACAGGAGACTGTAGAGTGAAGCAATACACCATGTCATGATAGTCGTCATGATTGTCGGCACCCGGCTCATAATCAGATATGTAATCTGTAATGTTATCCGTATGCGAAACGGTGAACTCACTGCCAAAGGTGCCAAGATCCATCGGGTAATAGAAATCCTCGCCTATCTCACGCTCCTCTATATTAACAAACAAAGAGAGAAGCCCCTCATCCACTACTTTGCCTGAACCATATTCAATTGATTCCGCAACGATATAATATGTTCCAGGAAGCAAGGATATATATAAATCGGCATTACCCAAATCAAGACGGTCCACTTCATTTCCAGAAACATCCAGCACATGGGCATAAATGCTTACCTCGGAATCCCCTCTTGCTCCAATCACTATATCCATAGAACGTGTTAGTGTCAACTTGAGGAATATGTCGTTACCAAACGAATAATCGGGCTCTTCATGTGAAGGTAGCACATAGTCGTTTGAGAACTTACGCGTGTCAAATGTTCCCTCATAAAAGAACTCACTGTCATAAGTTCCGATATCTATCGCCGTTTCCATGCGATGATAGAATGAAGACTGCCCGAACAGGCTGTACGAACAAGTCGCAAATAATATCAATAAGAATAATTTTCGTATCATAATTTCCAGTTTTGTCAGTTTTTAAATTATCCAGTTTTCCTGTATTCCTTTTATTTTCCGAAATGATAAACATACTTCTGCAGCATTACTTTACGGGCGTTTTCATCCAGATAATAGCTGCCGGTCAGTCGGCTGTAATTATCATAATCGAAGCGGGTGGTGACACCGTTAGGATCGGTAATTGCCGTCACACCGTGCAGAGAAACGTATTCGTAGGTAGTAACGCGTGCATCGGGAAGTTTCTCTCTTAAAGAGCCGATTCTGACCCGTACATCGGAATCCGGGACACTATCGTATGTCCATTCATCGGCCGACTCAATCTCCAGAGCTGCGCATACCTCATCGATTGTCGCATTCTCTATTCTCGCAATGGGAAAACAGTTGTTATAACTCCAGAGGAAACTGACGGGAGTTCCATCCTTTCCAGCTATCTCGACAGCGTTGCCGGATGCGTCATAGCGGCGGTAAACCACTTCGTCCCGAAAGTCCGCCTGCTTGTCCGTACGCGACTGCACTTTCTGTGGAAAGCAACTGCCGGCGTTAAAAAGAATACGGCTTTCCCGGTTGTTTTCTCCCTCCGTATGCTTATGGTAGGAAAGAATAGCGGGATAATTGAGCAGATAGTCATAGGTATCCACCACCGCTGTACTGTCGCTACGCATGGTTTCCACCCGTCGGGGCTTTAAGGAAAAACCGGGATCAAGAAAGTCGTAATCATACGCATACCGTTTCTCGGTGGAAAAAACATGCCGCTTACCTCCGGAGGTATAATATCGCTTGGTAACTTCCTTATCCAACTGCCGGTACGTGTCTATATCCAAATTTTCGCGGTGAGTGGTAAAGACAGAATATTTACCGGAGTAACCACTCTCCTCAAACTCTTTCCAACCTGTGACAATATGCCGTTCGGGTACCAATATCTGTATTTGCTGGTTTTCAATCTTCTTTGCTGAGTAATTATTCTCCACGACTGAAACCAGTTCACTGCCACGGTAATATTCCGTGCGAAGCAAAGCACCATACAGCTGATTGCTTTTACCATAGATGAAATCTCCGGAAGGCTCATGTGAATAGTAGGGTTTACGACGCACCAAAGCTTCTGTCTTTTCGGTAATAGATTCATCTACAAATTGTTTCACGGAACCGGAAGGATCACTATCGTCCCATACCAACAGGTCTTCAAAAGCATGACGTTTCACATCATAATAGTACATGGTAGTGGTTTGGGTACCGTCATCCCCCCGGGTCTGCTCTGACACCACATTATACATGACAGCACTACCGTCATGCAACGTAATATTGGAGACAGGCATGGAACCATAAATCGTCAGTTCCTCTTTCCATTCCGCATTGGTTGCAGGATCTCTATAGATGGCAATCCCATCCGACTGATAATCACGCTGCGTCACTATGTGCCTGATAGCGCCACCACCCCAGACAGGTTCATAATTCGGAACGTTCGGAATGGTCAGGCCATATTTATAACTCTTCCTGATCCGACGGTTTGTATGAGGGTCATAACTTTCAACAGAGGAAACACGCAAACCGCCTACAGGATGAAGATAATCCCGATGGGACTCGTCCTTGCGACTATCCCGGAAAGCGCCATAGTTTCCTTCATAACTGAAGCGGGTTTGTACACCCTGCGGATCAGTTATCAGGGATAAAACCCCGAGCTTCGCATAACCCGGACTCGGATTGCGGTTAGCACCCGGATAATTCACCACAAAACTATGCATGTTCGAAAAACCGCTAAGATCCAGCGAAAGCACTTCCCGTACACCCGGGAGCTTACTTTGTCCGCTGTTTTCCGGACCGTTACAGAACCCCCAATGGTCTACGGAGGTCGTATAGATTGAGGGCACGCGACGGACATCTCCATAATCGAAAGACCATACGCGGTCCTCCACTCCGGGTGAAGATATACGCACCGAATCCAGCTTCGTAAGTGAAGTGTTGTCATTGTATGGAGTGATATAAAATCTAATCGTACGCACCAGCATTCCGTTCCCGTCCTTTACCTCCATCTCATCAAGCACCGTACTCGAAGTAGTACCGTCTCGTCCAACACGCTTATAACTGACAGACAGACTATTATCAAGAAATTCAACCATCGACACATAAGCAGCCTCTATGTCGCCGTCCGTATAATGGACAGGGTCCGAGAAACCCACACCGGCTTCATCCCGGCTGATACTTTCCAACCTGGCTTCTTGGAGCCCTTCCGAAGATTGATAATCATCCGGAAGACAAACACGATAATAAGAGGAACCGTCTATCAGGAGCGTCTCACGGTTAGGACGATCTATATCTTTAAATATCAACTGCTCATCCAGGTTATAATACGTGCGCGGATTGACAAGATGCCCGGAGTCATAATAAAAGTTCACCAATTGCTGCTCCGGATGCCGTGCGGAACAGATGGAGCTGCACAGCCAGCGGGTGATGTTATCCCCTGTTTTCTCACAGGTTCCTCCAAAATAATATTGAAGACCATTCTCGTCCGTAATATTCATCGTGTCGTCATAATTCCACTTCACCAGGTCGTTGTTGCGAGGAACCGTCCACATAGGCGTGTGACGCGTACGAAAATAGCCACTACCTCCACCTTGAGGCAGTTTGTAAATGAATTTATCCGGACGCATGTCAGTCCCGTTATTCACTTTCTTCTCATAAAACTCCATCTGTTTGTCCGGTTGCCAGGGAACTTGCTCATCTGCCACGTAAAACCAGCCTTCCCTGTATTCATCGTCCGCCACACCATTGATATGGCGGCTTACTGAAGGTTCCAGGTTCAACGTCCATCCCGTTCCAGCAACACCGCTGCGCTCTTTCGGCTTCAGACCGGAAGAATGATAAGACAATGTAACAGGGATTGTCACTTCACCCGCCACAATCTCATATAATGGTACCGTTATGTCCGGAATGCCCGTACAGTGGCTTACCGGATAGGACTGATATTTTTCCATGGCAGCCACCGTGGGAGAGACCGGGACAACCTGCGGCACATCCAATGAAATTGTATTCGTAGATTGCCCATGCACGGAAGCAGAAAAAAAGAGAAGGCCAAACATTACCCCTATGAAAGGTAACTGCCCCAGTCTCATTTTGTTTTTGTATAGATATAATTTATTCATAAATGGTCATTCTTTAAAATGAATAGTTTTATAAATCGGTTTAGTCTAATTATCATGTCTGAAAGGCCTCCGGCAGCCGGTTAAAAATAGTCTGCCGAAGGCGCTTTTTCACATACTAGGTATTTCTTACAAATTCATCGCATTAGCGCCCAAAACGCCTGCCAAAGCCGAAGCCACTGCGATAACC
>OKSK01001586.1_pt1 | contig 10812 bp, 5 predicted proteins | sample 1606301 | NCBI WGS metagenome assembly OKSK01 (sample SAMEA3879557, study PRJEB24766) | human gut metagenome | biome: human-associated habitat; feature: feces | place: USA | collected 1985/1987
AGAATAATTTAAGTTATTTTAAGGATTATATTTTGCGAATATATTAAATTATTTGTATATTTGCATTAGAAATAGTATTAACTAATTAATAAAATATAAAATGGTAAGAAATAGTTTTGAATTGGCTGTTATTGCTCAACAATGGGCTAATAAAGCAAAAGAGAGTATTGCAATGATTTTGGAAGATTTTATGATTAAAAATCATATTAGTTTCCAAACATTATGTAAAATTATGCCTATTGATGAAGATATTCTTGAAGATATTATGTCAGGGAAATCAGATATGATTACAATGAATGAACTGTCAGCAATTATTATTGCTCTTGATTTGGCAGTGGAAGTAATGCCTGCTAGTGTTTCTCCGCTTCATTTAGGTTCTGGTACATCAGAAGAAAATCTACTTACTGAAGCTAGACAAATTGAAAATGAAAAACAAGAAAAAGAGGAAAATAACAATGAATCTTTTGGGTGTGGAATTATTATTTCAGATAATCCAAGATTGAAAGAAGCTTTGGAAATTTTTGTCAATATGTTTGACACTAATCCTGAAGCAATTGATTCGTTTATGAAACTTTTTAGTAAAAACTAAAAATAATTATTCTTGTGAATTCTATGGTTCTTAAAGGTTAGGGGTTGTGAAATTCTTAACCTTTTTTAATTGTATATTATACAAAAAAATCGTATATTTGCATAAAATATATTTGTAATTTAAATTTTGATAAAATGAAAGAAGAAGAATTACCAAAGAAGAAAAGAGGAAGAAAAAAGAAAATAGTAGAACCTGCACAAATAATGTCTGGATTTATTCCAAGTAAATATCAACAAGATATTTTTGATTTTATTCAACATGGAAATGGAAATTCGGTTATTAATGCTCTTGCTGGTTCAGGAAAAACATCTACAATTGTAAATGCAGTAAAACTTATACCATCAACTTGCAATGCATTGTTTATTGCCTTTAATAAAGAAATTGTTAAAGAATTGGAAAAAAAACTTGCAGGTGTCAAAAATGTTCAAGTAAAAACATTACATAGCCTTGGACTGTTAATGATACGAAGAAATCTTGGTACTAATATTGAGATTGATGAATACAAATATCGCACTTTTATCAAGAAGAATATTAAACAATTATCTTCTGCCGATTTTGATAAAATGACAACAAAATTGATGCAACAATATACTGATAATGTAATTCAATTGTGTGATTTAGGTAGATATAACCTTGCACAATGTGAAAAAGATTTATTACAAGTATCAGCAAGACATGATATTCCAATTATAGATGATGAATGTAATGCAGTTCTTAATGTAATGAAATGGGGGAGAGAAAATACAACCTCAATTGATTTTACAGACATGGTATGGCTACCATATGAATTAACACTAAATCCAATTGGATTGCAATATGATTATATTTTTATTGACGAGTGTCAAGATTTAAATGCTGCACAACGAGAATTGTTTTTAAGATGCTTTAGACGTGGTACTAGGTTTATTGCTGTTGGTGATAAGAAACAAGCCATTTATTCATTTGCAGGTGCGGATGCTGAAAGTTTTGCGAAATTACAAAATTTACCTAATACCACAACATTACCTTTACCAATTTCTTATCGTTGTCCTAAAAAAGTTGTTAACTTGGCTAATCAGTTTGTTGATACAATGGAATGTAGAGAAGGTGCACCTGATGGAGAAATCGTTCATAATGTATCAATAAAAGATATACATGATGGAGATATGGTCTTATGTCGTACAAAAATGCCACTTATAAAACTTTATATGCGTTATCTTCGCATGGGCGTTAAATCCTATGTTAGAGGACAAGATATTGGCTTAAATCTGCTAAGAATGGTTGATAAGACTGAACAAATAGTGTTGAATGTTAGTTTACAAAAAGATGGTGTATTTGCAAGACTTTATGATGACTTATTTGAAGAAAGAAACCGCCTTATGATTAAAAGAGGAATGGATTTAGAAGATGCGACCCTTTCTAATCAAATTATGAATAAATATGATTCAATTAAAGCTCTTGAAATTCTTGCTGAAGGTTTAACATCAGCAAGAGATTTACATGATAGAATTGAAAATGTGTTTGCTGAAAGTGCGGATGGCGTTTGTTTATCAACAATCCATAAAGCAAAAGGACTTGAAGCAAATAATGTTTATATTTTATGCAAAACGTTAATGCCGAGCAGACTTGCAACCCAAGATTGGGAGAAAGAACAAGAGCAAAACTTAATGTATGTTGCTTATACACGAGCAAAATATAAATTAGGGTTTGTGTCTGAAACTGAAATTTCTCCATCAGCAGGTATGATTGACCCATCAGCAGCATTAACAGAACTTAACTATATTGAAAATAAAATTTGTAAATTGTTGAATAAAACACCACAAGTTATAATGGATGCAACTGAAGTTGCACAATATAATTTAAAAAGCGCAACTATTATTGAAGAAAAAGAAACTAATCATGCTGAAATATCTTCAAATAATAATGAAGATAGTGATAGTGAAACGATGAAAAAACTTCTTGAATTAGTTAAGAAAAAAGGTGGAATTGAGAAATTTGAAAAATTTCTTGAACAATAAAAATAAAAAGGTGAAGAAAGTTCTTCACCTTTTTACATAATTTATTTAGGGGCAATTGTTATATTCCAACTTCTACTATTTGTTGAAGTGTTAGCTGGAACTGTAATTTTAACCCATACAGCTTTTGTTCCTGTACTTGTTCCTTGTAATGAGCCAACATTAATATTAGCTGATGGATTCCAAGTTATTGTACATTGAGAAGCTGTTAATCCTGTTGTGTCAGCATAAGCAGTAAATGTAATACCATTTGCACTAACTGATTTAGTAGTATTTTCAGCAGGGTCAGACCATCTAACATCACCAGCACTTCTTGAATAATTAAATGTTTCTTTTTTACCACAAGCATTTGTTACTGTTACAGTACCACTACATGCAGTTGTACCAGATGGAATTATTAACATGCTTTGATTCTCAATTTCCATATCATCTCCACCAGGACCACTTGTTATATTTAAAGTAGCACAACCAGTTACATTTGCTTGCCACTCAGAATTAGCACCTTTTTTACCATTAATAGTTTGATAAGAACCAATACTAATACTAACATTAGAACCATTCGTATCAGCATTAGCATTACCATGATACACAACTAAAAAGCAATCAATTGTAGCAGCATTTTGAGAAACAGGTACATCAACACAATAAATAGAATTATTTTGTGTATATCTAACAGTACCACTTCTTGCAGAACTTGTATTTTCAGTCATACTAATTGGTACATTTTGAGTATTACCAGTGCCACTATTTGTATAAGTAATATATGATGGTGAACCAATTGCTATTGCACCCCATCCAACTGCTTCACGAGCACCACTTATACTATTAATTCTATATGATTCAATATCAAATGTATTTGTTCCACCTGTATTACTAAATGATAATGTACTACTTGTTTCATGATTAGGACTAATTTTCCTTGATACAGTATTATTTACCTTGAAATAATAATCATAACTTAAACCTTGTGCTTGTGTTACTGTTACAGATGCAGTTGTATATCCATTTGTATATACAACAGTTCCAGTTCTTTCTGAAGAAACATCACTACTTGAAACAGTTAATACATCATTACTTATTGAATAACTGTCACCAATATTACTTGTAATCCATGATGGTTTAGACTCTACTTTATAACTTTCTATACCATTAGAGCATTTAGTGTTAGTACTAATACCACAAAGGCTTAAATATTGTGGCGAACTGAAACTAACATTGATTGTAGTTGAACCACTTACTACATTTGTACTTGCAGCAGTTGTAAAACCGCCCCCAATATTCACTTGTAAAGGTCCTCTATCATAAACAGCACAAGTTGCACCATTTTGACTCACTCCAAGAGTAACAGTTTTGTTACTTCCACTTTGTGTATAAGTAAATGTACCACTTCTTGATGAAGTGTTATTTGAATTAGAATCAGCCGTAATAGTTGTGGTTGTAACATTTGCGCTTGGACTACTATTTGAAGTAGCTGTTGCCCATGATACTGTATTAACACTATAACCAATGTTAACTCTACTTCCAGAAATCACACTACCATTTCTTGTGGTTTCTCTATATGATGTAATATTAGTAGATTTTGAAGTTGAAGAACATGCTTCAAAATTTAAACTACTTGTATCAATTGTAAATGTATAAGTATAACCTGTTTGGCTCTTTTCTTGACATCCATGAACAATTACTTTTTTGCCACTAGTTGCTTGTGTAAATGTAATATCACAGCATCTACTATTATCACTACTTGAATCTGATTGAGCACTTGCAGTTGTTGTAACAGTTGTGCTATCAGTAGGACTTGATGTACCATTACCAGATGATGGTGATACACTTAACCAATTACAAGTTGTTTCACTCCAATTAACAGCTTCATAATGGTCTATTGTGCCTGTTGCTGAACCAATATGCACTTCAGCATATGATTTAAGACTCACTGTTTGACTTCCACCACCAAATGCAAACTGTGATAAATTAACAGTAGGACTTGGGGTTGTTGTTGCTCCTTCAGTACCATTTATGCTAAATTTATAAACATATATAAAACCATCTTCTTGATTTACAGTTAATTGTTTATTATAAACTGACCCATTTTCATTTGTTTCATTTTGTGTATATGCAACAATAGCATTTCTTGCAGTACTTGGATTTTGTGCATATGTGATTGTATTAGTTGTTGCACTTGCACTTGGTGAAGAATTTCCTGTTACAGTTAACCAATTTGAACCTGTTGAAGTTGTATAACCAACAGGAATTGGGCTTTCTGTATGACCATTTTTAACTTTATATGATGTAACAGTTATTCCACTTGTTCCGCTTGTCGGACCAGGTACTGTTATTGATGTTGGTGATATATCAAAATGATATACCATACAAGGTTTATCTTGTGATATACTTACATTAACATTTGTTGAAGAATAACTTCCTTGTGAGAAATTAACATTTCCACTTCTTCCTGAACCTTCAGTTGGGCTTTCTCCAATTGTTACTGTACCCTTACCACTTCCATTTGTTGAATTGTAAGTACTTCTGAATGTTTCCATTGAAGTATTGTTTATGGTAGTCCAAGATAATGGTGTCCATGTATAAGGAATATTAACAGTTCCTTGAAAAGTTCCATCATAATACATTCTAACGTATGAATGTACTGTATAATTTCTACTTCCACCCATACAAGTAAAATTACCAAATGAATTTGTTGTTGAAGAATCAACTCTGATTTGATAAGTATCAAATGTAACAACACGCATTTTTTGTGTTATTTTAAATGTTGATGGTCCACTTAATGTTAATCGTGGGTCATTTATGGTTAATGTTATTGTTGTTATTCTATCAGCCGTTTCAGATGTCCACATTGGGAACTTATAATTTGAATTGGTTAATGAGAATGTAATACCTGTAACCCATGTTTCACTTGTTGTAATTGTTACAGCAGTTAATATGTTTGCTGCATCAGTACCTTGGCTATCTGATATATTATCATTGAAATTACCTGTTACAACAATTCCTTTATCAACAGTTGTTGCAGTAGATACAACTGAAATATCACCTGAAGGATTCCAAGCAATTGTGCCATATTTGGCTTTATGTTGAAATTGAATTGAAATAGATTTTGCTCCTGATGTTCTACCTTCATTTTGAATAGCACTCCAATTATAATTGATTTGTGCTGTTGTCTTATTCTCAGGTATTGCAAGTGTAATAGTTGTTGCACTAGCTGTACCGCCTGTTGGTGAATTAGTAGTCCATCCTGTTTGAGATGAATTATAATGCCATGCAACAGGAATATTACTCGTAACTAAAGTACCATTTTTGTATATATTTTTGTAGGAATATATAACAAATGTTTGACTATAAGCATAATAATCTTTAGTTACAGTTTGTGCAGTATTACCAACTGTATCTATATAAAAAACATATTCGATTGCTTCAACATCAGCCCATTTTACAAATTGAGTGTTCAAGTATGAAATACCAATTGAGTTATTTGTTGTATTCAGTTTTTCCAAATGAATATTATCAAAATTAGCAATTATATACGCCTTTGTAGCGTACTGAGTATTAGCTTGTGTGTAATCTCCAGTACGCTCTTGTAAGGCTTGTGATACATCATACCAGGTAGCCCATTTGGGATTCGTTGGTGTTATATATGCCATGTTATTTTATTTTTAATAACTCTTTTATTTGTTTAATATCATTTTCTTGTTCCATTAACTTAGAAGTTAACAACTGAACACCTTTTAATGCAATTACAGATAAGAATTTATAATCAACAGCAAACATACCGTTTTCATCTTCATATACAATTTGAGGACAAATTTCTTTTACTTGTTGAGCAATTACACCAATGTTTTCTTTTTCTTTACCAATATAGTTAAAATATATTAATGAAAGTGATTGAATTTGGTTTAATGTAATATCCAAATCTTTTATGTTTTCCTTTAATCTGATGTCAGAATAATCTTGGAAACCACCTTGTTCAAAATGTGCACTACCTTTACCTGTAATGTTGTTCCCTGTATTTGGGAAGTTTAATGTACCATTAGCAGTAATTGTTCCGTTTACTGTTTCACCTGAATTGATTGTAACAGTATTTTGTGTAGTCACTGTTCCACTAAATACAAATGGGGCTGCTGTACTTGCTGTTACTCCACCTACAAATGTACCACCTGAATAGGGCATGTATTTATTACCTGCTTCTGTTTCAAAACGTTTTATTTCAGTATCAAGTTTATTAATAGCATCAATAATGTTAGTTGCTCCTGAAGTATAATTACCTGTAAATGATGGCATTGTGCCATTTTGATTCAATCCAATTGAATTATTTACATTTACAGCATGGTTATCTAATCCTTCTAATGCTCCTTTAACAGATGTTGAACCAGATACATAAGAACCTGTTTTACCAGAATTTGGTTTACTATAAGTTCCATCATTGTTGAAACCTGCTGATGTAATAACTGTTTGAATTGCTCTATCCAATAAAGTAGTCGCACTTAATACAGTAGTAGCACCAGATGTAAATCTTTCAGAAGATGGTATGTAAGCACCATTAGTTGTATTGAAACCTGCTGATTGAGTTGTTGTGTCCCATTTCTTAATTTTGTTTTCATCAAGAGTTTCACTACACCAAGTAATATCAACTCCACAATCAAATGTAACCGTTGTTCCTGATTTAACATGTAATGTAGAACCACTATTAAATGTTTCAGTTGAACCATTATTATGGTTTATTGTTGAACCACTTTGATAATTTGTAACACCACTATTGCTTATTGTAGAACCACTATTATAAGTCTCAGTGACATCAACATTATTAATTGAGGTGTCATTGTTATTAATTATATTTCCACTAAAATTAACAATTGAGCCAGGTTCATAAGTGTCAGTTGAACCACTTTCATGATTCTCTTTAGTGCCATCTTTATGCGTTAATTGAGAGCCACTTTCATAGCTTTCAACAGAACCATTTTGATGTGTCAATTGAGAACCAGTTCCATACACATCAGTAGATGTATTGTTATGAACTGATGCACCTTGAAAATTAACAGTAGAACCTTGTTTGAAAGTATCAGTTGCTCCACTATTATGGTTTATTGTTGAACCGCTTTCAAATGTTGTTGTTGAACCACTTTTAAAATTAGTTGAACCGCTTATATTTGTAATAGAACCAGCATTATAATTTTCAGTAGAGCCACTTTCATGTGTTGTTGTTGAACCACTTTTGTAATTTGTGCTACCACTAACATTAACTATTGAACCAGCATTATAATTTTCAGTAGAGCCACTTTCATGTGTTAGTGTTGAACTATTTTTATAATTGTCATTTGAACCACTGTTATGATTTATCTGAGAACCTGTATTATAATTTTCAATTGCACTACTATTATAATCTTCAGTAGAACCACCTGCATGAACTAAACTTGAACCACTTAAATAAGTGTCAGTAGAACCACTATTATGATTTTCATTTGAACCACTTTCATGTGTTAATGTTGAACCACTTTTATAGTTGTCATTTGAACCACTATTATGGTTTGTTGTAGAACCTGAAGCATAATTTTCAGTTGCTCCACTATTATGATTTAATATAGAACCGCTTTCAAATGTTGTTGTAGAACCACTTTTAAAATTAGTTGAACCACTAAAATTAACGATTGAACCAGCTTCATAAGTATCAATAGAACCACTTTTGTGATTTTCATTTGAACTATTAGCATGGTCAATTTGAGAACCACTTTCATATGTTACAGTAGCACCCGATTTATAATTCTCATTTGAATTATTATTATGATTTATTTGAGAACCATTATTATAATTTTCAACAGAACCATTCGCAAATGTATTAGTTGTTCCACTTGCAAAAGTATTTGATGAAACATGTTTAACTCCATCAATTGTTTTTTCTCCATAAATAACAGGTCCATAAAATGTGCCACCTGATTTTGGCATCATATCATTCCATTGGTCAATTATATCTTTATCAATAATTTCGCCACACCATTCTATTTCAACTCCACAATCAAAAATAACATTAGTACCATCTTTAATATGAAGAGTTGAACCACTGTTATATTCAGTAGTTGCTCCACTTAGATATTGGTTAATTGTGCCATCATGATAAATTGTGCCACCAACAGTTGAACCACTATTAACAAATACAATTGGTCCTAACATTGTACCACCTGTAATATGTAATATTTGATTTGACCATTCTAAGAAAAATTGTGTTGCTCTATCATAAGCATCTTGGGCTTCTTGTGTCGCAAATTTTTCACAATGTTTAATTACAATGTTATCCATATTTACTGCATCTTGGTGAGCAATATCAATTGCTTCCTGTTTTGCTTTTGCGATATATGGACGGAAATCTTCTACATATAAACCATTAACATCATTTACTAATATATTACTTGAAGAAGGGTTAATTTTTAATGTGATTTGTACATCATAATCGTTTGAATCACCACTACCTGAAGGAGTAACAGTAACTACCAAACCTTTACCATCTCCATAAAATGTGTAAACGTTAACCAATGAACCAGCTGGAATAATGATTGGATGTTCTTCACCTGCTTCATTTCTAACAGTTAAAACAATTACTTGTTTATAAACTACACCATTATATGTATATGATTCATAATATTGACCATCAGATAAAAATGATTCTAAAGGTAAATTAACACTTTTTTTCAATCCATTTGAACCTGAAATAACTAATTCACCTTGATTATATGTTAAATCAAGAGTTACATATACGCCATCTGGATTGATTACAACCATATTATCAATCGTAGATGAAAGTTTCAAATCAGATGTGATAACTTTATCAGTTACAACAGTCTTTATTGAATCAGTTTCTCCACCTTGTATTGAACCAACAGTATTGTTAATTATACTTTCAATGTATTTAATATCTTTGAATTGAACAATTTCATCATTATCATTCTTAATAGCTAAAGTTTCTTTACTTTTAGAATAATTAATGGCTAACTGACCATAGTCAATCTTTGATGGGTCTGGCAATCTTGGATTGTTATCTCCCATTATTCCCCTATCATTCAATAGGGTTATTTTTTGTGTTCTATTTGCCATAATCTATATTATATGTCTTTTAGATATAAATATTCTTTTAAAAAGCTCATTTATAACAAAAAAAGGCTTTACTGAAAATTTATTCAATAAAGCCCATCTTATTAATATTTAATTCCTTAATTATACGATTGCAAGGTCTGCATCACATATACTGTCCATATCGCACACAGCAGCTATATTTGGACTAACTAAAATAGTATCTTCATTGAAAAATACTTCTCTTTCGGTTTTATCAAAAACATTGTCTGGTACTTCTTTGTATGTTGCATTAAATTGATTTGGAATTGATTCAAATCTATCAAATTCATCATAACCCCAAGTAAACGGATTAACTCTATTCATTTTTATTTTAATATTATTTTATTATTATTCAATATCATTACCAAAAATAGGTAAAGACATATTATCATTAATGATTGTACCATCTTCAACATCACCACCTGTTATTGGTAAACCACTATTATTTTTAACTTCACTAATTATTTCATCTTTACTATCAATAATCTGTTCATTTAGATTACCAAAACCAAGTTCAACTAATTGACCAGTCTTATTAATGGCTTCAATTAATTCTAAACGAATTTGTTCCAAACGTTCTTTAGCCTTTTCAGATTCAGTCTTAACACTTGCAGTAATTCTAACAACAGCATCTTCTTTGTTAGCTACAACACTAGTAATAATTTCTTCTTTCTTAGATTCAGCATTATCTATGATAGCGTTTCGATTTTCATCACTATGCCAATTAATAGCTGTAACAGCATTTTCTAAATCTTCTTTAGTAACACTGCAACCACCACTACATTCAATATCATCAATCTTCTCAATGATTTCTTCTTTGGCTTTTTCAACATTAGCATTAATAGAAGAAGTGGAATTAGACATCTGACAACTTAAATTAGATTCAACATTGACCATAACACCAGCCAAATTAGTTTGTACTTGTTGAGCAACACTTGCTAAATTACCTTCAACATTAATAACTACATCTGTTAAATGTTCATCAACTTCTTTCAATTCTTCACTAATCTTAGAGATGTTAATTGTATTGCCACTTAACGCTTCATCTAAGTATTGTTTAAATTGAGTTCCATAACCAACTAAGGGACGGTTATCACAATATTTATCTATATAATATGCGTA
>OKSK01001596.1_pt1 | contig 10758 bp, 10 predicted proteins | sample 1606301 | NCBI WGS metagenome assembly OKSK01 (sample SAMEA3879557, study PRJEB24766) | human gut metagenome | biome: human-associated habitat; feature: feces | place: USA | collected 1985/1987
GTATTAGATTTAAGGTTAACAAAGATTGGCTGTCTGGGATAGATAGCCTTTTTTTTGCTCTTATGCGAAGGAATTATTTGGAGTCTGGGCGTGATTCAGAATAATGAATATTGATTGTTTCGCAGACTTTTCATTTCCCGTTCCTTCACTACATCATCTTCTGCCGGATGCCCGATCAGCAAAGGCGAATTCCTGTCATGTTTCTTAGTGTTATATTCCACACTGTTGTAATTGCCTTTGATGGCGTAACAATAGATGCATCCGTTGAGGCAACTTTCATAAGTGCCTATGTCGATACTTTCAATGCAATTGCAGACATTCCGCTGATTTTTGTCTTTTTTGGCAAGGAGGGGGTAGCCGGTGATTCTTTCGATCAGTTCTTTGTCGATACACAGTCCGGCAGGGATTCCCAAATGTCTCAGATCAACTTTGGAGGTGCAGGTATCTAGTTGGATGGCAGGATATTCGTTGATGGTATTCCTGAAAGAGACGGCTATTTCTTCAATCTCCTCTTTTCGCAACGGCTGTATGTTGAACTGGCCGACTGCGGTGCGGATATGCTGGTAATGGTCAATAAATCCCAGCATACACTTTTCGGTATGGTCTTTAAGTCCATAGGCAATTTGGGCAAACGCCTCCTTATGGAAAGAAACGTCGTACTCTTCATTGGTCAGTATCGGGTCATAGCGCCAGATCACTTTTTCTTTTCCTATTTTATCCGAAAGGCGTTTGAATATGTCTATTCGTTTGTTGACTGACGGCAGATTATTCTCTAATTTCTCTCCGTAAGGATTGAGGGTGAACTGAAAGTAGTATTTGTAGTCTTGCAGATGATCCAGTTTATCAATCATCGGGGCGGGATTCTTGGTCCAGAACACGATGCAATCTATCACAGCAGGATGTAAGCTGACCTTGCTGATCATTTTAGGATTAAAAGGATTGGGAACTAACACATATCCTTCTTTAATCCGGTTGAAGAACCATTGCGAATAGAATGCCGGAATATCTGTCCGGCGGCTGGCACTGATTATCATAGCTCAAAGTTACGAAAAAACAATCTAGTTTCCATGATTGGCCCTTTTTCTATTCTTACTTATCCGGGAAGCAACTTATGTGAATGAATATGTTAAATGTTAACGTGTGAAGTCTGAAATGTTAATACGCTCCGCGGAGTATTAAACCCTGTTATAATATCGTCAGTTTGGACTCTGAAATTTGCTATTTATCTGAAATATGGTACCTTTGTACTGTGTTTTTTTCATAAGTATTAGATTTAAGGTTAACAAAAGATTGGTTGCTCGCGATGAGTAGCCATTTTTTGTTTTTATACCTTTTTGATTGTTTATTCCTTAATCATTGTCGATAATATCTGGGACTTTCCTGTTCTTTTTTAACTTATCCGATATGTATTGTTTGGTTATAACAAAAAACGATTTTTATTGTTATAGTACGAAAGACTTAATAAACTGAACATTATGAAGAAAAGAATCTTATTGTTAGGGGCACTTGTTGGTGCTTTCTTGCTGGCTTCTTGTTCGGGAGGGAACAAGAAGCAGGTTGTGTCCTCGGCTACTCCTGAAGAGTTGGACGACGCCAGTAAAGTGATAAACTATTATCATACATCGCTCATCGTGTTGAGGCATGTAGCCAATGCGAAAGACATAAATGCAGTTTTGGGATATATGGAACAGACAGGAAAAGTTCCTGAAGTATCTCCGATTGCACCACCTGAAGTATCTGCCAGAGATACAGCGGAATTGATGGATCCGGGAGATTATTTTAATATAGAAGTCCGTCAGAATCTGAAGCAGAGTTATCGAGGACTTTTCAGTGCAAGGACGCAATTCTATGATAATTTTAATAAATTCCTCTCTTACAAGCAGGCAAAAGAGACTGCAAAGATCGGCAAGCTCCTCGACGAGAACTATCGGCTTAGTGTAGAAATGTCGGAATATAAACAAGTGATCTTTGATATTCTAAGCCCTCTGACAGAACAAGCTGAAAAAGAACTGCTTGCCGATGAACCGTTGAAAGATCAAATCATGGCCATGCGTAAGATGTCCGGCACCGTGCAAAGCATCATGAATCTCTATTCACGCAAACATGCGCTGGATGGTATGCGTATTGATATGAAGATGGCCGAACTGAAGAAAGAACTCGAAGCTGCAAAGAAACTTCCTGCTGTCACAGGTTATGATGAAGAACAGGAGAATTATTATAGCTTCCTGACTTCCGTAGAATCATTTATGAAAGATATGCAGAAAGCCAGAGATAAAGGTAGCTATTCCGACGAGGACTATAATGCGATATCGGAGGCCTACGAATACGGACTTTCCGTTATCTAAAGAATCTTCCTCTGTTTGAATGTGAGTTGCAATCATGCTCTTTCAAACAGAGGATGTTTTTTTATTAAGAAAAGGTTTGCCGTCTTTTTATAAAAAGTCCTTTTTTTACTATACCTCTTTAAACAGGAGTTTTACTTTTGCATTTGAATTAAGAAATAATATCTTTGCTCTATGCAATCATTTCAACTCATAAAACCCTGTTTGGCGCTGGCTCCCTATATACGGCATTACTGGATATTGCAAGACGATTCAGTGACTCCCGTTTCCGAGCGGACTCTGCCTATTGGTTGTATGCAACTGGTATTTCATAAAGGGAAACAACTCCTTTTGTTGGGCGAGTCGGCATTGCAACCCCAATCCTTCATATCCGGACAATCGGTTGGTTTCTCGGATGTACAGTCGACAGGTAGGATAGAGATGATTACTGTTGTTTTCCAACCTTATGCAGTCAAAGCATTGTTTCATATTCCCAGCCATCTGTTTCACGGACAAAATGTAGATACCGATGCGATGGAAGATGTAGAACTGTCGGATTTGGTAAAACAGGTCACTGACACTTCTGATAATGCCGTTTCTATTCGTTTGATCGAACAGTTTTTTCTTCGTCGATTATACACCCTTCCGGAGTATAACCTCAAGCGGATGTCTGCTGTGTTTCATGAAATAAACCTCCAGCCGCAAATCAACATTGCTCATCTGTCGGAAACAGCATGTTTGAGTAGTAAGCAGTTTGGGCGTATCTTTGCCGATTATGTCGGCACTACCCCCAAAGAATTTATTCGCATTGTCCGTATGCAGCGGGCATTGTCAATGTTGCAGCAGGATGCCACTATCCCTTTTGTACAAGTAGCTTATGAATGTGGCTTCTCCGATCAGTCTCACATGATAAAGGAATTCAAACTCTTTTCCGGTTATACCCCTGCCGAGTATCTTTCGGTCTGCGCTCCTTATTCCGATTATTTCTCCGAACTTTAAAGATGTCCCTTTTTTCCTATCAGGCTTCCTCGTGTTACCCTACTTTTGCGGTGTCTTTGCAAAGGCTTAGTAGTAACGATAAAAAAGAAACGAGATGAAAAAACTCATTGCATTTTTTGAGATTCCTGCTTCCGATTTCCATCGGGCAGTCGATTTTTACGAAACAGTGTTAGGTATGCAACTTCCGACTTTTGAATGTGAAACAGAAAAAATGGCTTGTTTCACCGAAGAAGGTGAAACTGTCGGCGCTATCTCCTATGCTTCAAATTTCGACTTTCTTCCTTCATCGCATGGAGTGCTTATCCATTTCAACTGTGAGGATATAGAACAGACGTTGGAAAAAGTACTTTTGAAAGGTGGGAAAGTAGTCATTCCCAAAACAAAGATCGAGGCAGACGGCAAAGGATGGTTTGCCGTATTCATGGATAGTGAAGGAAACCGCATTGGCATTTATGCTGAAAAATAACAGGTAGGAGAGAGGAAGGCAGCCTGTCATGGCATAATAATGTGCTTTTAGATGCGGATAACGCAAGATGACACGGATAAGAAGATTATAAATCTGCTAAATCCGTGTCATCCGCGTCTAAAAGATAGACTTATCAGGGCTTTGCATTGCCCCCTAAAGTCAGACGTTAAATCACATCTTTATTCATTCTCTTTATTCCGCCATTCGCCTGCCCCGATTATTCTACCGGAATATAAATTTCCGTCAACAACTCTTCGGGAGCAGTGTCGCATGGATTGTTCAGATAACGTTCCGCGCTGGCTTCATCACGCAGCGTACATTCCATTTCGGGCAGACACTTTCCGTAAATCGTATCATACACAGCTTGCAAATTGTCATACGGACCTTTATACAAGAAGATAGCATAACGTCCGGCCGGGATCACCTTAAATCCGACATCACTTTTGGGGGCTACCTTTACAGGCATTACCATACATACGTCTGTACGCAGTTTTTCTGCCGGTGTCACTTTCGGATCATCGTGATAGATGCAAAGCGGGCTGAAATCTCCCATCGGCAACTTTTGTTCTTTGATGAATTGGAATAAACGGCCCCAGGTGCCACCGTAATCATTCAGTTTGTAATCGCCGGTGAGGCGGATATAAATCACATTCCGTTCGGAAACGTTTCTGATCTCTCTTTTTAGTTCCAGGTCTGGCCTGATAATCGCTGGTTTCATAATTACAAAGTTTTTATTGTTTCTATACTCTAAAGGTGAAATGCCATAAAATTGCTTGAACACTTTCGACAACGAAGAAGGAGATGAGTAACCAATCCGGTAGGCGATGTCGGCAATCGGAACATCCGAGTAGCGGAGTAGACGTGCGGCAGCTTCTGTCCGCGTCCGGACAATAAACGTACCAATCGGTTCACCGAGAAAAGCTTTCATGATCCGGTGAAAGTAAAAAGGAGAAAAGTTTGAAATTCTGGCCAGAGATTTTAAATCAATGTCTTCTCCCAAATGTTGGTTGATGTATTCCACTACAACATTTACGCACTTTTGATATTCTTCTTTCGTTGTTTTTTTCTGTTGCATAACTTATTCTGGTATTTCACTCCGCAAAGGTATTGGTAAAAAAGCGAAATGACTTGTCCGATATTGCGGAAATGTCAATTTCCTATTTTCTTTCTGTGATTGCCCGATTCCTGTTTTGAGAATTTATTTTGATATATAATGTTCCTTTTAGTGGTGTTATGGTACGAATTATTACCAAGTTTTTAATCACTAGACGCGAAATTGATTTCTTTGTTTTAAATAATGTCAAAAACTAAAACAAAAAAGTTAGTTTTGTTATAAACAATTATTAAAATGACTATATTGTAACCAAATTATTAATAAAAATAGCCATGGATAAAACAATTGTAGGGAACAATGCCGGAAAAGTTTGGTGTGCCCTGAAAGAAATTGGTGAAATTTCAATACCTGAATTGGCAAGAAGATTAAACCTAAGCGTAGAAAGTACAGCATTAGCGGCCGGTTGGCTGGCAAGAGAGAACAAAATTTGTATCCAGCGGAAGAACGGATTAATCGCTTTATCTGATGAAAGCACTTTCCCTTTTAGCTTTGGATAATTGCAGATTTTGCGAGTGAGTATCTTTGGAGTTCCGTTAACTTGTAAGTAAGAAAATGTCGATATAAGGTATCACATGCAAAGTTTGAACTTAAGAAGTTTAATATTTAAAAGAGTTGCTCCGTAATAGGGCAACTCTTTTAACGTATAATAAACGTATAAAAATATCAAATCGTTCTTGTTGATAGGTAAAATATAGATACTTATATTTCGCAATAATAATAGTCGATTTTTCTTTAAAAGTTCTACTTTGGAGGATTTTTCAGAATCCTACCCGCTTTCTTCCTAAAGAGAAATCCATGCCTTCGTAATTATAGATTTCAGCCAGTGTCATAGGTTGTGTCTGTTGGGGGATATCCAGTCCTTCTTCCTTTATTAGTTGGTTTACTTTGTCGGTTGTCAGGTCTTTAAATTCGTACCGGGCAGCCAGACGTCCTTTTCTAAGCAAGGCTTCGTCAATATCTTTTAGTGGAGCGTTGAATGTGCAGATAAATTTGATACATAATTCATCACTCAATAGTCCGTCGCTGATATTTAGTATGTTGACTAGTCCGGCATTCATGCGGTTTCCTCCGTTGCGGCTTGATAATAGCTCTTCGCAGTCTTCTACGATAAAGATTGAATTCTTTTGTTGGCGGATAAAAGTGATAAAGCTAGGATCCGAAAGTTTATCTACCAGGTCGCCGCTCATATAAATCATTCTCTTTTTTCCGAGATTGATAAGATGACGGATATAAGTTGTTTTCCCCGTACCTTGTTTCCCGTGCAGAATGATTAAACCGCTTTTATTCTCCTCTAATAGGAAGTTTTCGATTTCAGCGGCTACGGGAGCAAAATCATTGTTATAGTGGCGGTCAATCTGAATGGCCGGCTTATTGATTTGCGATTGTTTCAGGCTGAAGTAGTTATGAGCGTATGTTACTATAAATAGGTTGTTCAGTTTCTCATTCTCCTTTTTGTGGTTTTCGCAAATTTGATTGATACGATCGATTTCTTTCTTATCAATATTGGAATAGGCTATTTTTATGCAATTATCAAAATAGCCAATCATTAAATTCTTCTTGCAGATAACGATGCAATCATATAACTCTTTTGTAGATGTATCTTCTTCTTCCTCCTCTTCCTCTTTTTCATTCTCAAAATGATTGCAATATATATGCTCGAATATATCGAACGCATCGTCTTGCTGATAAAGTTCTTTGATTTCTTTCAGGAAATCTTGGTTTACTTTATATTTCACCATTTTCATAGAAGGGAATCGTTTGAATATCTGATAGAATAGACTACAAATGCTACTGTCGCTGAACCAGCCTGTGGAGTAATCGAAAATATCTGTGAAATCTGCGAGTGTGTATTCTTTACTCATTTTCTCTTTTTATATAAATAGGACGGCAAAGGTACTAAATAAATCTATGATATGGACTTATCCGATTTATCATTTTCTTGAAAAACATTGGTATGATAGTTTCCTGCATTTATATCAGCGCCCCCCTGCAAACGATTTTTCATTTTCATTTCTCATATTCTCATAGGTTGCACAATAATCAACTGTAAATCATCAATATAACACTATGAGAAATAAAATAAAAAAGGCATTTCTCATAGTATTACCAGCGTTTTATACTGAAAACAGTGCATTTCTCATACCTTTTCAAGGTATTTCTCATAGTATTTTGACTATTTATGCTATAAATTCTCAAGCTAGATCCTAAACTAAAGACCAGGTTGAATACCAGACTAGACACAGCTTTACAATACATTATCAGTGCTTATTGAAAGTATATAGAGCAGACATTCGCATATTTTCCTACCTGCATCTGTATCGTTGCACTCGAGTGAACAGATCGTTTCACTCGAGTAGACGGTTCTTTCTACTCTAGTGCACAGGCCTGTTCACTCGAGTGCAACGATACAGATAGTAGTAGGAAAAAATGGTAATAATTAAGGAAAAGCATAAGGATATAAGGTGCATGATACACAGGAAAGCAGTAAACAATAGGAAGTTGCTTAATAAACGACATAAGAAAAAGGAATAATCGTAAAGTTCGACGAGAGTCTGGGAAAAGATACAGCCATAATGCATGAGAAAGGAGTAAAATAGATAAAAGGAGTATGAGAATAAGATGAGAAACGATTTAAAACCTATGAGAAATGCATCATTTTTAAAGATAAATGATAGAAATAGTATGAGAAATACCATTTTATATTTTATTTCTCATACTATTATATTATTGATTTACATATAATTACCGTATTATTTATGAGAATATGAGAAATGAAAATGAAAAATCGTTTGCAGAAGAAAAGAACAAGAGGAATCATTCACCAGGCAGGGAGATGTGTAAATTAAACTATGTATGCTTTATTCTCATTCAATCTCATCGGTCGGTGAACGGCCAGCGCCAAGGAGCAGGACTACCCGTCCCAACGGACGTAAAATTGCAACATTTTAAACCTATCTACAAATTTTATCGCCAGTTATCGTGCACTAGCTCCCCAGTTAGCCAGTATGACATGGTCCATTTCTTACATATATTGCGATAAGCGAGGTAAAACAGTTTTTTAAGGGCGGTGTTGTTAGGGAACACGCCCTTGTTTTTTTGTCACTTTCCGTATCTGATGATGACAGTCCTCAACTGTATTTATGGTATAAATCATACGATGTATATCCGATGTGAACTGAAAGTATTCAGTAAGTTTTCCCTACGTTCATAATCCTCACATATGACATTCAGTTCTTTCAAAAGCAGAGAAATATTATTCATATTTTCTTTACCTCAAAAATTCATTTTTCGATTAAGACTACAAATAAGTTTTTCACAGTAAAATCAAACGAGAAACACTCCAGCAAAAGATCCTAAAAACAGACTTATCTCTATTATTATTGATATCCCATTTCTTGAATATTTATATTCAAATATCGGCCCAATTTGAGCCGATATTCTTAATTTAAAGGTATACGCAATATCCAACAACCTATCATTCCCAAGATAACTTTAATTGGAATTATATTCTAACCACTTCTTTATAGTTTTTTTGGTTGTTTGTTGTAATCCTTCAAGTTGGTGTGGATCATCGTTCGCATATCGTATTATCAGATTAGGATTATCTTGTAGATCTTCATACAATCTTATTGCAAAGAAATTATCCTCTTCTGTTACCATCTTCTCAATCAATAATGGAATGATTTCTTTTCCCATAGCCTTTAAATCGGCATATTGAGGTAAATTTCTTGTAGTAGCAGTGTTATTACTAAGCGAGTAATGCCATGCTTCCTTCCATTCATTAAACAGAGATTCAAACCTTGAACTATCTCTACATGTTTTTACTTTTCTAGCAATCATCATCAACTCATCCGGTGAGAAGATTATATTTTCGTGAATATCCTCACTTATTTCTTTCATTGCATTAGCATCTATTTCACTTAGACTACGGGTAGGAGAAACTGCCCCATAGGTTTCCACAGGAACTCCATACATTCCATTAGAAAACACACTTACAAGGTGCCACAATAGCCACATACGCCCCATCTTAGAATAAGGTGCCTCGCAATGGGGACTACCTCCAAGAGATGCATGCAGAGGGGTATTTCCCCAACCCCAAACTACAGGATAGTATCTTGATATTGAGGTTGCCCCTTTCATGTAATCATAAGCGGCATGATACACGGAACTCGCATTTTCATATCCATATCTTACTTGATCCCAAGTACTAAACTCTATCCACTTATTATTAAACCCCAACGAATAGGCAAAACAATTATATCCAGATGACGGATAATTCATAACAACTGTATTGGAATATTCAACTAAAGGAAACGATTTCCTTAAAGCATTCCTTTCAGCAGAAAAGAGAGGTCGTGGGAAAGAGTTCCTGATCAATTCGCGCTGTTCATCTGTTAATTGAGAATCCCAATTATCAGGAAGAATATACCCTCCCCCTGGTAGATTTGATCGTGTCTTAGCCATCGGTCCAATAATGCTATAAATATAATCCATAATTTCAAGGCTATCAAGCAAATTAACAGTTTGTATAGCCACTTCATTAGCCGGCTTTACAGATTCCTCAACGGTACTTACAATATCTTCGCTACTACAAGCAAAAATACACAACAGAGCGAATACTACAGTTAATTGCTTCATATCACAAGTATTTAAGGTGAATATTATACGAATGTATATATTTTTTTCGAGCATTCCTAACACTTTTCTGTTTTTTTACTCAATAATATTCCATTCTTTTGTTATTAAATGATATAGATGCTAGTGACTTTAAAAACCTTTTGAATATTTTAAAATAGCAGCAGCCAGAGGAGATGCAATCGCATGGTTAAATCTTGGAAATATGTATATGACTGGACAGGAGCATCCTTAAAATAGCTGACTTCACCTTATCATTTTCAATAATAAGGTGAAATCAGCATACGATTCAGACTGAAATTATTCAGGTAAAATCTGTTCGATCTCTTTCAACTCATCTGCCGTGAATTCCAAATGTTCCAGTGCTTTCAAATTGTCGGCCAACTGGTTGACAGAGCTTGCGCCCACAATCACCGAAGTCATCCGTTCGTCTTTCAATACCCATGCCAGTGCCATTTCAGCAAGTGTTTGTCCACGTCGGAGGGCTATTTTATTCAATTGGCGGGCGGCTTCTACCTTGTCAGGCGTCACTTGCGAAAGCTGAAGAAAACCCGAAGAACGTGCAGCACGTGAACCTTCCGGAATACCATTCAAGTATTTATCTGTCAACAGTCCTTGCGCCAAAGGAGAAAAGGCGATGAAACCGGAACCATATTCTGCTGCCAGCGGAAGTGTTTCCGCCTCCACCTCACGGTCGAACATACTATACCGATACTGGCTGATGAGACAGGGAACACCGGCTTTTGCCATCATTTCGTAGGCCATACGTGCTTGTTCGGGAGGATATTTGGAGATTCCGATATACAGCGCTTTCCCTTGTTTCACAATGTCAATCAATGTTTGAATGGTTTCTTCGACCGGAGTAACTCCATCATAACGATGGCTATAAAAGATGTCGAAATACTCCAATCCTGTCCGGCGGAGACTTTGGTCAATGCTCGCCATCAGATTTTTACGGGAGCTATTTCCGCCATAAGGGCCAGCCCACATGTCATGACCGGCCTTGGAAGAGATGATCATTTCATCCCGATAACCCTGGAAGTTCTCTCGCAAAATTCGTCCGAAATTAATTTCGGCACTTCCGGGAACAGGACCATAGTTATTTGCCAGGTCGAAATGAGTAACACCGTGATCGAACGCATACTTAATCATGTCGGTTGCCACATCGAAATTGTCCACACTACCGAAGTTGTGCCACAACCCCAAAGAGATTAAAGGTAACT